>ERZ772807.2234-NODE-2234-length-10179-cov-10.176906_pt1 | contig 10179 bp, 9 predicted proteins | sample MGYA00511472_ERZ772807 | MGnify/ENA primary metagenome ERZ772807 (study PRJEB29015, sample SAMEA2737947) | human oral metagenome | biome: human oral; feature: human-associated habitat; material: dental | place: China | collected 2039 ...
TGCCCGCCGCCGACCCCGACCGCGTGGCGCAGGAAATCGAAGACATCATCGGCATTGATGCCGTGGGCGCGGTAACCTGTTCCGCCAAAAGCGGGCTGGGCGTAGAAGACGTGCTGGAAGAAATCGTCGCCAAAATCCCCGCACCGCAGGGCGATGCCGCCGCGCCGCTGCAAGCCGTGATTATCGATTCGTGGTTTGACAACTACGTGGGCGTGGTGATGCTGATCCGCGTGAAAAACGGCAGCCTGAAACTGAAAGACAAAGTGCGCTTTATGTCCACCAAAGCCGAATCGCAGGTGGAGCAGCTCGGCGTGTTTACGCCAAAATCGGTGCAAAAACAAGAATTAACCGCAGGCGAAGTCGGCTTTCTGATTACCGGCGTGAAAGAACTCGGGCAGGCGAAAGTGGGCGACACCGTAACCCTTGCCGCCAACCCCGCCGCCGAGCCGCTGGCTGGCTTCAAAGAAGTGCAAAGCCAAGTGTTCGCCGGGCTGTACCCCGTGGAAAGCCACGACTACGAAGCCCTGCGCGACGCGCTGGAAAAGCTGCAACTCAATGATGCGTCGTTAAAATTTGAGCCCGAAGTGTCGCAGGCACTCGGCTTCGGCTTCCGCTGCGGCTTTTTGGGACTGCTGCATCTGGAAATCGTGCAAGAGCGCTTGGAGCGCGAGTTTGACATGGATTTGATTACCACCGCGCCGACCGTGGTGTATGAAGTGATCCTGAAAAACGGCGAAAAAATTGACGTGGAAAACCCGTCCAAGCTGCCCGACATCGGCACGATAGAAACCATTATGGAGCCGATTATCACTGCCACCATTCTCGTGCCGCAGGATTATGTGGGCAACGTGATGACCCTGTGCAACCAAAAACGCGGCGTGCAGCGCAATATGCAATACATGGGGCGGCAGGTGATGCTCACTTATGATCTGCCGATGAACGAAGTGGTGATGGACTTTTTCGACAAACTCAAATCCACTTCGCGCGGCTATGCATCGCTGGATTACGAGTTTAAAGAGTTCCAGCCGTCCGACCTGGTGAAACTGGACATTATGGTAAACGGCGACAAAGTGGACGCGCTCAGCCTGATTGTGCACCGCCAAACTGCCGTGCAGCGCGGGCGCGAACTCGCCAGCAAAATGCGCGAACTGATTCCGCGCCAAATGTTTGACATCGCCGTTCAGTCTGCTATCGGCGGGCAGATTATCGCCCGCGAAAATGTCAAAGCCTTGCGCAAAAACGTACTCGCCAAATGCTACGGCGGCGATATTACTCGTAAGAAAAAACTGTTGGAAAAACAAAAAGCCGGTAAAAAACGCATGAAGCAGGTGGGGAATGTGGAGATTCCGCAGAGTGCGTTTTTGGCGATTTTGGAGATTGGGGATAAGTGAGTTTTCAGGCTGCCTGAAAACTTGAATTGGAAAGAAAGGATTATTTTAATGATAGACCAATCTTTTATTTCTTATGCTGCTGATATTTTGGCAGATACAGATACAGGATTAAGTGGAAGTAAATTAGTTAAGTATTGTAATAAATATGCGGTTAAATATTCTGTGAGTATTCCCTATGGGGCATATCCATTTCCTAACGGTACTCCAAATAAACGTACGGTATTAAGTAAAAATTTACAGACATTTAAGCCTGAACAGCAATATGCTCTTATTCAGGAATTATGCAACATTCCTGAATTCGCTGATAATGAACGTGTTATTGATTTATCAAATAAATTAATTTCTCACTATCCACAATTTGCAAAAAATACAGAATATATTCCCGAGTTTGTTGAAGAAACGAGAGATTGGTTAGACAAATATCCAAAAGTGCAAAAGTATTATCAGAGTGCATTACTTAAAAAAGATAGTGTAGGGCATTATAGAAACTCACTGGATGATTTGAGATTATCTTTTGAGATTTTTTTGAAAGAGCTTTTGCAAAATGAAAAGTCTATTGAAAATCAAAAAAGCAAGCTGGGAGTTTATTTGAATAACAAAAAAATTTCTAAGGAGATTAGAAATTCATACGTTAAAATATCAAAATTAGTAGATAATTATCAGAATAATCATATTAAACATGGTGATGGTTTTAAGAAAGTGGAAATTGATTTAATTTTTGAGCTAACAACTGTATTAATGCGCTTTTTAATTAAACTTAATGGTAGGTAAATTATTTTTTAGATAGTATGGAAATTAAAAATGGATAATTTTATGAAAGTGAAAGAATTATGAGTGGATGGGATAGTTTAAATGTTATAATTTCAGAAGGAATTGCTAGTTCAGATTATTATGATGATTGGGGTAGTGACGACGATGATTTATGTGATGAAAATGATTTCACTTCACATATGGTAGATATGGATGAGGACAAGGAAATTCCTTCACAAACAGATCATACAAAAAAATCACTAGGACAAACAATATTTATTACCCCTAATTTAAATAATATCAGAAACGGAAAACGAATTTTTCATTCATTTGAATAAGCGAAGCAATGGGCTAAAAAAATATTGGGAAATCATTTACTAGGTATGGTGATTCACAATTCATTGAAAAATAACATATTGTTTTCAAAATCATGCAAGAATCCCCCCCCCAAAAAACCGAACGCCTAATCCGCGAAATCAACCGCATCCACGCCCAATATTCGCAGGATTATTTTGAAACCGGCAAAGTCGCCAAGCTCAATCTCAGCCGCACACTCGCCCATGTGCCGACCGAGCATATTTTGTCGTACCGCCTGAATTTGCACGAAGCGATTAACGACTATTTGGCATTCGCCGACACGCGCGGCATAGACTTTTTTTACCGCGTCAAAACCGCCGAAAGCATCGCCGACAAAATCCGCCGCTACACCGAGCGCGAAAACCAATATCCCGTGAACAATATCCTGAACGACATTTTCGGCGCGCGCGTGATTTTGCCGTCGGAAAGCGTCGCCGAAATCATGCAGCGGCTGGACGACTGGAAAGCACAATACAGCCTGAAAAACTGGTATCTGCGCGATGTAGACGGCTATATTGGCTTGCATCTTTATTTTGAAACCACCCACTACCCGTGGGAATTGCAAATCTGGGACGAAAAAGACGCGGCGAAAAACATCCGCAACCATATCGCCTACAAACGGCAGTTCGTTCAGGCAGCCTGAAAATCAACCCACCTCCATTTTCAGGCTGCCTCCCCAATCTAAACCACCCACAACATAAGGACACACTGCAAGTGAACACCAACTTTATCCTCTACGGCGCCATCGCGCTGTTTATTATCGGCACCATTATGCTGGCAACAGGCAACAAAAAACGCTTGGAAACGGGCGAATGGAGCAACACCCTGCAATGGGGCTATCTTTTGATGATGATAGGCGTGTTTGGCATCCTGTCCACAGGCTTGGCGTGGAGTTTTACCGCCGTGCTGCTGCTGTTTACCGCGTTTACTGGCGCGATTTGGCTGTGGCAAAAATTGAGCCATAAAGACAAAATCAAACCTGATAACAACCATTTGCGCGATTATATGGCGGGCTTTTTCCCCATTATCGCGGTGGTATTTATGGTGCGCACGTTTATTGTTGAGCCGTTTCAAATTCCGTCTAGCTCCATGCGTTCGGGGCTGGTAAAAGGCGATTTTATTTTGGTAAACAAATTTAGCTACGGCATTCGCGTTCCCGTGTTGAACACGGTGGCGATTCCCACGGGTAATATTCAGCGCGGCGATGTGGTGGTGTTCAATTATCCTGTTGAACCGCAAAATAATTACATTAAGCGCATTGTTGCCGTTGGCGGTGATACGGTTGAATATAAAGACAAAATCCTCACCGTAAACGGCAAAGCCAGCGTGGATGTATCGCAAGGGCGCTACACCTATCCCGATGATGGCAACAGCAGCATCCCCCGCCAAGCCGAGCGTTTTCAGTCCACCTTTGAGGGCAAAACGTTTGATGTGCTCAAAGTGGACGGCGCGCCTGCGGTGGATGCGCCCACATGGAATCATTACCAAGCCATGTTCGCGCAAACGGGCTTTGAAAGCGGCTTGCAGCAAAATTGCGAATATGCGGAAGACGGCAGCGGCTTCAAATGCAAAGTGCCTGCGGGCAAATATTTTGCCATGGGCGATAACCGCGACAACAGCGCCGATAGCCGCTATTGGGGCTTTGTGGACGATAAATTGATTGTGGGCAAAGCGTTTATGATTTGGTTGAACACGGGCGAGATGAGCCGCGTGGGGACGATGATTAAGTAAACAGATTAGGCAGCCTGAAACTCGCTTTTTTCGTTTTCAGGTTGTCTTTGGCTTTGGATGGTTAGCCATGTAGGTCGGGCATTTATGCCCGACGTTTGCTGTGGCGATTAAGATATATAGGTGGTGTTTGTCGGGCATAAATGCCCGACCTACAATTTTGCCCATTTTCAGGCTGCCTATTCGCGCCAGAGTAGGCAGCCTGAAAACCGCTTCATCATGCTAAAATACACGCATCATAAGGACACCCATCATGCAACCCCAAAACATCATCGTCGGCTTATCGGGCGGGGTGGACAGCTCCGTAACCGCCGCGCTGCTGCACCACCAAGGGCACAACGTGCGCGGCATCTTCATGCAAAACTGGGAAGACGACAACAACGACCAATATTGCAGCATCAAGGAAGACTCGCTCGACGCGATGGCGGTCGCCGACATCATCGGCATAGACATTGATATTGTGAACTTTGCCGCGCAGTATAAAGACAAAGTATTCGCCTATTTTTTGCAGGAATACGAAGCGGGCAGAACGCCCAACCCCGATGTGCTGTGCAACGCCGAAATCAAATTCAAATGCTTTTTGGAACACGCCATAGAGCAAGGCGCAGAAGCCATCGCCACGGGGCATTACGCCCGCAAAGAAGTGCGCGATGGCGTGCATTATCTGCTCAAAGGCGCGGACAGCAGCAAAGACCAAAGCTATTTTCTCTACCGCTTGCAACCCTTTCAGCTTGAACGCGCCTTATTCCCGCTAGGCGGCATGGAAAAAACCGAAGTGCGCCGCCTTGCCCGCGATTTCAGGCTGCCTACTGCCGCCAAAAAAGACAGCACAGGCATTTGCTTTATTGGCGAGCGACCTTTCCGCGAATTTCTACAAAAATACCTGCCCACCCACAACGGCAACATGGTAACGCCAGAGGGCAAAATAGTTGGCGAACACATCGGCTTAACCTTTTACACCATCGGGCAACGCAAAGGCTTGGGCATCGGCGGCGCGGGTGAGCCGTGGTTTGTGGCGGGCAAAAACCTCGCCCGCAACGAGTTAATCGTTGTGCAAGGGCATGATGCCCCCCTGCTCTATTCAGGCAGCCTGAAAATGAACCAACTCTCGTGGACGCTGCCCGAGCAGCCCGCCGCAGGGCGCTACACCTGCAAAACCCGCTACCGCATGGCAGATGCGCCGTGCGAACTGCGTTATTTGGATGATGGCAGCGCCGAGCTGATTTTTGCCGCGCCGCAATGGGCAGTTACCCCCGGGCAATCCGCCGTGCTATACGATGGCGACGTTTGCCTAGGCGGCGGCATCATCAGCGAAACCGATAAACCGATTATTGTGAAATAGGCAGCCTGAAAACGAACGAAGCGCGTTTTGGCAGAGCTAAACATTATTTTCAGGCTGCCTTATCCGCCCAACTTAACCGTATGCAATTTATCCCCATCCCGCTGTTCAAACAGCCGCATCTGCGCCAATACGCCCAACAGCTTTACCAACAAGCCTTTGCCGCCGAAGACCGCTTCCCCTTTTGGAGCTTGTTGTTTTTTTCTCTGCGCCCAGCCATTCGCTTTGATGCCATTGTGGATGAACATCAACAACCGATTGGTTTTGTTTACTTAATTCATGGCGAAGGCTTGTTGTTTGTGCTTTATTTTGCGGTTGATGCGCGATGCCGTTCGCAAGGCTATGGCTCGCGCATCATAGTCGCGCTAGAACAGCAATATCCCAGCGATACCATCGTGTTAGACATTCGCGCCCCCGATGCCGCCGCTGCCGATGCGCTGCAACGCCAAAAGCGTTTGGATTTTTATCTGCGCAACGGCTTTCAAATCGCCCCATATCAATGGGTAGAAGAGGCAGAACACTATGCCGTTTTGTATAAAGGCAACAGTTTTAATCCACAATCCTTTGCCACATTGTTGGCAAAAACCACCTTTCATCTGGTTCGCCCCACTTTGCAGGCTGCCTAACCCCCACCCCACAAGGACACCCAACATGGAAAAAATCTGGCTCAAAAGCTACGAAGCAGGCGTAAACGCCGAAATCGACCCCGCGCACTACACCTCAATGATAGACGTGGTGCAACAAAGCGTTGCCAAGTTCGGCGACCAAACCGCCTTTTACAGCATGGGCAAAGAACTCAGCTACCGCCAAATCGGCGAGCTATCCGACCACTTCGCTTCCTATCTGCAAAACATGCTCAAACTGCCGCGCGGCGAGCGCGTTGCCGTGATGATGCCCAACCTGCTGCAATACCCCATCGCCGTGTTCGGCATCCTGAAAGCAGGCTTGGTGGTGGTAAACACCAACCCGCTCTACACACCGCGCGAGTTGGAACATCAGCTAAACGACAGCGGCGCCAGCACCATCATCGTGCTGGAAAACTTTGCCAACACGCTGGAACTCGTGTTGCCGCGCACCCAAATCAAAAACATCATCATCGCCAGCGTGGGCGAAATGTTTGGCGCCATCAAAGGCACGTTGATGAATTTCGTGCTGCGCCACATCAAAAAAGCCGTGCCCAGCTATCAATTAGCAGGCAGCACCACTTTTCAGGCTGCCTTAAAGCAAGGCGCAGCCCATCGCTTCCAGCCCGTAGCACTCACGCGCGACGACCTTGCTTTTTTGCAATACACAGGCGGCACCACAGGCGTTGCCAAAGGCGCGATGCTCACGCACGGCAACATTTGCGCCAACATGATGCAAGGCGGCGAATGGATAAAAGCCAAGTTGGTGGAAGGCAAAGAAGTGGTGATTGCCGCCCTGCCCCTCTACCACATTTTCGCGCTCACCGTGAACCTGCTGCTGTTTTTCAAAGCAGGCGCAAAAAGCATTCTGATTGCCAACCCGCGCGATTTAGACAGCTTTATCAAAGAGTTGAAAAAACACCCCGTAACCGTATTCATCGGCTTAAACACGCTGTATCGCGGGCTTATGAATAACCCCGAATTTAAAACCGTAGATTTTTCCACATGGAAACTCGCCCTCGGCGGCGGCATGGCAACCCAACAAGCCGTTGCCGAACAATGGTTTAAGCTGGTGCACATCCCCATCGTGGATGCCTACGGCTTAACCGAAGCCAGCCCCGGTGTGTGCGTGAACCCGCTCAACGCCACCGAATACTCGGGCGGCATTGGCTTGCCGCTGCCCAGCACCGAGGTGCAACTGCGCGATGGACACGGCGGCGAAGTGCCCATCGGCGAAGCAGGCGAGCTTTGGATACGCGGCCCGCAAGTGATGCGCGGCTACTGGAATCGCCCCGATGAAACCGCCAAAGCCATAGACCAAAACGGCTGGCTGGAAACAGGCGACATCGCCGTGATGAACGACAAGGGCTGGTTGAAAATTGTGGACAGAAAAAAAGACCTGATTGTGGTTTCAGGCTTTAACGTTTACCCCAACGAGATTGAAGACATCGTCGTCGCCCACCCCAAAGTACTGGAAGCCGCCTGCATCGGCGTGAAAAGCGACAAAACAGGCGAGGCGCTCAAACTGTTCGTGGTGAAAAAAGACCCCAGCCTCACCGCCGACGAACTCATCGCCTACTGCCGCACCCAGCTCACGGGCTACAAAGTGCCGCGCGATATAGAGTTCCGCGACGAGTTGCCCAAATCCAACGTGGGCAAAATCTTGCGCCGCGAACTGCGCGATAGCTAAACAGCCAAGGCAGCCTGAAAACGAGATTTTATTTTCAGGCTGCCTTATCCATATAAGTAGGGCGTGTGGCTTTGCCGCACACCGTCTAATCATACTATTTTCAGGCTGCCTATAACTGCTCCAAAGGCAGCCTGAAAATGGAACATCGCGGCTCGCCAACATATTGGCAGCCCACGCACCCGTTTAGCTTTTCATCTGGCAACAATTCATCGCCACGCCATCGCTGCCACAGTAAACGCAATACCGTTTTCAGGCTGCCTATAACTGCCCCCCAAAGGCAGCCTGAAAATCCCCCGCCACCAAGGACATCCACATGAAAACCATCATCATCGACTACGGCATGGGCAACCTCCACTCCGTGCAAAAATCTGTCCACGCCGCCGCAACGCGCGCAGGCATCGCCACCCAAATCCAGCTCACATCCCGCGCCCAAGACATCTATGCCGCCGACCGCGTCATCTTCCCCGGGCAAGGCGCAATGCCCGACTGCATGGTAGCGCTCAACCGAAGCGGACTGGCCGAAGCCATCCGCGATGCGCTGAAAAACAAACCCTTTTTCGGCATCTGCGTGGGCGCGCAGCTATTGTTTGAACACAGCGAAGAAGGCGACACGCAAGGCTTGGGCTGGTTTTCGGGCTGCGTCAAACGCTTTGATGCCCAGCAAACCGATGCCCACGGCAACCGCCTCAAAGTCCCCCACATGGGCTGGAACAATGTCCATCAAACCCACGATCATCCCCTGTTTGCCAATATTCTGCAAAACGAGCGCTTCTATTTTGTCCATAGCTATTATTTCGCCCCCATGCAGCCTGAAATCACCCTTGCCACCAGCCAATATCCGCAAAAATTCGCCTGCATCATCGGTAAAGATAACGTTTTCGCCACCCAATTTCACACCGAAAAAAGCCACGAAGCAGGGCTACAATTGTTGCAAAATTTTCTACACTGGCAACCTTAAACACACAAAGTCTTAACACTTAACTATGTAATTTTGCTAAAATGGCAAGATAACTTACAAAGATTAACCCAACTATGCAACTTATCCCTGCGATTGATCTCAAAGATGGACAATGTGTCCGCCTCAAACAAGGCTTAATGGAACAAGCCACCATTTTTTCAGACAGCCCCGCCAAAATGGCGCAGCACTGGCTAGAACAAGGCGCGCGCCGCTTGCATTTGGTGGATTTAAACGGCGCATTTGCAGGCGAACCCAAAAATTTCCCCGCCATCGCCGAAATCCTCGCCGCCGTATCCGCCTGCATCCCCGTGCAACTGGGCGGCGGCATCCGCGATTTAGCCACCATTGAAAAATACCTAAATCTCGGCTTAACCGATGTCATCATCGGCACAGCAGCCGTTAAAAATCCCCAATTTGTGCGCGAAGCCTGCCGCGAATTTGCAGGGCACATCATTGTAGGGCTGGATGCCAAAGACGGCATGGTTGCTATTGATGGCTGGGCAACCGTAACCGAACACCGCGTCGCTGATTTAAGCCAACAATTTGAACACGACGGCGTAAACAGCATTATCTACACTGACATCGGCAGAGACGGCATGATGAGCGGCGTAAACATAGAAGCCACCGTCAATCTTGCCCGCGCGGTCAATATTCCCATCATCGCCTCGGGCGGCTTAACCAATCTGGACGACGTTCGCGCACTCTGCGCAGTGCAACACGAAGGCATCGCAGGCGTGATTACAGGGCGTGCCATCTATGAAGGCACCATTCAATTCAACCAAGCGCAACAGCTTGCCGACTCCTTAACGGCAGCCTGAAACGCGGATTAAAGATTTCTGAATAAATATAAAAAAGGAAACAATTATGTACGGTTCATTTTTGCTGATTGCGTTTATTTTAGGTTTTTGGTGCATTTGGTCTGCCAACCGTGATGTCAATTCATTGGGCGAAGCATTGGGCTTTACCGTGTTGGCGATGGTTATCAAGGCAACCATGGAATGGAGCGGAATGCCCGATTTTGATGCACAGCTTTTAACCACTTGGGGCATTTTGTATGTATTCACCGTGGCAGTATTGGAAGCCATAGACCGCTTTTCCGAAAGCATGGGGATGAATATGGGCATCGCGCTGGTGGGCTCGGCGGGCTGGTTCTTCTTGGCGAAATATTTGTTTAGCGAGGCAGGCATTGCCAAAGTGGCAAGCTGGGTGGGCTAAACGGCAGCCTGAAATCAGAATAATCAAAACACCGTTATCCTTGTTGATTGGGATAACGGTGTTTTTTTATTTTTATAGTCGTTCCAATTAAGTCTTATACAAGGCGGCGAGTCGCAGATAGTACAAGT
>ERZ772807.2246-NODE-2246-length-10141-cov-4.353064_pt1 | contig 10141 bp, 10 predicted proteins | sample MGYA00511472_ERZ772807 | MGnify/ENA primary metagenome ERZ772807 (study PRJEB29015, sample SAMEA2737947) | human oral metagenome | biome: human oral; feature: human-associated habitat; material: dental | place: China | collected 2039 ...
ATAAATTTAAACGCGAAAAGCTACGATAAGTTCGCACGCATCGACCCATCGCTCGGCAATGCGGGCGCGCTTTTGCTCAAAGGCGACAAGCTTCTGATCACTACATTCGATCTTAGCGGAAAGGTTCCTGGGCGCGTGCTAAGCATGGATCTGAAATCTCGCGAAATTTCGATCTTTGCCGATATGAAGGGGGTTTTCTACGGCATAGCGCGCGGAAAAAACGGCGAAATTTTAATTAGCGACTGGGGCGAGGACCTTTTAAGCGGTAAAATTTGGCGTATCGATGCAAACGGACAGATACGCAAAATAAACCTCGGCGCGATGCAAAGACCTGCGGACATCTCAAGCGACGGCAAGGTTTTATTGATCCCAAAAACGCTGGAAAACAAAGTCGAGCTGATAAATTTGCCGTAACCGGTCGTCTTATTGCGGCTTCGCAGTTTGCTTAAATTTTACAAAATATATGCTGTATCGTGCTTTATAAGCCATCTTTTTGTGCTTCGCCGCTTGCGCGGCAGTATCAGTTACGGACCAGAACCAATCGCGATATCGAAACTAGGTCAATGCCGAAGCCGCATAAAGCAAAACATTTAATAATGCCTCTTTAAAGCACCGAAGCCGGTCGCTGCGGTGCCGAAACTAATCGCTCTTTTTCGTGCGCACTCAAGAGCCAAGTACGCTCAAAAGCCGCGCGCGGCGTCTTGCAACACGCAAATGCCGATCCTGCCGTAAAATTTGCAAATCCATCTGCCCTCTTTTTAAATTCCATCGCCTTAAATTTCATCGCTGTAGATATTTTCACAGGCCGAGCGGCGTTAAATTTCAGCGCAAAATTTGACGCCCGCCGTGACTCAAAAGCCTTGAAGACTCATAACGCGCGAAATTTCAGCGCGATATTTGACGCCGAAGCGTGCTTTTAACATACCGCATCGTATCTGCGCGCGAGCGAATTCTACGCGGCGGCACAATCTCGACTCCTGCGCGCTGTCGCTGTACGGACGCGTGAAGCTTACCACTCTACGCAGCGCCTATGTCTAGGATGCTCCTGGCGTCCGCGCGTGGAACCTACCCCTCTACGCGCCCCTCCCACACGGCGGGAGCATCAAGCTCTGTGTATGAGTTTAAAATTTCATACGGCTCGTAGCTAAATTTATACGCTAGGCTCGGGCACTGCTTCACCGCATAGCCCAAATAAATCCAGCGTAGCCCCAGATCTTGGGCGAACTCGATCTGTTTTAAAAGCGAAAATTTACCCAGACTTAGATGCGGCAGATACGGATCGTAGTAGCAATACACCGAGCTGATGCCGTCATCCACGATATCGATGAGATCGACGCAGATAAGCCGCCCGTCCTCGTCGTAGTAAGAAATTTCTTTGCCGAAGTCGCCGTGGCCTTGGACGTAAATTTCATCATATCGCTCAAAATCGATCTCTTGCACAGGCCAGCCCTTTTTTAGATGCATGTAGTCGTGATAGAGCGCGAAAAGCTCCAAACGCGCATCGTTTAAAAGCGGGCGAGATTGCCATACATAGGCGGTCGTGCGATTATTTTTATAGACGCGGCGGTGCGATCTGCTAAATTTAAAATTTGCGGCATCAACACGCAAACTTTTACACTCCGCACAGGCTGCACAAATGGGCTTTTGAAAATACCTGCCGAAGCGGCGGTAGCCGTGCTGCACTAAGCTTGAATTATACTCAAAGTCGCAGCCTTTTATGTAGAGATACTCGCTGCGCGCGGCTCTGCCGTCCAGATAAGGACAAGAAAAATCCAGCGTACAAAATGGAATTTCAGTCATTCAGCTTTTTAATGTTTGCCGCGTCCACGTATTTTAAAAACTCGTCTTTGAGGCGCTTTTCGCGTGCGGCGATGCTCTCTTTGGCTGCGTCGAATTCCTCCGCGTCGCCGTCTAGGACGCCCCCGCTTTGCAAGCTCAAATCATCATCTTTAAAAATATCTTTAAACTCGTCGCGATTTGGATTAGGTTTTTTGGGCTTTTTGGGCGCGGAGCTTGCCGCCTTGTCCTTAAGCATATCCTTTTTTATATCTTTTAGGCTATCTAAAAAATCCATGCTCTTTCCTAAATCCGCGCCGATTTGCGCATCGCAGCGGCGATGGCGGCGATCGCTTCGTTTTTATTCGGCTGCATATCGTCGATGGTGTTTTCTAAAATTTTGTCTAAATTTTTCTCTACGTAGCTCGTGTCGAAAAAGCCGAGTCGGAATTCGCGCGATTTGCTGATGCTGAGCAAAAACGGAATGATCGTACGCACTCCCTCGATGCGAAACTCCTTCAGCGCGCGCTCTAGCTTATTGACGGCCAGGTCGTAGTCGGTGGTTTTAATGATGAGCTTGGCTAGAAGCGAGTCGTAAAACGGCGGAATTTTATAACCTTTGTAGATGTGGCTATCGACGCGCACGGAAGGACCGAGTGCAGGATAATAATCGCTAACGGTGCCGGGAACCGGGGTGAAATTTTTCCAGACGTTTTCGGAGGTTATGCGCGCTTCGATCGCGTAGCCGTGCGGCTTAATATCGCTTTGCTCGAGCTCTAAAATTTCGCCGTTTGCGATGCGGATCTGGCGTACGACGAGATCGACACCCGTGACCTCCTCGGTGATGCCGTGCTCGACCTGGATACGGGTATTCATCTCCATAAAATAGAAGTTATTGTAATCATCGAGCAAAAATTCCACCGTGCCGACGTTTGTGTAATTCACCGCCTTTGCCGCAGCTACCGCGGTCGTACCCATCGTCTTACGTAGATGCTCGCTAATGGAGGGACACGGCGCAATCTCGATGATCTTTTGGTGGCGGCGCTGGATCGAACAATCGCGCTCGCAAAGATGGATGATGTTGCCGTAATTATCGCCGATGATCTGAAACTCGATGTGGCGCGGCTTGACGACGAGTTTTTCCATAAAAATTTCATCGTTGTTAAAAAATGTTTTCGCCTCTCTAGTGCACGAATCGTAGGCACTCTGCATATCTTTTTCGTCCCATACCTCACGGATACCACGTCCGCCGCCGCCGCCGCTAGCTTTTAAAATCACGGGATAGCCGATCTCGCGCGCATATTTTTTGATCGTATCCATGCTCTCGTGATTTAGCTTTTCGGTGCCCGGCACGATCGGAATGCCGTTTTTGCGCATCAAATAGCGAGCGATGTTTTTGTTGCCCATTTTACGAATAACGTCGGGTTTCGGACCGATAAAGATAATGCCCGCGTCCTCGACCTCTCTTGCAAAGTCAAAATTCTCGCTCAAAAAGCCGTATCCAGGATGTATCGCATCAGCGCCACACTCTTTAGCGACTTCGACGATCTTTTTAGCGTCCAGATAGCCTTTTAGCGCATCAGTGCTTACCTCGTAGGCCTCGTCGGCGATTTTTACGTGCAAACAATCAACGTCAGGTTTGGTGTAGATCGCGACGCTTTTAATATGCAGATCTCTGCAGGCCCTAATGATGCGAACCGCGATCTCGCCGCGATTAGCGATAAGAATTTTACGTATCATAAATAATTGCCTCTTTTAAAGAAATACCGCGGTAATAATAGTATAAAAAATTTTATAGCAAGTTGAAATTTACAAAAGGCGGTTGAAATTACGGATAAAATTTAAAGAAGATTTATGGTGCCCGAGGTCGGAATCGAACCGACACGAGGTCGCCCTCGCCAGATTTTGAGTCTGGTGCGTCTACCAATTTCACCACTCGGGCATTTTAAAAAGTCTTGATTGTATAAATTTAAAAAAGATAAGCCCCGAAGACGGGGCTTGGAGCAAGAAAATTATTTTTTCTTCTTGCCTTTTGCAGCTGCAACAGCCTCTTTTAGCTGTTTGCCGACTTTAAATTTTACTACTTTAGTAGCAGGAGATTTGTAAGTTCTGTTTGTGCCAGGAACTTTACCCTCGCGAGCTGCACGCTCTGCAATACCGAAAGATCCGAAGCCGATGAAGCTTATGTCATCACCTTTTACCAAAAGCTCTTTGATAGCCTCAAGTGCAGAATCTACTACCTTAACGGTATCTTTTTTAGAAAGACCTGCCTTATCGGCAACTACTTGGATAAAATCAGCTTTTTTCATGCTAATCCTTTAAAATAAAGTGGTTTGGGCGGTATTCTACAATAGTTTCGCAAAAAATACAATAGTTTTTTAAGAAAAAAACGCAAAAATCGGCAAAATTTAGCCGAATTTAGCCCAAATTCGTCAATTTTTCAGATTTTGCTTCTTTAAATTTTAAAATTTCACCATATTTTTGGGGCTGATTTTTGAAATTTCACCAGATTTCAAAAAATTTCAAAATTTCTTCCCTTCCCGCTTCATTTTTATAAAATTTCGCCCCAGCCTGACGCTTTAAAATATATAAACTATATTTTGTTATAATCCGCGCAAAATTTCAAAGGCTTTTTTATGACTAAAATTTTAATGATAGAGGACGATTTAGAACTCGCCGAAATTTTAAGCGAATATCTGCAGCAATACGATATCGATATTACCGTCGCGGACGATCCGTTTTTGGGGCTTTCTAAGTTAAATTTAGAAAATTTCAACCTCGTGATTTTAGATCTCACGCTTCCTGGGATGGACGGGCTTGAGGTCTGCAAAGAGATCCGCAAAAACACCGATATACCGATCATAATCTCAAGCGCCCGCCACGATCTGACCGATAAGATCAACGCTTTTGACTTCGGCGCGGACGACTATCTGCCAAAGCCCTATAATCCGCAAGAACTTTTAGCGCGCATCAAACGCCACATCGAGCGCTACGACATAAACTCCATCCAGCGCGCCGCAAAGCCCAAAAAAGACCTCGAAGTGGACGATTTCCGCCACGTCATCAGCTTCAAAGGACAGCCCCTGTCGCTCACCATCGCCGAATACGACGTGCTTTCGTATCTCATCAAAAAGGAAGGCGGCGCGATCACCCGCGAGGAGCTCATCTACAACTGCAGCTCCATAAGCGAGGAATCCTCGAGCAAAAGCATCGACGTCATCATCGGTCGCATCCGTTTAAAGCTTGGCGAAACGTCCAAGGCACCCAGCTACATTCACGCTATCCGCGGCGTAGGCTATAAGCTGATACAATGAGCGAACTTGCGCCGGACGGGCGGCGCGATAAAATTTAGCTACTCGCGACTCTAAATTTATATAGATATCCGCGCGGCGAAACTGAAATCGCAAGTCGGTCCGCGCGATCTTGCCGTTTAAATTTAAGGCGCCGCAACTGAAGCGTTAAAATTTTACGATAAAATTTTGTAGTTATAAATTTAGCGCGCAGTTAGATGCGCGCGGAATTTTATCGTCGAATTCGGCAAGCAGTTCGGCTCTACGCGCGAGGCTAGTTATAAAAAACAGAGCCCAGGGCAGCGAGAAAAATTTTAAAATTTAAAGCGGCGCGGCTGTTAAATTTAAAAGCACCCTGCTTTGCGATGAAATTTTAAAATTTACGCGCTGTGCCTTTAAGACGCGTTGCAAATTTAAAGCCGAATGAGCCGTAAGCCGGTCCGCGCGCCAAAGCCAAAGTAAGCCCGCGGCTTACAAAGCTTTGAAATTTTAAAAATTTAAGGATCATATAAATTTAATGAAAGTAAGATCGTCGATTTTTTACACCATCACGTTCATCTTCGCGCTCGCTGCCGTGGGCGTTTCACTCGCTCTACTCTGGCTCATTGGCTACGATCAGCAAAACTACACCCGCGAGCTAAACTCCAAGTACTCCATCGTTGCGCGCGCAAACCTATATCAGATGAGCAAGCTAATCAGCGATGTCGAATACGAACGGCAGGTCGCAAATTTCGAGTTTTCGACCATCCGCGATGAAGCTAAGCGCGATGAGATCATCAAAGGCGCCGAAATTTTAGACAGCATCTCCGCAGACATCGGCTCTGCGGACATCCTGCTTTTTAAGCGCAAGCACTACTTAAAAATCACTCACGCAGGCGAGACGCGGCTTTTAAACGACAAGGAGTATCAGCCCTACCGCTACGATATTTTCAAAGCGATCTACGGCGTCATTTTGGTGATCATCCTGCTTGCGTATATTTTCATCATCCGCAAAATTCGCCCTCTTCGCAAGCTCAAGCGCCAGATCGATAAATTTGCTAAAGGCGATCTTCAGATCAAGGACGTAAGCGTAGGAAACGACGAAATTTCCGAGGTTTCGCACGCATTTTACGAGGCGGTCACGCAGATAAATAAGCTTAACGAATCGCGCCATCTGTTTTTGCGAAACATAATGCACGAGCTCAAAACCCCCATCACAAAGGGTCGCATCGCCGTCGAGATGATCGAGCACGGCAAAAATCAGGAGCGCCTCATCTCAGTCTTTGAGCGACTGGAGAGCCTAATCAACGAATTTGCGGCGGTCGAGCGCGCGACTTCGGGCACGGCGCTAGGCGAATGCGGAATTTTTTCAATGGATGAAATTTTAAAAGAAGCGCTTAGTATCGCGATGATCGAGCCCGGCTGCGTCACGCTGCAAAATCCGCTAGACCTAAGCCTAAACGTAGATCTGAAGCTCTTTTGCGTCGCGGTGAAAAATTTAATCGACAACGCCGTCAAATACGCCTCAGACGGTAAAATTTTAATCCGCCTAAACGCTGAAACGATGGACTTCATAACGCTCGGCGAGCCGCTACAGAAGGACTTTAGCTACTACAAAGAGGCCTTCGTCAAGGGCACGAACGCCAAGCAAAGCTTCGGCCTGGGGCTCTACATCGTCGATAATATCGCCAAGGCGCACGGGCTAAAATTCCTCTACCGCAGGCAGGATAAGCTAAACGTCTTTTATTTCGAGGGGATCGAAAAGATAGCGACGTTATGAAATTTAAGCACATTTTTTATATTATTGCGCCAAAAATTCGAAACGAGAAGATGCGAAATTTCATATTTTTAGCGCTGTTTTTAAACGCGACCATATTTTTTCTACCTCGCGGCGCACAAGCCGAGAGCTTCATCACCGACGAAGAATACGGCGCGATGCTGTATAAAAACCCCCGCGGCATCGGCTGCGACAAGTGCCACGGCGAGAAGGGAGAGGGCTCGCTGATCGCGACGTATAAAGAATTTAACCGCACCGCAGGCGCCTATTACGAGCGCGCCCTAAACGCGCCGCCGATCAACAATCTCTCGCTTCAGGAGCTCGCCGACGGGATCAGCAGCTCGCGCGACGTGATGCCAAGCTACTTCCTGACGCAAAACGAGATCATCATCATCTACAAATATATAAAATCGATAAATCAACCCAAAAAGAAGGAGAAAAAATGAATAATCACGACGAATTTTTAGCAGCGCAAAAACTTATCCCAGGCGGCGTCGATTCGCCGGTGCGAGCATTCGGCAACGTTGGCGGCGAGCCTTTTATGGTAGATCGCGGCGAGGGCTCGTACATCTACGACGTCGAGGGCAAAAAATATCTCGACTTCGTGCAGAGCTGGGGTCCGCTCATCTTCGGTCATGCTGACGCAGACATTGAGCGCGCCGTCGTGCAGACCGCTAAAAAGGGGCTAAGCTTCGGCGCATCCAGCCCGCTTGAGACGCAGCTTGCCTCGCTGGTGCTAAAAAATTTCGATTTCCTAGACAAGATCCGCTTTACCAGCAGCGGCACGGAAGCCACGATGAGCGCGATCCGTCTTGCGCGCGCCTTTAGCGGACGAGATAAAATTTTAAAATTTGAGGGTTGCTACCATGGCCATAGCGACAGTCTGCTCGTCAAAGCGGGCAGCGGCGCGAGTACCTTCGGTAACGCAAGCAGCGCAGGCGTGCCGCAAGATATCGCAAAAAATACCTACCTAGCCAGATACAACGACATACAAAGCGTAAAGGACGTCCTAGCGCAAAACGACATCGGCACGATCATCATCGAGCCGATCGCGGGAAATATGGGCTTGGTGCCGGCGGATCCCGAATTTTTAACCGAGCTTCGCGCGCTGTGCGACGAGAAAAAGATCGTGCTGATAATCGACGAGGTAATGAGCGGCTTTCGCGCGAGCGAGCTAGGCAGCTACGGCATCTACGGCGTCCGCGGCGATCTGGTAACCTTCGGCAAGGTCATCGGCGGCGGCATGAGCGTGGCGGCGTTTGCAGGCAAGCGCGAAATCATGGATATGATAAGCCCGCTAGGAGCGGTGTATCAAGCAGGCACGCTAAGCGGAAACCCCGTCGCAATGGCTGCAGGCATCGCTAGCCTAAGTAAAATTTACGCTAGCAGCGGCCTTTACGAAAGGCTCGGCGAGCTGGCGCGTAGGCTCGCAGACGGGCTTTGCGCCATAGCGCAGCGTCGCGGCATCGCGCTTCAAACCGCCTGCGTAGGCTCGATGTTCGGCTACTTTTTTGCAGACGAAGAGGTGCGCGACTATGACGGCGCCCTGCAGGCAGACACTACGCGCTTTGCGAAATTTCACGGCGAGATGATTAAGCGCGGCGTATTTTTGGCGCCTAGTCAGTTTGAGACGGGCTTTATCTGCGCCACGATGGACGAAGCGCAGATCGACTTTGCGCTAAACGCCGCGGATGAAGCGATGGCGGCGCTTTAGGGGCTGCATTTAAAAATTTTACGGATTTTAGATGAGAGTAACGAAAAATTTAAACAAAATCGTAAAGGGCGCCTGCGACATCAGCCTAGGCATCTCAATCGTTGTAGCGATCGGCATCGGCGTAGCGATCGGACTTGGACTGCGGCACCTCACGGGCTCGCTGCTTTTATTATGGCTGGGCATCGCTATTGGCATCGCAGCGGCGTTTTTGAACGTTTACCGCGCGTGCAAGGCGCTAAATTCGAGCCTAAAAGAGCTTGAGAACGATCCGAAATACAAGGCGGATCCGAAAAATTTCGACGACGACGATGAATGGGATGAGCAGGATTGAATAGGCAGTTTTTACTCATATACTGCGCGCTAAACGCGGCGTTTACCCTGCTTGGGTTAGCGCTTTGCGGCGCAGGATTTTTCGGCTCAGGCTCTTTCGGCGTGCGGGCGCTTACGTGGCTTCTTAGCTTGGAGGCCGGATTTTTAGGCGCATTCAGCGCGGTATATTTTTCGTTTCGCGCTTACCGCAACAAAATAGAAGATGAGCTCAGAGCCGGCAAATACGATGAAATTTTACAGCAAAGCTCTAAAAATTCCGCAGGTTTCATAAGTGGCGAAACTTCCGCTAGCAATACGAATTCCGCAAACTTTAGCGGCGAAAACCAAGGCGACGCAAGCGGCGATGAAATTTCATACGACAAAATTTGCGGCAATGAAATTTTAAAGAGCAAAAGCTTTAGCGATCTAAATTCAGGCGCTGAAATTTCAAACGCGCAAAATTCCGAAGGCGCAGTAAATTTCACGAGCGGTGAGACCCGCATCGAAAACGGCGATAGTTGCGTCACGTACGATGAGACCGCCGCCGAGCGTACCGCAAGCTCCGCCGATATAAATTTTACTCGCGGCTCGAATTTAGGCGCCGAGCGCAGCAGAGCCGCTGCTACCAAGCGCGACTTAAATTCTACCGAAGACAACCGCAACGAAATCTCCGCTTGCAACGCGACCGCTTTGGGACATGTCGCCGATAAATTTAATATGAAAGATTGCGCGACTTGCGGCAACTCACATGGCGGCATAGGCGACGAAACTAGCGATAGTTCGCAAGACGGTATAGGCGCGCGCTGTAACGACTTGAAAAATGCAGCGAACAGCGACCTGGACGACGGCTTAGATAGCGGCGAGCAGAGCGGCGGCGCAGATCGCAGCAATCATAGCGATGGCACAGATAGCGGCAATCGTGGCGGCGATGTAGATAGCGGCGAGCCGGGCGACGGTACGAGCAATTTTGAGGGTGGGATTGGCGGCACGCGCGACGGATCAAAGGATGATCTCGACGGCGCGGACGGCAGCATTGATGGTTGGGATGATGAGCACGAAAGGGGCGAGGTTCGGAGCAATTTTGCGGGGGCGTTTTTCTCTCCGTTTAAAATTTTGTCTTACGTGGCGCTCGTGGCGGCGATCTACCTGCTTGCCAAGCTGTCCTTGCTAAACCCGCTGGCGATTATCTTGGGCGTTACGATCATTCCTCTGGGCACGATGATGGTTGCCTTCGCTGACAAAGACGCGCGCTAAACTCAAACAGCGCAAGCAAAACGCTTTAAATTTTAAAATTTA
>ERZ772807.2247-NODE-2247-length-10140-cov-4.638473_pt1 | contig 10140 bp, 7 predicted proteins | sample MGYA00511472_ERZ772807 | MGnify/ENA primary metagenome ERZ772807 (study PRJEB29015, sample SAMEA2737947) | human oral metagenome | biome: human oral; feature: human-associated habitat; material: dental | place: China | collected 2039 ...
TTAAATTTAAAGGAGAAACAATGTTTGTAAAGCTAAACGAACGAACCTATCTAAACAAAGACAGGATCACGCGCATCAAGGTAGATAGCGTCCAAGACGGTATCAGAATTCGCTTCTACGAGGGGCAGTTTCAAGTCGCTAAAAGCGGCAGATTTGAAAGTGAAGAAAAAGCGATGGAGTGGCTGCAGAAAAATTTTATCGGCAAATAGGCGTCAAGCGCACTGCATAGCCGCGCGAGCAGCTTGAGAACAAATCCCGCAAAATTACGCTTTTGGTGATACGGTAGCGACTTGCCGCTCATTAGCACTACGATGATTTTTGGGTTTGCGCTTTCAAGAATAGTTTGTGCAAAGATGTTACGGTAAATTTACGGCGAACGAGCTTCGGATATAGAGCCTAGCGTAGTGTGTAAATAGAAGATGTAGCTACGCAAATAAGGTCTATGACGACATTCGTTCGCCAAATTTACTCGAAAGATTTCATCATTTTAACCCTGTCAACGGCATTTTTTGCTCAGCTTTGCCTATCGTGCCTATATAGTATTTATATTTTATTAAGCGCTCATTGGGTATAGTCGCGAGCAAAATTCTAAGGGGAAATTTTGAAAAGCTTCAAACTTCGGTTTATTTATGCTATCTGCGTGATAGTCGTATGCGCGCTGTATCTGCTAGCCGAAAGATCGGGTCTTACGGAGCACAAACAAACCCATTTCACCGTTACTTCAGATACTAATGTCTCCAAAGTGCCGGGTCTTAGCAAATACGTAACCCAAGAAGAGGTCGATAGCTTCGCATTTCGCTACTGGGATATAGATTATAATTCAAACCCGAAAAACGTATTTAAAGAACCCGCCATTGACGTAGAGCTAAAAAGGCTTTTAAAAAGCAAGCAAACTGATGAAATTTTAAAATTTATGAAAGATAACAATCTAACCGTCGATCATACTATGCACGGAGGGGTAACGCCCGTGATGTATTCTAGCTTTTGGGACGATACAAATACCACTCAAGAGCTTATAAAACTAGGTGCGGATATACATAAAAAAGACGAATACAAGCTATCCGCTATGGCTTATGCGATAGAAAATAATGCTACTAAAGCGGTAAGACTGCTTTTAGACAACGGCGTTAAATTTGAAGAAGTCAAAATGGTGCAGGGCTATATAGTTTGCCCTAGATATTCTGACGACACCGAAATCATAGTTGGCAACAATATAGATATAAAATTACGTACTGAGTGCCTAATCAATCATGATCACTCAAAAGATCCTGTTTATCCATTAAACTATGCAATATATAGTAATTTGTTAGAAATTGCCGATATGATGCTACAAAGAGGTATGAAACCGAAAGCATATGAAGGTCCTTTGTATTATTTAAGTGAGAACGGCGTTTCGTTTAAACAAAAGGAAATATTTAAAAAATCTATTTATACTTTTCTTCCGCGGGATATGATGTATAAAGATAAATTAGAATTATTAATAAAATATAATATAGATGGTCTACCGAGTCAAGATGATATTGTTACGGCTTATAGAAATTGTTTGGATAGTTTAGTTGGATCTATAAAAAAGAAGGAGTCTTACATAAACCATATGAATGATTATTGCTATGGAGAGAAGATTTTAGAATCATACGATTGGGCTCTTCGGGGTAGATGGTCGGTAAAACATAACGAAGAGAGGGAAAAAGGAACCGATAGATACTGGAAAGAAAAAGATTTTATAAAATTTTTCGGCTATATGCCAAACGATAAAAAATGTACTAAGCTAGAACCGGATATTAAAATATTAAATTTCTATAATATGAAAATAGATAGATATAAAGCTCTTTGCGGCAATGGGCTAAGTGATGAAGAGATTTTGCAAAAAAGCAGCCTAAAAGATAAAAATAGTACTGAGGCATTCGATATTGAGACATTTTTTAAATATTTAAATTTTGAGGAAATGCTAGAGGAAGCGAAAGTGGAAATTCTACATAACGGCGAGAAAATAGATATAAAAGATTATGCCGAAATTCTAAGACAAGAAGCAGCTAAAAAACTAGATAGTAATCAATAAATTTGAAGGAGTAAAACTATATAGCATAAGAACTTAAGCGATATAGCAGGCAAAGCTTTTCTAAATTTTTATTAAAATTTTCCCCGCTAGGCTGCAAAGCCTTAAATTAATCCAAATTTCACTATAATTAATCACTTTAATTTTAAAGGCCGCGAATGCTAAGCTTAGACGAAATTCGAAAAAATATCATCCTAAAACAAGGCGTGCGCTATTTTGACTATACCGCTTCCGGGCTTGCTTATGAGCCCGTAGAGCGCGAGATAGGCGAAATTTTAAAAACCTACGCCAACACTCACTCCGACAGTAGCTCCAGCGCCATCATTACGCAGCGTCGCTACGAGGGCGCGCGCGAGAGCCTAAAAAAGCTGCTAGGGCTTGACGAGCGGTTTTATCTCATCGCCTGCGGGCAGGGCGCGACGGCTGCGATCAAGAAATTTCAGGAGCTGCTCGGCATCTACCTGCCGCCTGCGACCAGAAGCGTGATCGGCGAGGCAAATTTACGCGCCGCGCAGCTTCCGCTCGTGCTCGTTTCGCCATACGAACACCACTCAAACGAGCTTAGCTTTCGCGAGGGGCTTTGCGACTACATGCGCGTGCCGCTTAGTGAATCAGGCGAGATCGATCTGCTTGCACTTGAGCGCATACTGAAGCTAAATGCGGGACGCCGCATCATCGGCTCGTTTAGCGCCGCCTCAAACGTCACGGGCGTCATAAGCGATTATAAAAAAATCAGCAAACTAATCAGAGCCGCGGGCGGGATCGTAGCCTTTGACTGCGCGGCGCTGAGCTCGCACGCAAATTTAGACTGCGATCATTTCGACGCGATTTTCCTATCGCCGCATAAGTTGCTCGGAGGGCCTGCAAGCTGCGGGCTTTTAGCGATCAAGAAGGAGCTGCTTAGCAGCGATGTGCCGACATTTGCCGCGGGCGGGACGGTCGCCTACGCTAGCCGCGAAGGGCACGTATTTTTGAAAAACCCCGAGCAGCTAGAGGAGGGTGGTACGCCGCCTATCATCGGGCTCATGCGGGCAAATTTGGCATACGCGCTGCGAAACGAGGTGGGTTTTGAGAGGATAAAAAGCATCGAGGACGAGCTCGCGCGGCTTTTTGAAAGCGAGCTAGCAGGCATTGATGAGATCATAAACTACGCTCCAAAGGGCGCGCCGCGGCTGCCGATATTTTCCTTTAACGTGCGCGGCGTCTCGGCGTATGATTTCGCCGCGAGCCTTAGCAACGACTTCGGTATCCAGACGCGCGCGGGCGTGATGTGCGCGGGGCCGTACGCTCACGATCTGCTCGGTATCAAGGAGGGGCGCATGCCAGAAAGTAAGCCTGGCTTCGTGCGCGTGAGCCTGCACTATACGCACACCGAGCAAGACGTGCTCTATTTGGTGGGCGCGATAAAATCCTGCATCAAAAAGCACCGCGAGCTTTGGGGCGAGGAAAAGGCGATGTATGAGATGTTCGGCGGGAAAATTTAAGCGGCGCGGGTTAGGGTCTTACCGCTTTGTTTGAGCTCTAGTGAAATTTTGTAAAATTCTGCGCCGTTTTTAAAATTTATCGGAATTCCGTGCCGTCTCTTCGGAATTTTACGCGGGTTTTGCGCCGCAGAATTCTTACCATCGTTCCGCCTTTGCACTGCAGGCGAAATAAACGGCACGTTTCGCGGAGTAACGTATAATTCTGCCCGTAAATTTACAAGTAAATTCAACAGAGTTAAAATTTAGAATTCTAAAATCCGCGCCTAGAATTTTAAAATTTCACGCCGCGCCGCTAGGTAAAGCCATACCTATAAATTTCAAAATTTAAAGGCGCAAATTTTATGCGCTCTGTTTCACCAGATACGCCGCGATAGATGGTTCGCAGTGAAAATTTGAGGCAGAAATGAAATTTATTAGCGCCGCGCGAATAAAAATTCTAAAGCAAAATTAAGCTTATCCGCACTTCGCGCAGAATTACTCCAGCCCTAAAAACGCGCCGTCTTCAAATCCGAAATAGATCCTCTCGCCCGCGCTCCAGTGCCGCTCATCCTGCGCCGTGACGCATTTTAGCAACACATCGCCCGCCTTGATCTTGATGAGCAGCGAGGAGCCGTACTGAAGCGAAACCGAGTGCAAAATCCCCGCGAAGCAGCGCTCAAACGGGCTTTGGGATAATAAAATTTTACTCGGATTTATCGCGATTTTGCGAGCGCGTGCGAGCCCCTCTTCAAGGCGTAGCGAAATTTCATCCGAAAATTTTAAAATCCCGTTTTGCACGTCAAAGATATTTTTGTATTCAAACTCGCATATCTTGCCGCGATGCAGAAATACGCTTCTTTGCGCGATCGCGCTGAGCCATTTCTCATCGTGGCTGGCGATGATAAAACCGCAGCCGTAGCGACTCCGCATAAATAAAATCGCGCGCGCAAAGAGCTTGGAGGCGGCAAGATCAAGGCTGTTGGTCGGTTCGTCGAGCAGATAGAGCTTCGCGCGCTGCGCCAGAGCGAGCGCAAACGCGATGCGCTGCGTCTGCCCCGAGCTAAGCTCGAAATGCTTCTTCGATAAAAAACTTCTATCAAGCCCCGTTAGGCCGAGCGCCTCATCAACCCGCTCGTCAAATTCCGCAAGCGCGCCGCGACTTTTGAGCGCAAATTTAAAATTTTGCTCCACGCTGCGTTTTAAAAGCACGGGCTCGGGCAGCAGCAAGCAGGTCTGCCGCAGCGTCTGCAAAGAGGGCGCACGCTGCCCCCAAAGCTCCACGCTGCCGCTGCTTGGACGCTGCAAAAAGGACAAAATCCGCAGTAGCGTGGATTTGCCGCTGCCGTTGGAACCCAAAAGCGCCGTGATGCCGCTCGTATTTAGATCGAGGCTAGGGATATTTAAAATTTCGCTCCGTCCGTAGCGCAGCACTAGATTCCGCACCGAGATCAGCTCGCTATGGGGTACAGCTCGCGCGGCGGCGGAATTCTCATTTGCAAAATTCTTTCTCGCAGAATTCTCACTCGCGAAATTCTCGCTCTTGGAATTTTTACCCGCAGAATTTGCGCTAATGGAATTTTCGGTTACAGAATTTTTACTCTTAGAATTTACCGCAGTGGAATTTTTACTCGCAGAATTCTCGGCAGCGAAATTTTTACTCGTAGAATTCTCGCCTATATAATTTGTGCTCTTGAAATTTTCGCTTATAAAATTTTCGCGCTCCCGCTCCACCCGATTTTTGTCCGTGAAATTCTTACTCGGACGCGTTTGCTTATCTGCACTCATCGATCCAGCCTTTTTAGCGCGTGGATGGCTAAATTTACCGCAAACGCTATTAAAATCAGCACCAGCGCGAGCGCTATACCCATCGCAAACTCGCCCTTGTTGGTCTCAAGCGAGATCGCCGTGGTGATCGTGCGGGTGAAATATTTGATATTGCCGCCGATCATCATCGCTACGCCCACCTCGGCGACGATCCGCCCGTAAGCGGTGGCGATGACGACGAGTAGGGCGTAGCGCAGCTCGTAAAGCACGCAAAGGATTAAATTTAGCGGGCTTAGGCGGTAGTTCATAATGTTTAGATAGTGCTTTTTGTCCATATTTTCGATAACGCTGGCGCTTAGCGAGACGATGATAGGAAGCGCCAACACAAACTGTCCGAGCATCACGGCTTTGAGCGTAAAAAGCAGCCCCAACTCGCCCAAAGGGCCGTTTCTGGAGATGAAAGCGTAAAGGATCAGTCCTATCGCCACCGTGGGCATCGCAAGCGCTACGTCGCTTAAAAGTCTAAGCGTTCTGCGAGCGCGAAATTCGTAAAATCCGAGGATAAATCCTATCGGAAAGCCGATTAAAATCGCAAAAAGTATCGAGATGCTCGAAGTATAAAGCGTCGCTTTAATCGCCGAAAATGTCTCCGCATCGCCGCTAAAAAGCAGCCCGAATGCGCTTAAAATTCCTTCTAAAATAAAGTCCAAGATTGTGTCCTAAATGTTCTATTCTGGCAAATTTATATGCTATAATAGCATATTTTTTAAAGGAGATAACATGAAAAAAATATTTTTTGTTTCGCTCGCTCTTAGTGCGAGCCTTTTTGCCGCCGATAACGATTTGGTGATGGCAACTACAACGAGCACCGATAATACGGGCTTGCTAGACGCTATCTATCCTGCGTATAAGGCGGAAACCGGCGTCGATATCAAATGGACGGCGGTAGGCACAGGTGCTGCTCTAAAGCTTGGCGAGAACTGCGATGCGGACATACTTTTCGTGCATTCGCCGAAGGTCGAGAAAGAATTTGTAGAAAAAGGCTTCGGCGTTGATCGCACGCCCGTTATGTATAATGATTTTATCCTCATCGCCGATAAATCCATCGCGCCTAAATTTAAAGGCAAGGACCTTAAAGGCTCGTTTGAGCTGATCAAGGCGGAGAAGATTAAATTTTTCTCTCGCGGCGATAAATCTGGCACCGATAACAAAGAGAAAGGTATTTGGAAAAAGGTCGATGGCGCCGTGCCTGAAAACGAGGCGTGGTATAACCAAACCGGTCAAGGTATGATCGCTACGATCAACGCAGCCGCCGAGCAAAAGGGCGTGACCTTCACCGATCGCGGCACCTACATCAAATACGAGGACAATAAAAAGGGAAATCCGGATATGGTTATCATCAACGAAGGCGATAACGATCTGAAGAATTTTTACTCCGTAATCGCGGTCAATCCTAAGCACTGCCCAAAAGCCGACTACGAAAACGCGCAGCGCTTCATCAAATGGATCACTAGCGAGAAGGGGCAGAAGTTCGTAGGCGATTTCAAGCTGCTAAATAAGCCGCTTTTCACCCCTGATGCGAATACTCGCAAGAATTAGCTCTAGCTAAATAAGGCTAAATTTAAAGCCCAAAGGCAAAGCGCCGTCTTTGGGCTTTTGCTTTTTAATAAATCAATCTACGCGCCTTTAAATTTAGCTCTTTTGCTTCTAAATTTAGCGGGCGTTTTTTACCGCGTCTTTTTACGATACATTTTTTACTTTCTCGCCATACGTTTAAATTTATCGCAGCTTCGTTTGTCTGTAATAGGCTTAAAATTTCAGCTATATTTGGGATCAGTGGGGATAAATTTCAGTCGCGTTCGGATATGCTCTAATGTCTAGCGAGATTTATACAGCGCAAAATTTAGTAGTATTTATGTTTGACTCAAATTTTAGTTTGTTATGAATTAAATTTTGAAGTTGCGGTTAAGCTCGGGCGTATGAAAAACGCCCGAGCCTGTGAAGCTATGAAATTTTATGTGCGGTTTATGGGGTCGCTTCTGCCGCGCGTTGGTAAAATTACTTTTCAAGCTCTAGCAAAATTACCGAGCGCGCGGCTATAAATTTCACTTTGCACGAGCGAGCTATTCGACTTCGGCGTCGATGACGTCGTCGTCTTTTTTACCGCCGTTTGCACCGCTGCTTTGCGATCCGCCTTGCGCACCTTGATTTGCGCTGGCAGCCTTGTATAGATCCTCGGCGACCTTGCTTAGGGCTTCTACTTTAGAGTTTATCGCTTCCTTGCTCGCGTTTTCATCCTTTAGCACGGCTTTTAGATCGTTTAGCGCGCTCTCGATCTTAGCGCGTAGATCGCCCGGTACCTTCTCGCCCATCTCGCTTAGGCTCTTTTCGGTTTGATGTGCGATGCTATCGGCTTGGTTGCGCGCTTCGACGGTTTCTTTGCGCTTGTTGTCTTCCTCTTTATGAAGCTCGGCATCCTTTACCATTTTATCGATCTCGGCGTCGCTTAAGCCGCTTGAGCCGGTGATGCGGATATCGGTTGCTTTGCCGGTGGCTTTGTCTTTTGCCGAAACGGTTAAAATTCCGTTCGCGTCGATATTAAATTCCACCTCGATCTGCGGCACGCCGCGAGGAGCGGGCATGATGCCTTCAAGATTGAAATTTCCTAGCGATTTGTTATCCTTCGCAAACTCGCGCTCGCCCTGCAAGACGTTGATCGTAACGGCGCTTTGATTATCCTCTGCTGTCGAGAAGGTTTGAGATTTTTTCGTAGGTATCGTAGTTCCCTTTTCGATGATCTTGGTCATCACGCCACCTAGGGTTTCGATGCCTAGGCTTAGCGGAGTGACGTCGAGCAGTAGCACGTCTTTTACGTCGCCTTTGATGACCGCGCCTTGGATTGCAGCGCCGATTGCTACGACTTCGTCAGGGTTTACGCTCTTATTTAGCTCCTTACCGAAAGCCTTTTTAACCTCCTCTTGCACTAAAGGCACGCGCGTCGAGCCGCCTACCATGACGACCTCTTTTATGTCGTTCATGCTTAGTCCCGCGTCGCTTACAACCTTTTTAAGCGTGCTTATGGTCTCATCTACCAAAGAATCGATCATACTTTCAAATTTAGCTCTAGTGATGGTTTTCATCAGGTGCTTTGGACCTGTGGCATCAGCAGTGATGAAAGGTAAATTTACTGTCGTTTCCATCGCGCTGCTTAGCTCTTTTTTGGCGTTTTCCGCAGCCTCTTTTAGGCGCTGCATAGCCATGACATCGCCACGCAAGTCGATACCTGTTTCAGATTGAAATTCTGAGGTTAAAAAGTCGATCAGTTTGTTATCGAAATCATCGCCGCCCAAAAATGCATTACCGCCGGTAGCTAAAACTTCTACGACGCTATCGCCGGTTTCTAGCACGGTTACGTCGAATGTACCGCCGCCTAGATCGTAAACGACGATCTTTTCGGATTCTTTTTTATCCAGTCCATACGCAAGTGCCGCCGCGGTAGGCTCATTGATGATACGAAGCACGTTTAGGCCCGCGATTGTTCCTGCTTCTTTTGTTGCCTTTCTTTGGCTGTCGTTGAAATACGCAGGCACGGTTATGACCGCATCTACGACGGGCTCGCCCAAAAACGCCTCAGCATCCTCTTTTAGCTTGATTAGCACCTTGGCTGAAATTTCTTGCGGCGTATAGACCTTGCCCGCGATCTCTACCGCGCATGCGCCGTTTCGGTCGATGATCTTATACGGTAGGCGCTTTTTAGCTTCCTGCGCGTTTTTCTCATTCATCATAAGACCCATGATGCGTTTGATTGAATAGATCGTCTTTTCCGGGTTGGTGACGGCTTGGCGCTTGGCGCTGTCGCCTACTAAAACCTCGCCTTTGTCGGTGAAAGCGACTACCGACGGAGTGGTGTTTTTACCCTCTTTGTTCGGTATGATCTTGCTCTCGCCGCGCTCGAATATGCTTACGCACGAGTTTGTTGTTCCTAGGTCGATGCCTATGACTTTTGCCATTTGTTATCCTTTGTATTGAATTTAAAATTTTAAAATTTGGACGATTATTTCGCCACTACTACCATAGCGGCGCGCAAAACGCGCTGCTTATACATATAGCCTTTTTGATAGACCTGAACTATATCGCCTTTTTTAACGCCTTCGGCTTCAATCATCGAAATAGCGTTATGCACGCTAGGATCGAATCCCGCATCCGTCGCTATCGGAACGATACCGTATTTTTCAAAAGTCTTTGTAAAAAGGCTTAGACATTGTTTTACGCCGACCTCAATTTTATCCGCAAGCTCATTACCTTCCACATCAATTTTGGCGGCTTCCTCAAGCGCGTCGATTATCGGCAGCAGATCCTTCGCAAAGCTCTCGCTAGCGTAAGCAACAGCGCTATCTTTTTCTTTTTCCAAACGTTTTTTGAGATTTTCAAAATCCGCATTGGCGCGGTAAAATTTATCGGTGATCTCACTCAGCTCGTTTTGAAGCTTTTGTATCTGCGCGTCGGTATCATCGCATGTCTGCACCTCTTGCGGCTCGCTCGCCTCTGACGCGCACTGCTCGCAAACCTCTTTTTCTTCACTATCGCACGCTGCATTTTTATCGCCGTGCTCTTTAAATTTATGGCTCATGCTACTCCTTTAGCGTAGTTAAAAAATTTCTCGTAATTCTCGTAAACGCTGCCTGCGCAGATCATCGTAGCGTCCTCGCCTTCGAATTTTACGGGGCGTTTGATCCCCATAAATCCGTGCTCGAAGTAGGGCGCGAAGATCAAATTTTTAGTAAAATTTACGGCGATCGAGGGGTTGAGTAAAATTTTAAACCGCTCGTCTTTGAAAATTTTATACGCCACGACCTC
>ERZ772807.2250-NODE-2250-length-10129-cov-10.677487_pt1 | contig 10129 bp, 5 predicted proteins | sample MGYA00511472_ERZ772807 | MGnify/ENA primary metagenome ERZ772807 (study PRJEB29015, sample SAMEA2737947) | human oral metagenome | biome: human oral; feature: human-associated habitat; material: dental | place: China | collected 2039 ...
GGGCCTCGGTGTGGGAGTCCAGGGCGGAGGTCGGCTCGATGAGCACGAGCGTGGGAGCCTCGGTGAGCAGGGCCCGGGCCAGGGCCACGCGCTGGCGCTGCCCGCCGGACAGGGACCGCCCCTTCTCGGTGATCATCCCGGCCAGGCCCTCGCTGAGGGAGGTGAGGACGTCGCCGGCGTCGGCGATCTCGATGGCCTCCAGCAGCCGGTCGTCGCCGGGCATATTGCGCTCCTGGGCGCGGACCTGCTGGTCGACATCGGCCCCAGTGGTGCGCTCGGACTCGGCGCGCACGAGGTCCGTCAGGCCCGCCGGCTGCGGGTCGGGACCGCCGCGCACGTCGAGGGCCTCGCGCAGGGTCCCGGTGAAGAGCTGGGCGGTCGCCCCGGCGACGACGACGCTGGCGCGCACCTGGTCCAGGGGCATGGTGGTCAGTGGCCGGCCCGCCAGGGTCACGGTGGGTCCGGAGTCGGTGAAGCGGCCCAGGCGGGTGGCCAGGTCGGCGGAGACCTCCGGGTCCGGGCACACGAGGGCCGTCATCCGGCCCTCCTCCAGGCGCAGGTCGCTTCCGGTGTCCACGAGGTCGCCGCTGATCGGGTGGGCGACGGCGGGGTCCAGGTCGAGGCGCTCCACGAGGCTGCCGGAGGCGGGCGTTACCTCAAGCAGACGGCTCAGGCGCCGGGCGCCCACGACGGCCCGGGTGTAGTCCTGCACGGAGTTGGTGAAGACCCACAGCGGCCAGGACAGGTAGGCGGTGTAGCCGTAGAAGGTGATGAGCCCGCCGGGGGTGAGGCTGCCGGCCACGGCCATGCGCGCCGCCACCCACACGACGATGGCGGCGAAGAGCCCGGGCAGCAGCACCTGGAGGGTCATGAGGGTGGCCTGGGAGGAGGCCACCTCGACGCCGCGGCGCCGCAGCTCCTGGGAGGCGTCCCGGTAGCGGCGGGCGAAGACGTCCTCCCCACCGATGCCCCGCAGGATCCGCAGGCCCGCCACCGTGTCGGTGGTGATCGTGGTGACCGCGGACTGGGCCTCGCGCTGGACGGCCTGGCGCTTCTGCAGCGGCCGGATGACCAGGGTGACGATCGCCGCGACCAGCGGCATGCCCAGGATGACCACCAGCCCCAGGCTCACCGAGGTGCGGAGCATGAGGAAGGCAACGACGATGAAGCTGGCCGCGGCCCCCAGCAGGGCCGGCAGGTGCTGGATGAGCTTGCCCAGGTAGTCGGCGTCGGAGGCGATGATGGTGGCGACCTCGCCGGTGGAGACCTGCCGGGACAGGTCCGCCCCCGTGGCCGAGACTTGGCGGCCCACGAGCCGGTCGACGTCGAAGGCGGTGCGCATCCAGGCCTGGACCCCGAAGTAGGACAGCATCGTGTCGCCGACGGCGTAGACGACGAACAGCACTAGCAGCAGCGCGCCGATCCCCCAGATGCGGGTGTTGAGGCCGTTCTCGATCCCGGCGTCGAGGGCCTGGCCCAGGAAGGCCGGCACGATCGCCTGGATGATGTTGGAGGTGCAGGCCGCCAGGGTTGCCAGGGCGACCGGGACGGCGGCGCGGCGCAGCAGCCAGCGCAAAAGCGCCCCGGCTCCGAAGGACGGGGGCTGGGGCAGCGCGGCGTCGGGGGACATGGACGCGGGTGACAGGACGGTCCGGGACGACCGGGAGGACGGTTCGGGCATGATCGACCGAGGTTATCGGAGCTGAAACGGGCGCGGCAGGGGGAGAGCCGGTGACAAGGAAGATATCGGGCGTGGGAATATCCGGTGAGTGCGGCTCGGGGCGGGTTTCAGATGGGCCAGGCACATGCCGGCGCCCCGGCCTGCCCCCGTCGGGGGATCGGGCCGGGGCGCAGGCGTCGGCGGGGCCGTCACTGTTCCAGTGCCGGCTGGATGATTCAGCCCCGCCGGCTGCCGCCGTGAGACGTCAGCAGATGTGTGGACGGTACCGGGTGGAGCCGGCGTACCGCGCTCCCGCCTACCGTCTGCTCATTGCTCACTCGGTGGCGATGGCATCCAGGACCGGGAGCCGGGAGGCCCGCAGCGCCGGCCACAGGGCCGCGATAATGCCGACCACCACGGAGAGCGCGAGCATGCCCACCATCTGGCTCCAGGGGATGCTCAGAGACGTGAGCCCCTGGTCCTCCAGGATCTTCTTGAGCGCCGCGGCCAGGACCACTCCGGTCGCCCCGCCCAGCACAGTGCCGTACAGGGAGGTGAGGACGGACTCGGTGATGATCTCGCCGGCCAGCTGGGTCTTGCCCAGTCCGACGGCGCGCATGAGCCCGATCTCCCGGGTGCGCTCCGAGACCGAGAGCACCAGAGTGTTGACGATGCCCAGGATGGCGATGACGATGCTCAGCCCCAGCAGGCCGTAGAGGACGGCAAGCATCTGGTTGATCCGTTGGCCGACCTTGTCGGAGAGCTGGTTGGCGTCGTTCACCGAGTACTGGTAGGTGTCAGCCACGATGTCCTCCGCCTTGTGGCGCACGGTGTCGAGGTTCGCACCGTCCTCCAGGGTGAGGAGCATGCCCAAGGGTGCGTCCAGGACGTGGTCCGGGTCGGTGCTGGTGCCCGGTGAGGTCCAGGACCCCACCGCCGCCGCCACCTTGGGGGAGTAGAAGTAGGTGCCGCCGATTCCCTTCGGGTCGACAATGGCGCCGACCGTTGCCTCCACACTCCCGTTCGGGCCGGTGAGAGTGACCTTGTCGCCCATCTTGAGGTTCTCGGTCTTGTTGACCGCCACATGCGTGGCATCGAGGTCGCTCAACGATCCGGAGGTCACCCGTATGTCGTAGCCACGGGAGTAGGTGGCGGGGTCGATGACGAGGGATGTCGCCGCAGGATTCTGAGAGCCATCGGGTTTGGTGGCCGCGTTGACGTAGAGGGTGTAGGAGGAGGTCTCCTTGACGCCGTCGATCGCTGCGAGCTCCTTGGCCTTCTCGCTGGAGAGCTTGGTGTTCGAGCTGCTCATTGTTGCGGGCTGGACCAAGAGGTCGGCCTTGAGAGACCTGTCGATCTCGTCGGCGGTCGAGACGTTGAAGGAGGCGGCCAGTGTGGCGCCGGCGCACACCAGCGCCATGCCCACCATGAGGGCGCCGGAGGTGTTGGCCGTGCGGCGCGGGTTGTGGACGATGTTGCGCAATGCCAGGCGTCCAGACGGCCGCAGCATGCGGAATGGCAGTCCCAGGACAGCGACCACCGGGCGCGCCAGGGTCGGGGAGACGATGAGCAGTCCCAGGACCACTCCTCCCGCACCCAGGCCCATGATGAGCTGGCGCTGCTCCAGGTTCTCGTTCACCCAGGCGGCGGCGACAGCGGCCGCTCCGGCTGCCAGCATCAACCCGCCGATGATCGTGCGCAGCACCAGCGACTTCTCCCGAGAGCCCGAGACCCCGCGCATCGCCTCGACCGGGTGGGTCAGGGCGGCCTCACGCGCCGGTAGCAGGGCGCCGATGATGGTGACGGCCAGTCCCACCACCAGTGAGATCACGATGATCGGCGCGGTCAGGCCGGTGCCCTCCAGCAGCGGCATGCCCATGGTGTCCAGCAGCTTGGCCAGTCCGGCCAGGAGCCCGGCCCCTGCGGCCACGCCCAGGGCGGAGCCGACGATCCCGATGACGACCGCCTGGAGGAACACGATGCCGAATACCGATCCGGGCGATGCGCCCACCGCCCGCAGGAGGGCGAACTCCTTGACCCGCTGGCGCACACTCATCGCGAAGGAGTTCATGATGATGAAGGAGCCCACGAACATGGCGACGACGACGAAGACCATGAGGAAGGTCTGAATGAAGCCCAGCTGGGACTCGATGGTCTTGTTCTGCTCCTTGATGAGCTCGGCGCGAGTCTTCACCTGAGCGCCGTCGGGAACGACCTTGGTGACCTCGGACTTGACTGTGTCCAGCGAGGCTCCTTTAGCCAGGTCGATCGTGATGTTGGAGACCTTCCCGTCCGGAGCGGCGATGGGCATGAGCCAGTCCGGGTCCATTCCCACGACCGTCGCGCTGGCCATGGAGGACTCGAAGTGGAACTCACCGACCACGGTGACCTCGGTGGGCTGACCCTGGATGACGATGTGCGTCTTGTCCCCGACCTTGAGTCCGGAGTTCTTCAGGGCCCCGGACTCCAGTGCGATCTCGCCCCCGCCCTGGGGCCTGTGGCCCTGAGCCCAGGTCCGACCGGGTTCGTTCTCGTATGACGGTAGGAAGAGCGTGGGTGCTCCCATGTTCGAGACCGGGGTGTCGTTGGCGCCCACGAGGACTCCGGTCGTCTGGGCGTCGGGCTTGGCGGCCTCGACGCCGTCGATCTGCTTGATCTGATCGGCCAGGGAGCCATCAATGGGCTGGGTCTGCGTGGAGTCAGAGGAGCCGTTGTTGTCGTTGGAGGCGATCTTGGGACCCTGGACGTACAGGTCCGAGGTGATGGTGGAGGAGGTCAGCTTGGAGAAGGTCTCCGACATGGAGGCGCGCAGGGCCAGTGTGCCCGACAGGAATGCCACCCCCAGGACGACCGCGAAGGTGGTGAGGAAGAACTGCTTGGCATGGGCGCGTACGGAGCGCCAGGCGACTCGGTTCACGGCTCAGGCCCCCTTGATGGCGGGCGCGGAGTCGGCCTCGCTCAGCTCGCGCAGGGCGTCCAGGACCCGGTCGCGGTTGGGGTCGGCCAGCTCGGCCACGACGTGCCCGTCGCGCAGGAAGATGACGGTGTCCGCCCAGGCAGCCGCCTCCGGCTCGTGGGTCACCATGACCACTGACTGCCCCAGGCCGTCGACGCTGCGGCGCAGGATCTCCAGAACCTGCTCGGTGGAGCGGGAATCGAGGTTGCCGGTGGGCTCGTCGGCGAAGACGACCGCCGGCTCACCCACGAGCGCTCGGGCACAGGCCACGCGCTGGACCTGTCCGCCGGAGAGCTCGGCGGGCCGGTGGGACAGGCGGTCCTTGAGGCCGACGGCGTCGACCACCTGGTCGAAGCGCTGCCGGTTGACCTTCTTGCGGGCGATGTCCAGGGGCAGGGTGATGTTCTCGGAGGCTGAGAGCGTGGGGACCAGGTTGAATGACTGGAAGATGAAGCCGATGCGCTCGCGGCGCAGACGGGTGAGGCGACGCTGGCTCATGGAGGAGACCATGTCTCCGTCGAGCATGATCTCCCCGGAGGTCACCGAGTCCAGGCCCGCCAGGCAGTGCATGAGGGTGGACTTGCCGGAGCCGGAGGGGCCCATGATCGCGGTGAAGCGGGCTCGGGCGATGTCGACGTTAACGGCGTCGAGTGCTTTGACGGCTCCCGAGCCGCGGCCGTAGACCTTGGTGAGGCTGCGGGCGGAGACCACCGGGTTGTCGACGGGGCGGTGAGGAGCGAGGATGGAAGGGGCTGCTGGTACAGGAACGGAACTACTCATAGATTCAGTCTGACAGTGGCATGGATCGGTCGAATCCTCCTGACGGAGGACAAGCCCCTGGCCGTATGGCCGAACGACCCTGACCTGCGGTAGGGGACTCCCCTGAGACGAGGGTGCGCGCCCGTGACTGAGCGGCGGATTTCCTCGGTCGACATCGTTTCTTGACCCTCGTGGCCGATTCGTGACTACCATCAAGGCTGATCGGCGCCTTTGAAGGACCCAGGACGGGTTGTGACGAGCCTGATCAGTCGAGGTCACCCATACGTTCTCCCGGAAGGGCTCTGCATGGATCCGGTTCAGCTCATGATGGCGGCTCACCAGGCCGACGCGGCGGTTGCCGCACAGACCCCGGATCAGGCCCTGCAGGCGGCGATCGCACAGAGCCGACCCGACCTGTGGGCGCCGTTGTCGACCAACCCGACGGCCTACCCCGACCTGCTCGGCTGGCTGGCCAGCACCGGGAACGTCGAGGTGCTCGCCAACCTCCGGGCACGTGGCTTCCTGTCCGACGACGCGGAGGGTGCTGCTGCCGGTGCCGAGGACGGCGAGCCCGCCGCGGAGCCGGCTGCCGCTCAGGAGGCCCCGGCGGAGGTGGAGCCGGCTGATGAGAAGCAGACGGACGCGGAGCAGAGTCAGGAGCAGACCGAGGTGCCGCAGGCCTCCGAGGAGACCGAGCCGGCTGAGGACGATCCCACGCCGGTGGACGAGGACGAGGCCGAAGCGGCTGAGGACGGTGAGACTGCCACTGAGACCGAAGAGGATGCAGACGTCGCCGAGGCTGTCACCGAGGATGTCACTGACGAGGCCGTGGGTGCCGCCGATGACGATCCTGGCGAGGCCGATGACGAGCAGGAGACCGGGGAGATCGAGGAGGGCGCCGAAGCGGCTGAGGACCCTGGCTCCGATGAGCCGGGTGATGAAGGCTCCGATGAGCCGGCCACCGATCTGACGGCGGAGCCGACCGAGGACGACGAGGCTGCGGACGGCGTTGAGGATATCGCTGACGAGGCTGCGGACTCCGACGATGATGGTGCCGGCACGGCCGATGAGGAGGCGGAGGCGGACGAGTCCTTTGAGGACGAGTCGGGTCCGGGTGACCAGGCCGTCGAGGACGTCGAGGTCGTTGAGGACGAGTCGGGTCCGGGTGACCAGGCCGTCGAGGACGTTGAGGTCGTTGAGGACGAGTCGGGTCCGGGTGACCAGGCCGTCGAGGACGTCGAGGACTCAGCAGCCGGCGAGCCGGCTGACGACTCCGAGGATGAGCCGGTCGCGGCTGATGAGAGCCGGACCGAGGACATCCCAGAGGTTGAGGACAGTCAGACCGAGCCCATCCCCGCGGCTGAGGAGGGTCAGACCGAGGACATCCCAGAGACTGAGGCCCCGGCGGTCTTCGCCTCTGCGTCTCAGTGGCCCGAGGTCGGCTCGGCCGAGGCGATGACCTCGGCGCAGTCCGCGGCCCCGGCGGCCGGCTCGGTTGCTTCTGCGGCGGGCTCGGCCGATTCAGTGGCTCTTCCGGTGGCACCGCCACCGTCGGCCGAGGACATTGCCGCCTGGGCGGAGACCCCCAGTGGGGCGCCGTCGGGCTTCTCCGCCGCGCAGCCGGCGGTGGAGCAGGACATGTTCGGGGCCCAGATGGCGGCCCAGATACCGCCCCAGCAGCAGAACCAGTCCTCGAGATCCGGCACCGGGCGCCTGGTGGCGATCATCGTGGTTCTCCTCCTCATCATCGCCGGCGGAGGCGGCGTGTGGGCCGGCAACTACTTCTCCAGCAAGGACAAGGACGACGACTCCACCTCCCAGGACAAGGCCGGCGAGGGCGGCAACCAGAACAACGGCCAGGCCGACGCCGCCGCTACGTCAACCGCGACGGCCCTGCCCTCGGGCGCGGTCAAGGCCTGCTCCAGCATGCCGACCTTCACCATCACCTCGGTGGAGGACGGCCAGGGCGAGCTGAATGTCCAGGGCAACGTGACGACCTCCTGCGCCGAGGGCGACTTCCTCGGCGGATCGTCCAACCAGGTCCTCATCTACAGCTCCGCGAGCCCGACCGGCGGTGCCGACGTCGACCACCTCGTGGCCTCGGGAACCTTCGACCTCTCCGGCGATCCGCTCATCATCCCCAACGGCGGACGGGCGGTGACGCTGCGCTTCGGCGAGCAGCACTACTTCCGCACCGCCAAGGACCTCGACCTCAAGACCCTCACGGTCAAGCCCTCCTTCGACCGCGGCTCGCAGTCCAGCGTCACCTCGAAGAGCTCGACGAACTCCCCGATGACGATGGCCTCGTCCACGAACTCCAACGCGAACCAGCAGGAGCAGGACGAGCAGGCCGCCGGCGACGCCCTGCAGTGGCAGGCTAAGCACGACCGCTCCGCTGTCATGAGTAAGTTCCTGGGTAAGTGGACCCCGCAGCTGTCCTCCAAGCAGGTGGACCTGGTCGCCGACGGGCAGACCTGGACCAACCGCTCGATCCTCGCCGAGTTCCTCAAGACGCGGCAGGCCAACCCGAATGCCGTGATCGTCAACACCAGCGAGTGGTCGGTGTTCGACGTCGGTGGTTGGTGGGTGACCCTGTCCGGCGAGCTCTACGCGACCGCCGACGAGGCCAACGCCTGGTGCGACTCCCAGGGCTACGACTCCGAGCACTGCCTGGCCAAGCGCATGGAGTCCAGCGGATCGCCGCAGGGCACCACCAAGTCCCGCTGAGGCTCCGCCCTGCGGGGCCGGCCGGGCCGCGCCCTTCAGGACTGGAGGCTGCCCTTGAGAGCCAGCACCCGTGCGGCCGACTCGTCCACCCGCGCCGCGAAGGCGGGGTCGGACTGGGCGGCGGCAATGAGGGCCTTGACCATGTCGGCGGCCACAGCCGGCTCCGCCGAGGCCAGCACGATGTCGCAGCCGGCCCGGATCGCCTGCACGGCCCTATCGCCCGCGGCCACGCCCTGGACCTGGACGGCGGCGGAGACGTCGTCGGTGATGACCACCCCGGAGAAACCCATCTCCGTGCGCAGCATGTCGGTGACGATCTTCGAGGAGAAGACGGCCGGTGCCGAGGCGTCAATGAGCGCATAGGTTGCTGAGGAGACCATGATGACCTGCGCGCCGGCGGCGATGGCGCCGGCGAAGACGCTGACGGCGGCATCGGGCAGGCGGCTCGTGGTGCGGTCGACGACGTCGGCGGAGGTGTCCGTGTTGGCCGTGACCCGTCCCAGGCCCGGGAAGTGCTTGTAGGTGGGGATGACCTTCGATGCCTGCATCCCCGCGGCGAAGGCGCCGGCCTGGGAGGAGACGGTGGAGGCGTCGTGGCCGTACTCGCGCCCCCAGTGGCCGATGGGCTCGTTGGTGGTCGGTCGGTCGATGTCGACCAGGTCGACGACCGGGGCCAGGTTCATATTGACGCCGACGTCGGCCAGCTCCTTGCCCCAAGTGCGCGCCGCGGCCTCCAGCTGATCGCGCGGCTGGGTCGACTGGTCCATCGCCGAGGGGATGTCGGAGAAGCCCGAGCCGGACAGGACCTGGACCTCGCCGCCCTCCTGGTCGGTGGCCACGAGCATCGGGGTGTTGTGGGTGGTGGCCGAGCCGACCCTGCCGGTGAACGAGCCGATGACCTTCTGGGTCGCCTGGCTGCCCGCCGTGGTGCGGCCGGCAATGAAGATGTTGCCGACATGGTGGGTGTCGACGGCCTCGTCGGAGGACTGCTTGGGGGCGGTGGCGTCCACCCCGACCATCATGAGCTGGCCGACCTTCTCCTCCAGGCTCCAGCCCTCCAGCGCTCCGCCGGTGGCCGTCGCTGTGGCCGACGGCGTCGCGCTCGCGGCCGCAGTGGGCGAGGGGGCGGCGCTGGGCGATGCGGGCGCCGGGGTGGTGGGCTGCGGGCTGGGGGAGGAGCCGCCGGCCGAGGAGGAGCCGGGGATGAGGGAACACCCCGCCAGGGAACCGGCCCCGAGGAGCGCCAGGAGTACTGGCCGTCGACTCACGTGGTGCTGCGGGAACTCACTCGGGGCGATGGGGCTGGGAGGCTCCCCGGCAACCGGAGCGGCAGGCCGATGACGGTCATTCATGCCAGCCACACTAAGGCAGGTCCCTGGGTGCTTGCGAGGTAATGAGTCATACGGTCTGTTCCGGGACTGTTCCCGGGGCTACGCCCAGCCCAGCTCGTGGAGGCGCTCGTCGGGGATGCCGAAGTGGTGCGCGATCTCATGGATGACGGTGACCGTGATCTCCTCCACGAGCTCCTCGCGGTCGGTGCACCAGCGCTCCAGCGGCCCGCGGAAGATGAGGATGCGATCGGGCAGCACCATGGACCAGCCCTCGTCGCGCTCGGTGAGAGGGACGCCGTCGTACAGTCCCAGGAGCGTGGGGCGGCCGGCCTCGTCGTAGTCCTCCTCGGTGAGCATCTCCGGGTCGGGCTCGTCCTGGACGAGGACGACGACGTTGTCCATCGCCTCGGCCAGGTCCTCCGGGATCTGGTCCAGGGCGTCGCCGACGACGTCCTCGAACTCCTGATCCGTCATCCGCCCCGAGGGCTGTACCCGGGGCTGTTCCGCCCCCTGCTGGTGCGCGTGGCTCACGGGGCCAGCCTGCCAGACCGGCGGCCTCCGACTCGACTGTCCTGGATGCCTGGAATCATGCCGGAAACCGAGCGGTGAGGAGGGTCACGTCGTCGGGATTTGCGCTGCGTAAGACTGTCCCCTTAGTGTTCATCCCGGTTCGAGGCGCGACGACGTCGAAGGCCC
>ERZ772807.2253-NODE-2253-length-10121-cov-11.174250_pt1 | contig 10121 bp, 7 predicted proteins | sample MGYA00511472_ERZ772807 | MGnify/ENA primary metagenome ERZ772807 (study PRJEB29015, sample SAMEA2737947) | human oral metagenome | biome: human oral; feature: human-associated habitat; material: dental | place: China | collected 2039 ...
TTGGGCTACGGCAACGCAAAGAGTGGGTATGGCGGCGATACGCCATGCTCTGTTTCGGACGGCGCAAAGGGTTGGGACAGCCTGAAACGCCAAACCCGCTTTCAGGCTGCCTCTGTTTAATCCGCCATTTGACGACGAGTCATTGTCGCTCCATTGCGTATCCCGCTTTCAGGCTGCCTTACTTCTGCTTCGCCCGCCACAACCGCCACACCACGCCCAGCCCAATCGCCAAGCCCAGCAACGCGGGTGCAATCAAGGTGCGGGCAGATGCGCCGCTGCCCATCAGGCTAAACGCCACCTTGCCCACCGCCGCTGCGGCTAAAACCGCCGCCAAGCCTTTGCCGCTGCGCTGCCAAGCCGCGCCCAACAGCAGCGCAAAATACGCCAGCACGGCAAGCGTGTACAGCCCTGTTTGCAGTGTCCAGCCGCCGCGCAAAAAGGCGACTTCATCGGCAAGAAAGCGCGCCACGTTGGCATCGGCAACGGCTGGCGCGGGAAACCATGCCATGCTGGTGAGCAGCGCGAAAATGCCCGCCATCAGCCCCGCCCAACTGCGCCACCACGCCGCTAGCATAATGGGAATCAGCAGCAGCGGGCGGATATACCAGCTTAATACGTTGTGATGCCGCGCAAACAGCCAATCTTGAAAGGCGTAATTCGTCAAGGCTTGTTCCACAAACGCGATGGAAAGGGCAAGAAAAACGAGGGCAATGATGCGGCTGGGCATGGCGGTTCCTTTTTGTTGGCGTGGGGCATTTTCAGGCTGCCTTTGGCTGTTGGCAACGGTTTAGACAGCCTGAAACCTTTGCCAACGCTGTTGTTGATTGGGCGTTATTTTGCATCAGTTTAACAACGGCGTGGAGTATTTTCAGGCTGCTTTTGGTTGCTGGCAACGGTTTAGGCAGCCTGAAACCTTTGCCAATGCTGTTGTTGGTTGGGTGTTATTTTGCATCGGTTCAACAACGGCGTGGAGTATTTTCAGGCTGCCTTTGGTTGCTGGCAACGGTTTAGGCAGACCAAAACACCAAACCCATTTTCAGGCTGCCTCAATGCCCTATTCTTGCAACATCTGCACAATCCGCTCCACCGATTCCAGCACGGGCGGAAATTGGGTAAACCCGTCCCTATCCAAAAAATGCCCGCCCGTGGCGCGGATATGCAGATAGCCGTTCAACTCTTTTGCTACATAGCGCGTGTTTTCCACGGGCACAATGGGGTCGTCATCGGCGCTAATCAGCTCAATGCGGTTGCCTGCCATGCGGGCGATGGCGGCAAAATCAATGCGGCAGCGATCAACATAGGCATCAACATTAAAGCCGTTGATTTCGGGCAGCGTGGGAACGCGCTTGCCAAAGGCGGACACCAGCACCAGCCCGCCAATTTTGCGCGGCTGGGTGGCGGTTAAATAGTGCAGCAGCGAAATCGTGCCTAAGCTGTGCGCCACAAATATCTGATTTTCGGACGGTTTGCCGATATACTGCGCCAGCGTTTGCTGCCAGCGGTCAAAATCGGGCTGCTCGCTATCGGGCATGGGCACGCGCACAGCGGCGATGCCGCGCTGTTCTAGCTGGGTTTGCAGCCAGCCAAACCAGTGGTTGTTTATGGTTGCGCCGTAGCCGTGGATAATGAATACGGTGGGGCGATGCGCGGCGTGGGGCAGTTTGGCGCACGACGCGACAAGTGCGCCTGCGGCGGCGGTGCAGAATTGACGGCGGTTCATGGAATGTCCTTTCCGAATAAAATACGATTGAAAGCGATAGATTACAGGCTGACATGGTGTTAGGTGCAAGGGATATTTTGCGTTTCAGGCTGCCTTGTGCGGCTGGTGTGATTTGAATAAGGAATAAAGATGAAAATTGGCGAATTTTCGCGGAAAAGCGGCGTGAGCGTGCGCATGCTGTGGTTTTATGAGACGGCTCGGCTGCTGGTGCCGCGCCGCACGGCGCAGGGTTGGCGCGATTATGATGCGGCTGATGTGGCGTTTATCCGCAAGGCGGCGTTGCTCAACCGCGCGGGCGTGCCACTGAAAGATTTGGCGTTGATGCGCGATTGTTTGCGCGATGAGCCGCAGGATTTTTGCGCGGATTTGCGCGGACGATTGGCGGCAACACGGGCGAAGTTGGCGGGGGAGATTGAACGCTTGCGGCAATCGGAGCGGCTGTTGGGGGATTTGCTGGCGGGGGGGGGTGATAAGGCAGCCTGAAAAGGGTAAATAGGTTTTCAGGCTGCCTTTGCCCAATCTGCCATTTGGCGACGAACCGTTGCCACTCCTATTGTGTATCGTGTTTTCAGGCTGCCTTTGCGATGCTTAAAGGCAGCCTGAAACGCTTGAACTACGGCAACGGAAAGAGTGGGTATGGCGGCGATACGCCATGTTCTGTTTCAGACTGCGCGAATGTTTGAGGCAGCCTGAAAAGCATTCGTTTTGCGTTTTAGCTTCGCAACTCCGCTTCGCTATGCAGGCTGCCTCTGCCATCTGCCATTTGGCGACGAACCGTTGCCACTCCATTGCGTGTCGTATTTTCATTTTCAGGCTGCCTTTGCATTACTTAAAGGCAGCCTGAAACGCTTGGGCTACGGCAACGCAAAGAGTGGGTATGGCGGCGATACGCCATGCTCTGTTTTGGGCTACGCGAAAGGTTGGTGCAGCCTGAAACCGCAAATAGCTTTTCAGCCTGCCTCGAATTATTTACAAAAATTCACACAACCCCTTGCATCTTGCCACAATAGCCCCTTTCCTTTTTATAACACTGGCATCAATCAACATAACTAAACAATCCAAAACCACGGCATTCGTTGCCACAGGGCTGATGCTCTTTGCCCTATTCTTCGGCTCGGGCAACCTTATCTACCCGCCCACCATGGGGCAAAAAGCAGGCTCCGAAATCCTGCCCACCATGATAGGCTTTTTGATTACAGGCACAGGCTTGCCGCTTTTAGGCGTGTTGGCGATTGCCTATTCCAACTCGCGCGACATTCAAGACCTCGCCAGCCGCGCGGGCAAAGCCTATGGCATCATCTTTTCCATGGTGTTGTATTTGGCGATTGAGCCGTTTTTCGTTGCCGCCCGCAATGGTTCGGTGGCGTTTGACATCGCCATCAAACCGTTTCTCGGTGCGGACGGCTTTCGGGTGGTTTCAGGCTGCCTAGTGCGAAAAAAATGACTGCTGGATTATAGCAGTCATTGTTTTGCAATTAGATTTCACTAATAGGCAGCCTGAAAATAGAGTAAATCCATTTTCAGGCTGCCTAAGAATTTAAGGCTAATGCTAAAATACCACTCTTTTATGTATTTAGGATAGAACTATGGCACCCAGCACCCAGCACCCAACACCCAACACCCAACAATTTTAATTTAAAATCAAATACTTGTCAAGTTAAAACAGCAAGCGGGGGCGTGAAATGACTGCCCGCGACGATCTGTTTTCCCGCCCTGCTCCAAGCGAGAAGCGTCTTTATCTGCTCAAACGGCAGTTTCCCGAATGTTTCGACAAAAACGGCGCATTTGTGCCCGAACGGCTGGCGGAGAGCCTGCGCTCGGACGGGTTGCCCGTACAGAAAGAATATTATTCCCTCAACTGGCTGGGCAAATCCTACGCCAAAGTGTTGCGCGACGCGCCGCCCGAAACGTTGCTGGTGGAAGACGCCGCCCACAACGGGCAGCCTGAAAACGCCGCCAGCCAAAACCTGCTGCTCAAAGGCGACAATCTTGAAATCCTCAAACACCTGAAACACGCCTATGCCGGCGCGGTGAAGATGATTTACATCGACCCGCCCTACAACACGGGCAGCGACGGCTTTGTGTATCAGGACGACCGCCGGTTCGCGCCCGAACAGCTTGCCCGTTTGGGCGGCATGGATTTGGACGAAGCCTGCCGCGTGCTGGAATTTACCGCGAAAAAATCCAATTCCCACAGCGCGTGGCTCACCTTTATGTATCCGCGCCTCTACATCGCCCGCGAGCTTCTGCGCGAAGACGGCGTGATTTTTATCTCCATCGACGACAACGAACAGGCGCAGTTAAAGATTTTGTGTGATGAGGTGTTTGGGGAGGAGAATTTTGTTGGTAACTTCATTTGGCATAAAAAAATTACTGGCGGGTATGACAATGACCATTTAAATACTCAACATGAATATATTTTAATCTATGTAAAACAAATAAATAATTTTAAAATGAATTTTGAACAAAAAGAAAGTTCTTATACTTTACAAGACAAAAATGGAAAATATTTTAAATGGGATAGCCTGTGGAATGTTGGGGGGTTGTCTTACTCTCCTTCATTAGATTATCCAATTACAGCCCCAGATGGTAGTAAAATTTATCCCATTGGCGAACGAGGGGTTGCTTTTTGGTTATGGAGTAAGGAAAAAGTAGAAAGAGAAAAAGATGAATTAAAATTTACCAAAGATAAAACAGGTAAATGGAAAGTTTATAAAAAAGTATACGCATCTGATGCGATTGTTCCTGCATCATTATTAGATAAAGAAATTGTAAAAGGAAATACTCAATCATCTGCTGAAATTAAAAATTTATTTGGTGGCGTCAAAGTATTCAAGTATGCAAAACCTGTTTCCCTTATAAAATATCTAATTGATAGAGCGATAAATCCAACCGACCTTATCCTCGACTTCTTCGCCGGCTCCGGCACAACCGCCCACGCCGTGATGCAGTTGAACGCCGAAGACGGGGAAAACGGCCGCCGCCGCTTTATCCTCGCCCAGCTTCCCGAGCCGACGGATAAAAAATCCGAAGCCTATAAGGCGGGCTATGAAACCATCTTCCAAATCACCCAAGCCCGTTTGGAAAAAGCCGCCGCGAAAATCCGCGCCGACTATCCCCATTACACGGGCGATTTGGGCTTCAAGATTTTCGCCACCGTGCCGCATTTTCAGGCTGCCTCGGATGAAGCGTTTGACCCGCAGCAGCCGCTGCTGCCCGAAAGTGTCCGCGCCGATTTGAACTCCGAACAGCTTGATACGCTGCTTACTACTTGGCGCGTGTACGACGGCTGCCCGCTTACCGCGCCGGTGCTGCCGCTGGATTTGGCGGGCTATACCGCGCACTGGTGCGGCGGCAATGTGTATTTCATGGCCGCAGGCTGCACTTCGCAAACGGTAAAAGCCCTGATTGAAAAACTGGATACCGACGCGGATTTCGCGCCCGAGCGGGTGATTTTCTACGGCGCAAATATGGCAAGCGCGATGCAGCGCGAGCTGGCGCAGGCGGTGGAGGGCTATGCGAACAAAAAATCTTTGAAATTAAACGTGCTGGCGAGGTATTGAAATGGCGGGCTTTACTTACGAAAAAAATCTGCCGCATCAGGAATCCGCCATCCGCGCGGTTTTGGGCGTGTTCGACCACGCGTCAGCAAACAGCGGCGGGCGCGGCGAAAACCCCGAAATCGTGTTTTCAGACGGCCTCTTGCAACGCAATATCGCAAGCCTGCAAAGGCTGAACAATATTGATGGCGCGCCGCCCGCTGCGGGCAACATCATCGATATTCAGATGGAAACGGGCACGGGCAAAACCTACACCTACGCCAAAACCATGTATGAGCTGCACCGCATGCTGGGCGTGTTCAAATTCGTGGTCGTCGTGCCGACGCTTTCCATCAAGGCGGGCACGAAAAAATTTCTGGCGGGCGACGCGCTGAAACAGCATTTGCGCACCGATTTTGAGGGCGTGTACGGCGATGTCCAAATCGAGCTTTATACGGTGGAAAGCGCGAAACCGGGCAAGGGCAAAAAAACCTTTGTGCCGTCTGAAATCATCCGCTTCGTGCAAACCGACGATGCCAAAAAAATCCATGTGCTGCTGATTAACGCGGGCATGGTCAATTCCGACACAATGGCGGGCACCACGCAGGCCAACGACGGCAGCCGTCTGATTAAAGACACGTTTTCCAAGCCGTTTGAAGCGGTGGCTTCGGTAAAGCCCTTTGTGATTGTCGATGAGCCGCACAAATTCCCCACCGAAAAGAAAACCTGGGCCAACCTGCTGAAACTCGCGCCCCAATTTGTTTTGCGCTACGGCGCAACCTTTAACGGGCGGTTTGAAAATCCGGTTTACCGCTTAACGGCTGTGGACGCGTTTAACGGCGATTTGGTCAAAGGCATCCGCGTGTTCGCCGAAGAGGCCGACGGCGACGACGGCGCACGCATTACGCTGGCGGATTTGGACAACGGCGAGGCAGTATTTAAATCGGGCGGCAAAACCTACCGCCTGGGCAAAGAAGGCAGCCTGAAAACCATCCACGGCGCAATCGAAGATTTGTTTGTGGCGGAGATGAACAAAACCACGCTGGTGTTGAGCAACGGCGTGGAACTGAAACGCGGCGGCAGCATCAGCCCGTATTCCTACTGCAACACGGTGCGCGACAAAATGATGCGGCAGGCGGTAAAGAAACATTTTGATTTGGAAGCGGAACTGCTCACCCGCAGCGGCGGGCGCATCAAACCGCTCACGCTGTTTTTTATCGACGACATCGCCGGCTACCGCGAAAAAAACACCCTTGCAGGCAGCCTGAAAACGCTGTTTGAGCAAATGGTAACGGCCGAGCTGCAAGGTCGTCTGAAAAACGAAAACAACGCCTTTTTACGCAGCTACTGGCAAACCGCGCTGAACGACGTATCCGCCACCCACGGCGGCTATTTCTCGCAGGACAACAGCGGCAAAGACGAAAAAATCGAACAGGAAGTCAGCGAAATCCTGCACGACAAAGAAACGCTGCTCTCCCTAAACAGCCCGCGCCGCTTTATTTTTTCCAAATGGACGCTGCGCGAGGGCTGGGACAATCCCAACGTGTTCCAAATCTGCAAGCTGCGTTCCAGCGGCAGCGAAACCAGCAAATTGCAGGAAGTCGGGCGCGGCCTGCGCCTGCCGGTAAACGAATACATGGCGCGGGTGAAGGAACAGGCGTTTTTCCTGAATTATTTTGTGGACGGCAGCGAGCGCGATTTTGTGGAAAAACTCACAGGCGAAGTAAACAGCACGCTGGTTCGCCCGACGGTGTTTGACAAGCTGGACGACGAACTGCTGGACAAAATCATCGCCGCCTACCCGATGGAAACGAAAAAAAGCATCCGCAGCAGACTGGCGGATTTTACCGACGACAACGATGTGTTTTTGGCAAACGGCTTTGCCGAAACGAAAAAGCGGTTTCCGCAGGCATTTGCCGTTTCAGACGGCCTCAAAAAAGGCAAAATCGACCACGCGGGCGCAAAACGGCAAACCGTCAAAATGCGCGTCGGCAAATACGACGAGCTGAAAACCCTGTGGGAAGCCATCAACCGCAAAGCCTTCCTGCAATACAAAATCGACAGCGAAGAAGCGTTTTTACAACTGTTTACGCAGTTTCTGCGCGACAAAGCCGAAAAATTCGCCCCTGCGGGCATCCGCACCGTGCAAAACGAAATCCGCGTGCAAAACGGCCTGCTTGCCGCCGTGCGCCAAGACAGCTTGGAAGACGCTTTCGAGCCGCTGGTAAATATGACTTATCGGGATTTTTTGGAAAAGCTGGCGCAAAGCACACTGATTCGGCAAGACACGCTGCACCGCGCCTTTTACACCGTGCGCGACTGTTTTGAAGTGGAAAAATACCTCAACTTCCAAACCGTCCGCGCCATCAAAGCCGGCTTTTCCCGCTGGCTGCTGCTCCACTCGTTCCACGAATTTCAAATAGCCTACCAAAGCATCGGCGGCAGCGTGCACCCTACCCTGTTTACCGACGAAAACGGCCGCCCGAAACCTGAAGTGGACGCGGTTTTCGGCACCATGCACGACACGCAGCACGAGCCGCTGGCACAGTTTCTGTTTGACAGCGTGTTTTACGACAGCCCGCTGGAACAGGACAATATCACCGGCTGTAACAGCGGCGGCGAAGTGCGCGAAGTGGTGGTGTTTGCCAAAATCCCGAAAAATTCCATCAAAATCCCCGTGGCCGGCGGCGGCACCTACTCGCCCGATTTCGCCTATTTCGTCAAAACCGATACCGGCGAAACGCTGAATCTGGTGCTGGAAAGCAAAAAAGTGGAAGACAGCGACGATTTGCGCCAAGAAGAAAAACAGAAAATCGAACACGCGCAAAAAATGTTCGACGCACTCGGCCGCCAAAGCGGCGTGAAGATTGTGTTCAGCAAGCAGTTTGAAAGCGACAGGGTGGCGGGGGTGATACGCAGGTGTTTGGGGCGGGAGGGGAGCTAAAAAAAGGCAGCCTGAAAACGGATAAAACCCATTTTCAGGCTGCCTTTTCATGGCTACACAATCATTTCTGATACTGCAAAGCCGCTTTCACAAACGCGGTAAACAGCGGATGCCCTTTGCGCGGGTTAGATGTAAATTCGGGGTGGAACTGGCAGGCGAAAAACCAAGGGTGGTTGGGGATTTCAATCGTTTCCACCAACCGCTCGCGCCCTGCCGACACGCCGCCAATCACCAAGCCTGCGGCTTCAAGCTGCGGCAGATAATGGTTGTTCACTTCATAGCGGTGGCGGTGGCGTTCGCGGATTTGGGTTGCGCCGTAGATTTTGGCGGCAAGACTGTTTGGTTTCAATTCCACTTCCTGCGCGCCCAAGCGCATCGTGCCGCCCAAATCGGCGTGTTCGTCGCGCGTTTCTACGCTGCCGTCTGCGGTTTGCCATTCGTCAATCAGCGCGATAACGGGGTGGGCGGCTTTCAAGTCAAACTCGGTGGAATTGGCACCTGCCAAGCCTGCTACGTCGCGGGCGTATTCAATCAGCGCGATTTGCATCCCCAAGCAAATCCCCAAATACGGGATGTTGTGCTCGCGGGCGAAGCGGGCGGCGGCGATTTTGCCTTCCACGCCGCGCGAACCAAAGCCGCCCGGCACAAGGATAGCATCAAAGTTTTTCAGGCTGCCTGTGCCGTCTTGTTCCAGCGTTTCGCTGTCAATATAAGTAATGTTTACATCGGTTTGCGTGTGAATGCCTGCATGGCGCAGGGCTTCGGTGAGCGATTTGTAGGACTCGGTTAAGTCCACATATTTGCCCACCATAGCGATATTGACTTTGTGCTGCGGATTTTTGATTGCATAAACAATTTTTTTCCACTCGGTTAAATCGGCTTGGCGTACGTTAAGCTGCAACTGTTCGCAAATAATGGTGTCAATGCCTTGATTATGCAGCATTTCGGGCACTTCATAGATGCTGTCGGCATCGTAGCTGCCCACCACGGCGCGTTCTTCTACGTTGCAAAACAACGCGATTTTGCGGCGTTCTTCATCGGGCAGGATTCTGTCCATGCGGCAAATAAGGATGTCGGGCTGCAAGCCGATGCTGAGCATTTCTTTAACGGTGTGCTGCGTGGGCTTGGTTTTGATTTCGCCTGCCGCCGCGATATAAGGCACATACGACAGATGCACAAACAAGGTGTTGGTGCGCCCAAGTTGGCTGCGCATTTGGCGGATGGCTTCCAAAAACGGTAGCGATTCAATATCGCCCACCGTGCCGCCGATTTCCACAATCGCCACGTCTTTGCCCGCTGCGCCTTCGTGGATGCGGCGTTTGATTTCGTCGGTGATGTGGGGGATGACTTGCACTGTGCCGCCCAAATAGTCGCCGCGCCGCTCTTTGGCGATGACGTTTTCATACACTTGCCCCGAGCTGAAACTATTGGCGCGGGTGAGCGTGGCGTGGATAAAGCGTTCGTAATGCCCGAGGTCTAAATCGGTTTCTGCGCCATCATCGGTTACAAACACTTCGCCGTGTTGAAACGGGCTCATGGTGCCTGGGTCTACGTTGATGTAGGGGTCTAGTTTGAGCATGGTTACGTTTAGCCCGCGCGATTCTAGGATGGCGGCAATAGAAGCGGCGGCGATGCCTTTACCCAAGGAAGAAACAACGCCGCCCGTTACGAAGATGAATTTTGTCATGATGGTTAAACCTGTGTTGGAATGCGTGATTTTAACGCAAAAATGGGGTAAGTAAAAGTTTGGAAAGGGCTGAAAGCAATCGCTCTATTTTGTGTTTCAGGCTGCCTTTGCGATGTTTAAAGGCGGCCTGAAAAGCAGTTTAACAAAGCCAAAATGGTGTTTGCTGTGCTTCGTTTAATATAGTCGTTCCAATTAAGTCTTATACAAGGCGGCGAGTCGCAGATAGTACAA
>ERZ772807.2254-NODE-2254-length-10117-cov-5.460346_pt1 | contig 10117 bp, 3 predicted proteins | sample MGYA00511472_ERZ772807 | MGnify/ENA primary metagenome ERZ772807 (study PRJEB29015, sample SAMEA2737947) | human oral metagenome | biome: human oral; feature: human-associated habitat; material: dental | place: China | collected 2039 ...
AGCAAAAGAAGAAAGATAAATTTATACATAGAATAACATCTCCTCAATGTCTTTCGAACCTACATAAAAATCATATGTTGTTTTAAATGCAAATGTACGTCTATATCCTGATTGCTGTAAAATATAAGCAGCTTCATAAATTCTCGGATACGAAACCAATTCTGCTAACATTTTATCATGATTCCAGTTATCTATTATAGTAATGATTGAATCATCTCCACTAGACTTATTAAAAGTCGTAATTGTAGAAGCACGCCCTAGTGCTAAAGCAGGATCCATTCCATAAACATAAAAATTATGAGAATTTATATATGTAGGCATAGATACTTGTGAAGCATTAGTGTTATGATAGGCATCTCCTAATATGTAAAGATTCATTGCACGATATTTTGATGATCTAAAAGTCTGATTTACTACCGAATTAGGACCAAATGTATAAATTGGATAACCATGTTCTGTATAATCTACAGCAATAATACCATGTGCATTTGGGTTTTCATCTAAGAAAAACCCAAGTAGATCATTTGCCGCAGGGGTAAGACCAAATGCCTCTGCATGATTATGTACAAACAACAAATCATTATATGCTTTTTTTATCTCCTCCTCGCTATAAGGGTTACCTTCAGCAAGCTGTTCTAAATACTCTTCATCAAAAGTCTTTTTAAAATCAAAATATCCATTTAATCTAACCTCTTTTGCATGTTCTGTTAACTCTAGATTCCACTTAGTACCATACTGCGCTTCGGCCGCTCCGGTAATAACAGGTTTTCCCAATCCAGCATTAACGACAGCTCCTACCCCGGCACTGAGCCATTGCGCCACAGCAGGATTTGTCTTAGCCACCTTTTGAATTTCACCAATTAGTGCCTCATTGGTAACTCCGGCATAAAACCCGCTACCCGGCTTATTACCGGCAACTCGAGCGGATATTTCCGCCACTACACCATGAGCAATCGCTTTCGCCACTTTCTCTTCTTTAGTTTTCGGTTCCCAATAATGCAATTGTTCAAATGCATCTTTAGCAAAGAGTCGAGCTAATTCCTGTCGTTCCTCTACTTTCTTCTTATCAAAGATCTTGTCCAGTTTATTAAGACTATTAGCAGTATCTCTAGAGATCGAACGTATATCTACAGATTCATCATGTACAGTTATTGTACCATCAGCAATAGCAGATTTGGTAGTGCTATGTGCGGACTCCTTAGATTCCGGTAATAATTTTGGTAAAAGTCCTAACGAATTATATACCGCATCTTGTCCCGCTTGGCTCAGCGACTTAAAGTTTCCTATATGGTTATAACTCACACCTGTATTCTTCGAGGAGTACTCAGCCGTATTTTCTATATCTTTCATCACTAAGCGACCGGTAGATACTGTATTCTTTTCTGCAGCAGCTTTACTGTCAATAACAGCCCCTTCTAATGTGGTAGTGCCTTTTGTAGTAATTGTATAACCATTCTTACCTGCAAAGATACCGGCTTGCTCCGTTACACCGGCATAGTTACTACGCGTATCTCCTTTAGAGTGCTCGCCGGAGATACTACCTAATTGAGTCCCATTTGTAGAAACACTAAATCCTGTATTTTTCTGTTTTCCGACATAGGTCTCTTTATCTTGTAAACTTTGAACATATAAATTACCGCCTACGCTGGCAACAACTCTATCACCTTTGACTGTAGAGCCGATTACATTCGTATCGTTACCGGAATTCATATTAACCGTATTAGCTGTTATTCGAGAAGGTGCGTATGATACTTTCTCGGTATTTTCTCGTTGCATACCTTTATTATAGTTAGCATCAAATCCTAACACACCGCCACCATTCACACTTATATTAGCTCCGACGGACCAGCTTTTCGTATCATTATTTTCTGTTTTACGACTTGTATTAGTTGCCGCTTGTAGATTAATCGTATTATCAGCTATTACATCAACCGTCTTACCTTGTATCGTTTCACCTATAGCGGTTATCGTTCCGGTATCCGGTGCATTAGATTTAGCCAGCAAGGAAGTAGTATTATTGGATATAATCTTACCACCTGCATAGTCTCGATCGTGTAATTCAGTAACACTCTTGCTGTAACTGGAGCCAATGCCGACATGAATATTAGCCAACCCATCCTTCTTAGCACGCTTTTGTGCTTTATATTGAGACTGATCCCCCTGTATATCAGCCATTTCATTAAAACCTGTCTGATACTCCTGGGCACCTTCTACAGCGAACCGGTCACGCATTCCTGTTACGGTCTTTAGTTGTTTTTCAGTTAACTGTCCGGATGATGCCAACCGATCGAGTCTCGCACTGAAATCCATTTTTTGCAGTCCGGAATCCATTAAACTATCTGCATGATTAACAACATTAGCCGGCGTATACGCCCTATATTCGTTAATATTAGTAAGACCTTTACGTAGTTCTTTACCGGCCTCTACATATTCTAAGGCTGCCAATCGTTTATCATGTCGATCTTTTCCTTTTTGTTGCAACGCATAGGCACCATTAAGTGCCGATGCAATAGAGCCCCCTAGGCTTACAGTTAAACCGGAAGTTTTAACTTCATGTGTCTGTTTTATATCAGCCGTATTATGTTTGCCGTCAAGGACCATATCCGGCGCCTGTACCGTTGCATCTGTACCTGCTAATATAGAAGCGCTTGTTAAATGAGCGGCCTCATTCGCATGAATGGCAACTTTTCCTTTAGCTGCCCCAATTAACGTTTCCACCTGATTCGTATACTTTCCATCCAGTGTATCCGTTACTTTTTTACTGCCTATGGTAAAGCCTATCCCAGCGCTCATGATACCTGTTTTCTTGCTGTGTTCATAGATATCATCGCGCTGTCTTTCTTCACCGGAATCCGTGTGCACATCATGTCCTGCAGTAATGTTCACATCCTTCGTACCCAATACATTGGCCCCTGTTAAGTACACATCATGGTTGGCTTTCATATCGACAGCATTGCCACCGATAGTCGAAGATAGCACACCCGTATGTTCATGGTCAGTACGTAGCGTACGCACTGTTTTAGATAATAAGCTTTTTTCCTTATATTTAATACCATATTCATCACGGCTATAGCTTTCACCGGCTGTCACATTCACATCATGTCCGGCCGCCATTGTCGTTGTGCCTTGCTCACTATTCACGACACCATTGCGAACAGATACATCATGTCCGGCACGAATCGCCACATCACCGTCACCTAGAATGGTTGTCCCCAATTCAGTACGACGTTCCGTACGGTTATAATTATCGCTGTTGACGGTCATATCTTTTTTCGCAGCCAGCTGTTCCGTACCGAGATTCACATCATGTCCGGCCGTAATATCCATCGTTGTAAGAGAGCCACCATGAACCAAGGCGCCTTTGAGATGTATATCACGATTCGCGGCGATAGATAATTGTCCTCCCGGTTCAGATACGCCGACCGTACCTTGACGACGAACTACATCCTGATTCGACAAAGCCTTGACACGAGCGCCCACATTCACATCTCTGCCTGCACGAACTGCTACATTGGTATCCCCATGAATAGCTCCGGTAGTATTTACATCCTGCTTCGCTGCAACCACCACAGTACGTCCGTCAATCGTACCGGTATTATGGATATTCTGTCCATTCAATACAATGGTATCGGCGGTCATCACACCTTGATTGTGTATATCCGCATCTGTATCGCTTACAATCGCGCGACCGCTGATGAGACCGCCCATAGCATCCAGACTCTTGGCGGATTGTTTTGCTAAATATACCTTTGGATAGAGAACTTGCTGTTCTTTACCATTGACAACCATCGTTTTCGTTTCAAGCCATACCATGTCCGTCGTTATGGCCTGCATTTGTGCATCAGACAAGGTAATCCCCGGCGTTAAATTAAACTGTTTACCATAGGCAATGCCCGCCTCAAGAAGCGCTTTATACTCCGCTTCATTATCTGTATAACCGGTCAAATATTGACGGCCGGTAGCAGCTAGAATCTGCTGATTCACCAATTGTTGTTCATAGAAACCGTCACCTAAACGCTTAAGACGACGGTCAGGGTCCTGATTAAGGGCATCAATCATATATTGAGAGGATAAAAATTGTTTGCGGTCTGTGAAAGCCGGATCTGTCTCTACCAGGGCATTGGCGGTAATCTCCGGATGAATTCTATAGAGTGATTCCGTAGGTAATGATAAACCATCGATTATACCGCTACGCTTACCATTTCCTTTTCCTAAACCATACGGATCTAAACTATCATTCACCTTAGCAATAGTTGAAGTCGACAATGCATCCTCCGCATGGTCTTTGATAACACCAATAGGTTTAACATTTTGTTCGGTAATAGACGGAGTCATAAACACTTCGGCATTCCAAGCGCGACGACGTTTATGTCCTATACCATGCGACTTTCTGACCCGCCTAGTATAACTTTCCTGCGTTGTACCTGTAGAAATCGTTTTTTCACTGACTTCATCAGATTGATTATCTATCTTACCGCTAGTACGTACAGTCCCACCTGCTACGATACGGCTATTTGTATTATAGATAGCTCCGGATACAGTCATATCACCTCCACTGCTGATGACTCCGGGATCATCATGGGTAATGTCTGTATGCGTATGTTCAGCTTGACTACGAATAATGGTGAACTTATGAACACGATTTTCCCCTTTATTCATTTCTTTGTTATACGCTTCATCCTTTTCACTATGTACCGGTATAACACGAGGCGTACCGTATCCACTACTATCATCGGCATATGGGAACTCCGATTTGTCAAATACTTGCCCTTCCAGTTTATGATTTGGATCATTCACTTTAAGCTTATCCGGATTCTTAGTCACACCGTCAGAAACTCGTTTAGCCCCAAATGCCGCATTCTCATTCTTTACCTCAGGCACATCAATTGTCATAGCCCCTGCAGACTTAATGGTAGCACCGGTATTCGTCAGGTCCTCTTTAGCTGTTACGCGCATGGAGCCACCGCTATATATAAGACCTCGGCCTTCATTTGTTACATGCTTCGCTTCAACATCGACCGTGTTACGTCCTGCTATAGTAGCTGACTTATGTGTTGCAAACTCTGTTTCGATAGTGTTCAGCTTTGTTTGTGCCTCATCATATGCTTTTGTGAGATTTTGAATGCGTTGTTTGTGAGCCTCTAACTCTTCTTGCGTTTTGTACCCGGTTATATCCGCATTCCATTCATCATCAAGCGCTTTCTTTGCCGCTTGTAATGCGTCTCCGGCTGCATGATAGCGTACTTCTAATTCGCGATTTGTATGGTTATTCACCTGATTCGCTTTAATAGATACACCATCCCCATACACACGTCCACCATCATGATTATCTACCGTACTCGCTTGCACACGTGTAGTATCTCCGGAGTTAATAAGACCTGCATTATCTACCGTCGTTTGACTCTCTACGGTAGCGCTTGCATCACCTTGTACAATTCCGGATGCCCCTACTGTAACAGCTTGTCCTGATATAGCCGTATTACCGTTACTCGTCACGCCACCACTAACAACAATACGACCATCACTGGTAATATTCGTAGCTTTTGCAGCACTGACGACACCTTTCACATTCACACCCAGTCCGGTATTACTACCCTTCATGGTAATCGCATTGGCATACATGCCACCGATAGCCGCCACATCCAAGCCAACTTGATTGGATGTGCCTATACGTTTTGTATCTAACGTATTCGCATCCACAACATTCTTACCGGTACGGATATCCGCCTCATTGGCCCATACACCGGCATTAATGTGTGCCGCTTCCGTTAGAATTTGTAATGCATTAGCCCCTTTGGCGTTTAACCCTTTTCCATTAACCGATACGGTACCTTGTTCTACACGATAGGTTTGAATAGTACCATCCGCAGTAAGCTCCGGTTTCCCCGTCGTCAATACAGCACGATCGGTATTAATAAAACCGCCGCCATCAACACTGATGCCATTCGGATTCGCCACCACAACAGATGCCTTTTGTCCTGCCACCTCGATGAAACCTTTCATAGCAGTTGGATTCGAAGAGGTTACCTCATTAAGAATCACACGTGCCGCACCACGAGCCATATTAGCATTACCCGGTATATAACCGGCGAGCGTAGTATTGGACATACCATATGAATTATTTAAAATAGTCCCTGACTCAGGCACATTAAACTTCGTATAATCGTTGCGAGATACACCACCGGCCGTAGGACCTGTTACATTAACTAACGTCACCCCATTGCCGGCCTGAGTGACTTGAGCCTGCCGATCTTGAGGGGCCTGACGGTCCACTTCAATCGGGTTTCCCGCATACGCAAAAGGCATCACAACAGGATCCACAACCAACAATCCCATCGTGAGCCAAATAGCAATTTTATATTGTAATGATTTCTGTTTCATACAGCTCTCTTCTCCACACATAATAACACACTATACGTTGTATATATCATGGCGGCATACACTATAGCATACCGCCAGTTCAATACACATAACGACTACTGAACAGTACAATTGCATCATGCTTGCATTCACGCATATACAACTGTATTGTCAATGCTTAGAATCGAATACCGGCTTGGAACCCGGTCGTTACATGATCAGTTACATATCCGCTCGGTTTATATAAAGGAGCACCGACAAAAGCATCATAAAACAAACCAGACTTAAATTGACCGCGTATACCTAATGCCGTACCGGCTATAATTCGTCCTGTTAATATATCCGTACTAGGTCCATATACTGCACCGACATCTAAATTAACATATACACTGGAATGAAGCCGAGGAATATAGCTAGCCACTTCATTCCGTACATACCAGCCGCTTTCACCTAAAAGCGTCCGTTCCCCATCAAAACCTTGTACCGTATAACGATTTCCAATACTCATCATATCTCGAGAAAATAGCCGCTTACCGCCTAAGGTCCATTGACCGTGAAATGATGTAGTGATGCTGGCCGGCCGATGTCCCCACCGACGTGGTATTTGATAATCTACATCGGCAAGAAGTTGGGTAAATCGAGTGCTAGGTGCACCACCGCCAAAATCAGGCTGGGAACCGAACCAACCTATCCCCTGCTTTACGCCTACACGAGAATATAACGTATTTTGCTTTATATAGCGCCGTTCCGACACCCCCACTTCCAAAGCGGCCGTATCAGCCCGCTGTACAGCAATATCCACATCATTAATATAATTATGTGAGTTACGTTTGCTGATACTCACGTCCCAACTGCGTTTGGTAGTTCGATCACGATGGAACACATGTTGCCAGGTGCCTCTAACGGATTTCACTCGACTGGAACTGATCACAGGTCCCACTATAGACTGAATCGATTGATGATATGATAAATGACTATATCCAATGCTAAAGGTATCCTTACCGAGCGGAATAGAATAACTAATACTATGGTTTTTAGTTCCCTTTACATACCCTTCATTAGCACCATCATGATTGGCACTGATACGCAATACATCGTTCGCATTGAAAAGACGATCAATACCAATAGACGCATTCCATTGCAGTTTACCCGTATCCTTCATTCCCGAGTCATCCACGGAAATAACACCATGAATCGGTGGGCGTTTTGTTGTTTGTAAAACAATACGGGAGGATAGCGGTCTGGTTCCCGGCTCCAGCTCAATCGACACATCTTGGGAGCCGATTCGTTTCATCTGTTCCAGACCTTGTTCAATATCCCGAATATTCAATATATCTCCTGGACGTAATGGAAACGCATTTTCCCATGGTAAATGGGAACTCTTTTCTTTATATACGACAGATTCAATACGACCTACCTGCAAATTAAACTGTAACTGCCCTGATGCTAACGACTGTGCAGGAATACCAATTCGTGACGTGATATACCCATGAGAAACTAATGCCATATTTAACCGTTCTGCTAATGTATTAATATCCTCAACAGTCATTTCCCGATTGACAAATGGATGTGCCGTTTTACTTAAAAATGAAAACTCCTTAGGTACATCCATGACTAACGATGTACGCTGCGCGTCATAAAATAAAGGGCCTTTAATCATGCGCGTACTTGCCGGCACACTATTATCCAGGAAAGTTGTGGTCTCCATTGTGGAGGACGTAATAAAATCACGGGATATAACGGTTTCCTCATGTATCGGCTCCTCCACAATGCGAATATGAGACACAAAAAAAGATGGTCCTACCTGTACTGGCTGCTCTGCCGGTATAGTATGACCATCTAATGATGTACTTGAAGATGCTATAGTATGCATAGCATCTTCTTGTACATGTATACGTTCTTCTCCTAGCCGCGCCTCTCTCGCTATCTGTTCTTCTTTTGCCCGTTCCAACGGTTCCATTTGATCCATAGTTTGTGCTTGTATGGATAATGGAAAACTCATTATAGCTGTAATTCCCATCAATAGTTGTCTATATTTCATAAACACGCTCTTTCTATAACTACTGTATACACATTCTGTACTTATTATATGGTGATTATTTCATGAAATCAAATGAGATATACATGAAGTTACATTCATATAAATCTCATCGATTGATATTGTTTTCTCTTAAAAGATAGTAGTATACTGACAATAAATATATCATGAAGATATCTCAATACATCCACACATATTTACCATTCAATACTAAAGGAGGATTCGCATGGAAACGTGGAAACGTACGGTATATATAAGTTTAATATGTGTATTCTGTACATCCTTTGGAGTAAGCCAATTAGCACCTATTCTCCCTCTATATTTTCATGATTTAGGAGTTCAAACGCCATCGGCTATGTCTCTCTGGTCAGGTTTAGCAACTGGTGCAACCTATTTAATCGTATGTTTAGTGGCACCCTTTTGGGGGCGTGTAGCCGATAAGAAAGGTCGTAAAATCACATTAATACGATCTAGCTTTGGTATGGCTTTATGTAATTTATTGCTCGCCTTTCAAACAACACCTGAAGGGGTTGTAATCATTCGTCTCATACAAGGTTTAGTGAGTGGTTTTTATTCTGCAACCATTACATTAATAGCCTCAGAGTCCCCCATCGAACGAACTGGTTGGGCACTAGGCCTATTAGCTTCGGCCAATCTAGCGGGTTCTCTAATTGGCCCTTTATTAGGTGGTTATATTGCGGATACCATAGGTATTCGCAATGACTTCATCTTGGTTGGTATACTCATGGGTTTAGCTGGATTATTAGCCACTATATTTATCCATGAAAATTATGTACCAAAGCCTAATGTTGAAAAACTGTCTTTTAGCAAGCTAAAAGAACAAATTCCTGAATTTAATAGTATTGTAGCATTGTGTATAGCATCATTTATTTATGCTATATGCATCATGTCCTTACAACCTGTTATCTCCGTATATATCAAAGGTATTGTTCCGAGCAACACTGAAAATCTAGCATTTATTGCAGGCACTGTCTTCTCAACTATGGGTATTGCTCAATTGATAAGTAGTTCACCGCTCGGTAAATTAGTTGATAAAATTGGGCCTCGCAAGGTATTAGTCGTATCTCTTATTTATGTAGGCTTATTTAACATCCCTCAAGCCTATGTGACTGATGTTTACCAATTAGCACTCATTCGATTTTTACAGGGCTTCGGCCTTGGTGGTATGTTACCGGCATTAAACACCTATCTCTCTTCAAAAACGCCTCGTGAGTTTACGGGACAAGTATTCTCCTACAACCAATCAAGTTTATTTCTTGGCTATTTCTTAGGTGCTGTCGGTGGTGCAAGCCTAATGGCTTGGCTAGGTTTTACTACCTTATTCTGGGTAAGTGGTGGTCTATTTATAATCTCTGCCCTTTGGATTGGTTTAAAACTAAAATAATACGTATACATGACAAAAGAAAACCCTTCTATGTATCTGATTGGTAAAAGTTATATGCTCACGCATATGATTTAATCTAATCAGTATTAGAAGGGTTTTCTTTTACAATATAGTTTTATTGAACTAGAGTAACAATAGCATGATGACTACAGTCGCGATAATGCAAGGCACGGCATTACGTTTAGCCATTTCCATAGGGTTAATACCTGCCAGTCCTGCAATGATAATACCTGCCCCTGCAACAGGACTCATACTACGACCGATACCAGCACCGATTTGAGCCATGGATCCAAGTTGCATAATACCATAACCAA
>ERZ772807.2257-NODE-2257-length-10114-cov-4.207376_pt1 | contig 10114 bp, 7 predicted proteins | sample MGYA00511472_ERZ772807 | MGnify/ENA primary metagenome ERZ772807 (study PRJEB29015, sample SAMEA2737947) | human oral metagenome | biome: human oral; feature: human-associated habitat; material: dental | place: China | collected 2039 ...
AAATACATTAGTGAGAATGAAATAGTAAATATAAATAATATAGTAAATAACATTCTAGACGAATACGAATCGTCCTTGAAATTCATGTCAATTATGTGTCTATTAGCTATTCTAAGTACATGGTGGTCTTTTTAATATCACTAAGTCTAGCTCTATCTATTGTAATGTATCCAATTATAAAAATCTCAAAAAATCTAATTGATAAAAATATAAAAGAAAAGGTTAATGTTCAAAATATTACTTCTGAAGTAATTTCTAAAAATAGTGATATTAAGCTAACTGGAGAAGAGGAATTTTGGATTAATAAATGGGATAATTATAATACAAAACAGCTCATCATAGGTCGAAAACTTGATATACATTTATCAATTGTTAGTAGTATAACGAATGTTTTACAAATTATTCTCCCTGTTTTGACCCTTATTGTAGGTGTAAATATAAAAACATTCGAACAATTGACGTTAGGACAAATTGTAGCAATAAGTACAGTCTCACCATACTTTATTTCTCCTATAATTTCTTTAAGTGACAACTATATACAATTAATGTTATTAAAGGGATATTTTTTAAGAATAGAGGATGTGTTTAATACTAAATCCGAATTAATTCCAGAAAGAGTCAGTCAAGAAATAAAATTTGATAAAAAAATAGAATTAAAAGATATTTGGTATAAATATGGATTATTTGATGATTATGTTTTGAAAGGAATAAATGTTACTATTAAAAAAGGAGAAACTGTTGCTATTGTTGGAGAATCAGGTTCAGGTAAGAGTACATTAGCTAAAATTTTATTAGGTTTATTAGAACCTAATATTGGTTCAATAGAAGTTGATGGTGTAGAAAAAGAAGAAATTGGTCAAACATTGTATAGAAGGATTTTTGGAGCAGTGTTACAAAATTCAACCCTGAGTTATGGTACCTTAAGAGAGAATTTGACATTTGGACACTTTGTTTCAGATGAAGAATTAATGACAAATCTAAATTCAATTGGTCTTAGCAATGTAGTTAAATCTTTACCTCTTGGATTAGAGACAATCATCGCTGAAGAAGGTAATAACTTTTCTGGAGGACAGCAGCAAATGATACTTTTAGCTCGTTGTCTTTTGTCGAAACCTTCGGTAGTTGTTTTGGACGAAGCAACAAGTAGTTTAGATAATTTATCTCAACAAATTACAACTTCTTACTTAAGTGAAATCGGTACCACTAAGATTTTAATTGCACATCGACTAGATACTATCAAGTCTGCAGATAAGATCTTAGTAATGGATAATGGTGAAATTGTAGAGATTGGGACCCATAGAGAACTTCTTGAATTAGGAGGCATTTATAAGAAATTGTATTCAAATAATTAGTTTTTGATTAAAGGGGTAAATTTATGAAGATTATGAAAAAAAAATATTGGACTTTAGCGATATTATTCTTTTGTTTGTTCAATAATTCTGTTACTGCTCAAGAAATACCTAAAAATCTTGATGGCAATATAACTCACACTCAGACTAGCGAAAGTTTTTCTGAACCTGATGAAAAACAGGTTGACTATTCTAATAAAGATCAAGAAGAAGTAGACCAAAATAAATTTTATATTCAAAACGATTCACAAGTAAATAACGATATCGTTAACTCTGAAAGTAATAATTTACTAGGCGAAGATAATTTAGATAATAAAATTAAGGAAAATGTTTCTCATCTAGATAATAGAGGAGGAAATTTAGAGCATGACGAAGATAACTTAAAATCGTCGATTGTAAGAGAATATGAATGGGATATAGATAAAGTTACTGGTGGAGGCGAAAGTTATAAATTATATTCCAAAAGTAGTTCTGAAATTTCAATTGCAATTTTAGATTCAGGAGTCGATTTACAAAATACTGGATTACTGAAAAATCTTTCAAATCACTCAAAAAACTATGTCCCCAATAAAGGATATTTAGGAAAAGAGGAGGGAGAGGAAGGAAAAATATCAGATATTCAAGATAGATTAGGTCATGGTACGGCTGTTGTAGCTCAAATTGTAGGGGATGATAATATTAATGGAGTAAATCCTCACGTTAATGTTAACGTCTATAGAATATTTGGTACGTCGTCGGCTAGTCCAGATTGGATTGTAAAAGCAATTTATGATGCTGTAGATGATGGCAATGATATTATCAATCTTAGTACTGGACAATATTTAATGATTGATGGAGAATATGAGGACGGAACAAATGATTTTGAAACATTTTTGAAGTATAAAAAGGCTATTGAATACGCGAATCGAAAAGGAGTAATTGTAGTAGCTGCATTAGGGAATGACTCCCTAAATGTATCAAATCAGTCAGATTTATTGAAACTTATTAGTTCACGCAAAAAAGTAAGAAAACCAGGATTAGTAGTTGATGTTCCAACTTATTTCTCATCTACAATTTCGGTCGGAGGCATAGATCGCTTAGGTAATTTATCAGATTTTAGCAATAAAGGGGATTCTGATGCAATATATGCGCCTGCAGGCTCAACATTGTCTCTTTCAGAATTAGGACTTAATAACTTTATTAATGCAGAAAAATATAAAGAAGATTGGATTTTTTCGGCAACACTAGGAGGATATACGTATCTTTATGGAAACTCATTTGCTGCTCCTAAAGTTTCTGGTGCGATTGCAATGATTATTGATAAATACAAATTAAAAAATCAGCCCTATAATTATATGTTTGTAAAAAAAATTCTGGAAAAAACATTACCAGTAAAAAATGGTATAAAAGTGTTAAATATACCAAACGTATTGAGATATGATTTGAATATGTTACAATCAGAATATAAAAATGAACAAAGTTGGGATAGTTTCATAGATAATGTTAATTTAATTGAGTTGGAAGAGAGAATTCAAACTACTATTGGAATTAAACAAATAAACACACACAATATTATTACTATTGCCCGAGAAGGGTACTCTCAAAATTATTTACCTAACACTTCAGAAAATACATATAATTCATTACAAGTCAGATTAGTTGGAGTATTACTACTTTTTATAAGTATGGTAAATATTTTATGGGCTCAAAAAAGTAAATGAAAATAAAATTTGGAGCCCTCTGAAAAAGTAAGTCCTACAGTTCAACTAAAATGAGTCAAAAGAGGAATCTATCTCATAATTGGGTAGATTCCTCTTTACTTTTCTCTATTTTTAGTTGATTAATGTCATAATCCTCTTCATATTCTCCACTAATATGGTCGTGGTAGCCTGTAACTCCATGTTGAAATGAACTGATGCCCTCGCAACATCAAAACTGTGCCTTTGTTTCAATTTCTCATTCTTAGCTTCAATCTTATACCGGTGCTTAGCCATTTCTTGAAAATAAGCCGTTTCCTGAAATCTTTTCTGAAAGTGATGGTCGTTGCTCTTGATTATGATGAAGTAAGTTTTACTATGACTTATCTTCTAGACAAAATACCTAACGAGGAGACGTTTGCTAAAATAGAGGTTCTAGGGGATAATTTATCGTAGGCTGAAAAAATTCTGGAAAAGTACAAATAGAAGAATCGTTCCAGGGTTTAAGTTCCTTTGGAACGTTTTCCAATATACTTTGTTATGGGACGGTTGCTCCGTTCATATCCTTTACTTAAGGATAAAGATCCCTCTAGCTTCTGATTTCTCTAAAAAAATCCTTTATGCAAGTTTTGCATAGAATTCCCTTTTTGATTTTTGAATGACTAAAATAGTATCAGAAGGGTTTCTATGTATATTCGGATAAAAAATTTAAGAGAAGACAGAGATTATAATCAAAGTCAAATTTCACGATACCTAAATTGTTCCCAGTCTACATATTCAAGAATAGAAAATGGTATTCAAGATGTTCCAACTCAATTCTTAAAGAAATTAGCAAAGTTATATGGAGTAACTACGGATTTTTTACTAGAGATGGATAAGGAATAATACCCTTCTTTTGTCCCTTGACAACTGAATAGACCAAGGTGGGACTTTCTTATTTGTCGAGCAATTTAGTGAGATACGCGGTGATATGAGCGATAATTATTAGCTATAAAATAGAGTGGTTCTCTATCTGCCATGACCATAAATAAGGACAATGATACTTCTGACCGTTCAGGCTGCCATCGTAAAAGGACAGCGGGTGAGACGCCCATGAGTGATTTAACCAGTCATACCCACGGAGGAAACAATAGAGTAGCACATTATCAGGAGGAAAATTTTTGGAACAAACAGTCGTAAAATATAGTCTGCAGTTATCAATGCTTAATTTTTTATACTCTAAAGAATTGTTGTCTAAAAGTGAATATGAAAAAATCAGAAACAGACTGCGTATTAAGTACACAAAATAGCTGACCTTTTTATTTGAATGCGGTAATATAGAATCAAAAGGAGGAATTTCAATATGAAAAAAAATAATGTTGAAATAATAAAAGCTGATTCTTTAGTTCGACGTAGAGGTGTCAATGTAGAAAGACATTTAAAAAGGGTTGCTGCTTATTGCCGAGTTAGTTCTGATAGCGATGATCAGAAGAACAGTTATAAATCTCAAGTGAGACATTATAAGGATTACATTTCTCAGCGTTCGGATTGGGAATTAGTAGAAATTTATGCAGATGAGGGGATTTCAGGAACTCAAGTAGGAAAGAGACAAGATTTTCAACGCTTAATCAATGATTGTGTAAATGGAGAAATTGATTATATTGTAACAAAAGCAATTGCCAGATTTGCAAGAAACACCTTAGATACTTTGAAGTATGTCAGAATGTTAAAGGATATGCAAATTGGAGTTTATTTTGAGGAAGAGAACATAGATACCCTTACTATGGATGGAGAACTACTTCTAACCATTCTTAGCTCTGTTGCACAGCAAGAAGTAGAAAATACATCTGCACATGTGAAAAAGGGATTAAAAATGAAGATGCAACGTGGTGAACTGATAGGGTTTCAAGGGTGCTTGGGGTATGACTATGATGTAGAAACCAAGCAACTTTCTATCAATAAAAAAGAAGCAAAAATAGTTCGTTATATATTTGCAAGGTACTTAGAAGGTATTGGGGGGAAAGTTATAGCAAGGGAACTTGATGAACTAGGTTACAAATCTCCGAGAGGATTAGATCACTGGAATGATACAACAGTCTTAGGAATCATAAAGAATGAAAAATATAAGGGCGATATTCTAATGGGCAAAACTTTTACAGTTGACCCAATAAGCAAGAGGCGTTTGAGTAATTTTGGTGAAGAAGATAAGTACTATATCAAAGATAATCATGAACCTATAGTATCTAAAGAGGACTTTGAGAAAGCACAGGAGATTAGGTTGCGTAGGGCAGGAAATAAAAAGACAGCTGCAAATGTAAATGGAAAACGTGAACGCTATTCAAAAATGTATGCTTTCAGTAGTATGTTGGAATGTGGCTTTTGTGGTTCAATATTATCTAGAAGAAGTTGGCACTGCCGTTCAGATTATCGCAAAGTTGTATGGCACTGTGTTACATCGATAAAGAAAGGAAAGAGATTTTGTAGGCATAGTAAAGGATTAGAAGAGCTCGCTATTGAGGGAGCTTTCATGGAAGCTTACAGACAGCTCTATCATTCGAATGAAAATATAGTGTCAGACTTACTTGAAACGATTGAATCTGAGTTGAATGACAATAGCCTCAACAAAGAACTGAAAAAAATAACTAATAAACTTCGTACATTACTAAAAAAAGAGGAGAATCTTGTAAATTTAAGACTAGAAGGGAAGATTAGTGATTCCATTTATAATGAAAAATACACTGAAATTTCTTCAGAAAAAGAGTATCTTTCAGAAGAAAAAGTAAATGTTGAAACAACTTTGAAGTCAGAAATTGATGTAAAGAAAAGACTAACTGAGTTTAAACAGTCACTATCTTCACAGAAATTACTCACCGAGTTTGATCGTACGGTTTTTGAGAGTATTGTTGATAAAATTATTGTAGGAGGTGTTAATAGTGATGGGGAAATAGACCCTGCAATGTTAACCATAATTTTCAAAACAGGAGAAACTCAAAATAAGGATGGCAAACAATTCAAAAGTAAACGTAAAAATGCTAAACTAGAATCAGATAAATTGTGTCCTCAAAACAGTGACGAGGATAAAAAATTGTATTCTCAAGTAACAGACAACACATGTGGAGGCGGTAGCACTGCTTGTACGAGCTGATTCATCAGCGAAGTAGAATAGCATTTTATATTCTTATGGGAAATATAGAATTTTTACAGTAAGTATGACGAACTGACAGAAGTTGATAACTTTTTAGAATATTAGTACAGTTAACGACTAAAATTGTTAGTTTTGAGAGTAAATTGGGGTTTTAATGGATTAATTATGTACTAGATATTGGACGGATCACTATCGTAGAAGAAGAACATATTGCTGATAAATTTTTAGATAGAACAGAGATAGAGTTGTAATAGACTGTGACAGTTTGGTTGCAGTCTTTTTGAGGCTTTAGTGGTATAATGAACTATATGAGTAAGTTGTTTTGGAGGGCTAAATGACTGATAGTAATGAAGTGAAAAAAGTTGAAATAGACTCTATAAAAATTGAGGTAGACAACGTAGCAGACCTTTCTGAGAAGATTAAATTGGGACAAAGTACTGCAGCTATTTCTATTTTATCCGACACCCTTAGTAGCTTTCAAGCAGCAGTAATTACTTCTAATATTTCAGGATTTATTGCGACTTCAAATACATTAAGTGCATCTAAATTAGTGAATATAGCTAATTTGATGACTCCTTCAGCAAGTCTGACTTCATCAATTCCAATGGCCGAAAGTGCTATCAATGCTATATCAGAAGTAATTGCTTCGTACAATAAGATGTTGTCTAGTACACACTTGCAAGCTATTCAAAACATTGCAGAATCCGCTAAAAAGTTAATTGCTAGCTATCAAATCGATTATTCAAAGATTTTTAGTAACATCAATGAACTTTTAAAGTCACTGCCTTCAATTTACACACAAGAAGAAATTGAGCAGATTATTTCTCGAGCTCAACTGCTGGCAGAAAATGGATGGGTTATTTATTTTCGTGATAGAAATGTTTATCAACGTATACTTGCTGAGGAATGGAATACTTTGGAGGACGAATGGATAGAGATGCTTAGGGATAAACTAAAAAATGAGGATTTTATTATTGACTTACAAAATTCGCCGTGTTATTCAGCTCCTCTTGTAAAATCAATGGTTGATTGCTACTTTAATCGAAACTTTTATGCAGCATATACTCTGGGAAGTTTGGCAATTGATGGTGCACTAAATAGAATTTCAGAAATGACTTCATTAGAGAAAAAAATACCAGTAGGTCACCGAGCGATTAAAGAAATTGATAATATATTTATTGATAAGTCGTTTAGCGATGTAGGACTGATGCACTGGTTGTATCGTTTCTTCAAAGATACTAATAGGTTTACACTTGATGAACCAAATCGACATATGATTAGTCATGGTCGGTGGGAGAAAGAAATCGAAGAACAAGAGTTTTTGAAGTTATTTAATGCAATGTTGTATATTTGTGATGAGTATGATTATTGGGAAGAAGTTATAGAGACTCTAGAGACTGACAGATTAAAATAAATTTATGAGAGAGTTTAAGGTATGAAGTTTAGTAAAGTATTTAATATTATCTTGTCGCTTATAGCGCTAGTACTAGTACTATTTTTTAGGCAAGTTATAGTGAATTCAGTTGTTTCTACTAATTTGGAAGTTTCTCAACGGAATCTATATGTATTAACTATTATATTTTGGTTAGAAATACTCTCATTGTTAGTGATATATGATTTAGTAATTATTGAGTTATATAGTGGAGTAAGCTATTATTTGAGTAAACTAGGGCAATGGGCAGTAAGAACGAAAAAGGTGAGTATTGCGCTTTACACAATTAGATTAAATTATTATTTGTTAAGACTAAGTCGATTATTACGTGTAGGTTGGGTAACTTATGGTAGTGGTGAAAAAAGTTCAGTCTGGATAGGGTTATCCAAGCTTCCATTGACTCAGCTATTAGTTAATATTTTTAGAATTATAATAAGTGTCCCTATGCTCTTGGCATTTTTGTCTGCTTGTTTTTCATTGAGAATATTGAGAGCAGATATTGACTATTATTTGTATAAGCTTCAAGAATTTCTAAGAGGTATTTTACAAACGAAAGTAAATATTGGTGATATCTTTTCAAGATTACCCGCCTTTGCAGCTTTGATGACGATATTACCAGTAGCCTTTTTCTTCTATTTTTATAGCCAAAAACGCGATATTAGAAAAATAATTGATAGGGAAAATAGTCAACATCTTGAAGAAGTTATTTTATTGTACGAAAAATTATTGATTTGGATTGATAATCATATTTATCAATTATCTGAAAATTTTGATTATGTCATTAGTTGCCAAGACTCAATTGTTGAAATGTTTTTAGAAAAGGAAATTCCTAACTATAGTTCATTAGTTGGGAAGAAGTATCATAGATACAGAGATATTGAATCATTTAGGTTTGTTGAGATAGGGGATTTGACTGAGTTACGAGAAATTATTACTAAATTATCAAGTGATAGATTAATGAAATTTACACGAATATTCTCTGTTAAACGGTTTGATATCTGGTATTTTTATTTTTGGGATTTTCATACATTGAATGCAGAAGAGAAAATCGAAAAGTCTTTCTATACTAAAAAGGGGATGATTTATAAATTAGGTGAACGCGACACTGATCAGAATGATTCTACTCAAGAGCTAATTAAGAGGAGGAGGCAAGAGGAACTTTCTCTTTTATCATGGTCTATTTATGACGACTTGGAGTTATTATACAGGTTTAAGAGAGTAAGTGATTCATTGAGAAAATACCTTTATTCTTCACGGATGGAGCGACTGATATTAAAAGCATTAAATAAAGATAAGTGATTCTGTTCTATAGTATAATTCTAAACTCGATTAACTCTATTTTGTTTTATAGTATAAGAATGTCCTATAACCACATGTTGAGGCAGTATCACTGCTTGTACGAGCTGATTTATCAGCGAAGTAGAAGTTCCTCTTATTCGACAACAGTGAACTGCTGAGTGTGTAGATTTGTTAGGAAAAAGAAACCAAATTGTCCAGATTAAAAAGAAAAGTGTTAGAAGAGCTGTATAGAGAAATTTTTACAAGAAAATAGAGGCTTAATACAGGCAATAATAAAGAGTCAAGACTATCAAATTTGCTAAGAGTATATTATAAATTTATAGGAATATAAGTGAAACGAAGCTGGATTTGTAACTAAAAATCTTTGTATTTTACGAAGGGAGGATGTTGATTTATGTTTTCAATATTAGGTGCAGTATTATTTGGAGTTATAGCAATTATGACAGTTCTTGTTGCTTGCGGTCTGCCTTTGGGCGAATATACAATGGGTGGACAACATAAAATCTTACCTAAGAAATTTAGAATTGTGGCAGTCATTTCGGTGGCTATCCAAATTTTTGCCATGATCATTATTTTGCAAGCTGGAGGTTTGCTTCCCTTGTGGCTGCCTTTTAAGGTTACTAAATATATTTGTTTCTTCTTTGCCGCTTATCTATCCTTGAATACAATTATGAACATGATTTCAAAAAGTAAGAAAGAGAAATATGTTATGACTCCGATTTCACTTATAGCTGCAATATGTTTTTGGATAACAGCATTTCAGATGTAGCATCTAAGCGAGAATCATCTACAGTGCGTCAAATTGAGAATTTATCTAAAAGGAGTTGATTTATTAAATATGGATAAAAGCAGAAAATTTATAGCGGTAATTTTAGCATTGCTTGCGGCTATTTTTTATGCAATAAATACACCATTTTCTAAAGTGCTTTTAAATAAGATTCCACCGACATTGATGGCATCTTTTCTATATTTGGGAGCTGGAACAGGGGTAGGTATTATGTACTTGTTTCGTAGAAAAGCCGAAGAAAAGTATAAAAAGTTAAATAAGGCAGATTTACCTTATACTGTTGGAATGATTGTCCTTGATATTGCGGCACCTATATTTCTGATGATTGGTATAAATATTGGTTCAGTTTCAAATGCTTCACTGCTTGGTAATTTTGAAATTGTAGCAACAACACTTATTGCTCTTTTGATATTTAAGGAAAAAGTAACATCAAAGTTATGGATTGCC
>ERZ772807.2259-NODE-2259-length-10109-cov-4.721504_pt1 | contig 10109 bp, 7 predicted proteins | sample MGYA00511472_ERZ772807 | MGnify/ENA primary metagenome ERZ772807 (study PRJEB29015, sample SAMEA2737947) | human oral metagenome | biome: human oral; feature: human-associated habitat; material: dental | place: China | collected 2039 ...
TTCTGCCAATTGAGCATCTTTTCCAATTCTCCACTCTGCTCCAATCGCTCACGGGTAAGTCCGAGATGGTCGAGTTGCTTCCAGTCCACCTTTTCAGGATCAATGGCGGTGGCATTCTTCTGTTTGGGCAAATAATCCTCAAAGGAAACACCCATCTCTGCCAGTTGCTGTTTGCTTTCTGGCTTCTCTCGGTTTTGTAGCATAGTGCGCAGGTTGCCCACGCCCTGTTCCACGTTGTCTGCCACGACCTTGTACAACCCGAAATGAGTCGGGTTATTAAACTGCTTGAGGAAATTGGTCATGAAGTTCTTCAGCAAGCCGTCTTTGTTGTTGAATTTCAAGAAGGCTGCCTGATGCACATCTTTGGCTTCCGTTGTTTGGAGTTTGCCCTTGTCATCAATGCCAGAGACTACTGAGAGCTTTCCTGCATCATTCTCGTTCTTCACTTCCGTGCGGTCTTCCAATACCAGCACATAATTGTCATTGCTGTTTGATTCCATTTTTCTAAATTTTAATATGGTGAATACTGTAATCAAGCAGCTAAATTATAGGTATATGAAGAGATTGAAAAACTTTTGGGAAAAGCGGGAAATACAGGGAAAAAACAAGAAGCCATTATCCGAATCTGTATGGAAAACGGATAATGGCATGTTATAAAAAAATATGAACGTTTCCGGTGGAGGAACTTATTTATTTATTTCCTCCTTTTTCGAATATTCTTTTTCTATCAATAAATTGATGAGAAATTTCTGCAAGTCTTGGTCAGTGGGTACATTGAGTTTCTTGCGGATGTGGTTACGCGTCACGTCGACGTTGTTTTCGGTTTTGTCGAGTAGTAGGCCGATTTCGCTCCGCTTCTTTCCCGCGAGAATGAGGCGGCACACATCCGTTTCTGATTTAGTCAGACAGGGAAAGTGGTGCCCCAGATCGCAGTCATCCATCAAGTGTTTTTTCAGATGCAGGCGCACGGCGTTGATAAGGTTGCGTTGCGATTTCGGCTTGAGCATGGAAAACAGGCAGTCGGTGTCCTCGGGCGATGGGTGGTCGTTGCTGCTCATGCGCAGGTAGGCCTCTATTTCCCGTCTGTTCAGTCTGACGGCGCGCATCAGTGTCGTCTCACGGTGATGCAAATCGGTATTTTCCTTCGTTACACTCATCACATTATATCGCAGCAGTTCGCCCAGCGTGCAGAGGAAAAACTGCACGAAGAGGAAGAAACCGAACAGGCGCCAAAGCGAAGGCTCTTGAAGATAGGCTGCCACACAACCGTAGCTAACCACACTGATAGCAGAGACGATAAAGGGGGTGAGCCGGACAAAGCTCAACACAAGGAAGAAGATTGCCAGCAGGGATGTTATCTGATTGATAAGGATGAGCTGCAGAAAATGGTCGGGGCGCACCGTAGCGAAATAAAAGAAGCGCACGGCGATGGTACACTGTGCCACGAGCACCGTGAGTGAAAAAGCCTTGGAAAGTGTCAGCCGCTGTGTGAGGTAGAGCAGCAGCGAAAGAAGGCATGTCGCAAGGTGTATGCCGCTCATGGAAAGTGGCAGCCTGTCGTGTGAGCCACCTAACCTCATGAACTGCAAGGAGATGACGGAAACAACGAGTACAGAGTGGAGCAAATACACGATGACGCGGTGCCGCTCGATGGTGTTTGTAGTGCGCGACCGTAGGAATGCCGATACCTTTTCTGTGAGAAAATGAATGATCATTGTTGCCGTTCTTACTTTTTATAACGACTGCAAAGATACGTTTTTATTTTCTCTTTACCAAGCTTTTTATTAAGTGTTTTTAAGGGGTGATTAAGGTTTTTAGGGGTGTAATGAAAGATTTTAAATGGTCTTTCTGCTAAGAAACTCTGATTTATAACATTCTGTTTGTTATTTTTGTATAGTCTTTTGCTGTTCTCGCAGAAATATTCTTTGCAGAACAGCTAAGAAATGAACTGTCCAGCATGCGAAATTTAGCAGAAAGGAATGCGAAATGAGAACGTAGAAATATATTTAATTCATAATTAGCAAAAAGAGTTATTCATAAAGAGAATGAGATTATGGCAAATGAAAAACAACAGGCATCATTCAGAGAATCAGGCTCAGCACCTACCTTTTCGTCCTGATATTGGTGGCACGGCAGGGATAGAAAACAGCTCAAACAGAGCAGTCGTTGCTACTACCTGCGGGATATACTTTAGGGGGAGGAAGGACAAGAAACCTGTTATATCTATGAAGCTGTAAAACTGAATATATATCGGAAATGAAACATTTTATCACACTGCTGTTTGTCATTACACTCTGCGCAGGAGAAATGTATGCCGCCACTCCGACAGACTCCATCCGCAAAGAGATGAAGCACCTCAAAGGAGAAAAACTTTTGCAGGCCTACCATCATCTTTGCCGGTTGGCAGCTGCCGAAGATAATATGGGCTATGAATTACGCTGCATCCGTGAATATCTTGCCGAATCCTTACGCCAAAAAGACAAGGAGGCGGAAGCCCGGGCGCGCGTCACCCAGTTGTATTGCTATTACAACTACGAGATGACCGACAGCATTAGCTACTATTTGCCCGAAGTCCTCAGTGTCATGAAAAAGAACGGCACATGGGACTATTACTACAATGCGTGGAACGTGCTGATTGAGAGTTATCTCTACGAAGACAAGGTGCAGACCGCATTGTTTGAAGCGCAAAAGATGTATGCCGATGCGCGAAAAAGAAAGAGCAACTATGGATTAGGCACTTCCACCTACGGCATGGCATGCATCTACCAGACAATGGGGCGTTTCAAGGAAGCGGAAAAGACCATCGAGGAGAGCATTGCCGCCCTTTCCAAGGCCGATGAAATCTCACAATTGCTCTCTGCCTACAACGTCTTGGGCGAAACGCTCGACGGACTGCGGAAATATGAAAAGCTAAGGGCGAAATGCACGAAATGGAAAGCGGTCATCGACAAATACAAGAACGAAGCTCTGCGAAAAGGCTACACACCCTCGCTCAACGGACGCTATCTCTACTGCACGCTGGCAACTGCCGTCGCTGAATTGGAAACAGGCCATTACGACCGCGCCAAGGATTTGCTGCAGCTCGCCGATAAATATGCCGAGGGGCGCAAAGCCGTCGCCCGATTCAAACTCCTTCAAGTGAAAGCTCGCTACTATGCAGCCATCAAGCATTACGACCGGGCGATTGCCTGCAACAACGAGAACATGGCCATCATCGCCGCAGCCGGCGACTCCGTCAGCCTGCTCACCGTGCAAATGCAGCAAGCCGACCTCTACACCGAGGCCGGACGATACAAGGAAGCCGCAGAATTGTACAGCCTCGTCATCCCACACAAAGACAAACTGCGCAACACCGAGCTTGCCAAGCAGCTCGACGAATTGCGCACCATCTTCGAGGTCGACAAGCTCACCCTGCGCAACGAGGTCATCACAACACGGCTCTACCTCTCACTCATCATCGGGGCACTGCTGCTTGCCACCGTCGTACTTTACATCATCTACACTCGCCGCTTGCGGCGTAAAAACAGGGCGTTGTACGACTCCATTCTATTATACCGCAAGGCGGAAAGCGACATGGAGACCTCGACAAGGCTCGTTCCCGAGGAAGAACTCGACCGTGAGGGGAAAATCTACCGCCGGTTGTGTGAGCTGATGCAGAAAGAGAAAATCTATAAAGACACGGAGTTGAACCGCGATCTGCTCTCAAAGCGGATTGGAACAAATGCCGTCTATATCACCAATGCCGTGCGCAAGTATGCCGATGGAGCCACAGTCAACGAATTTATCAACGGCTACCGGCTGCGACACGCGGCATCGCTGCTCACCAACAATCCCGACTTGAACATCAACGAGGTGGAATATAGGTCAGGATTCAATTCCCGAGCCACATTTAACCGTTGTTTCCGGGCTTTCTTCGGGATGTCACCTTCAGAATACAAAGCTGTTTCCAAAGAAAAAAAGAAAGCGCAAAATGGCTCATCCGAAGAGAGGGCATAGGTGTTCCGGACATTTATAAATCGTCAATTCTTAGTGAATTACAAATATGATACAAGTTTTTGCAAATATGAAACGCCCTGTTGGTCTTCGTGGAATAATTTTGCAACAGAATCAACGAGCAGCAAAGATGAAAAAGAACTGTTGGGTATATATCTTAAGAAATGAAACCGGAGAAATAATCATTGGCTTTTCAGTCGATATGGATGAAAAGTTCATCGAAATCGGCACGCGGAAGGAAACGCTCTCCTATCTCCGGCCGTTCGGCGACCCGTTCGACGGCTTGGCACACAAACATCTTTTGGATTCCCTTTCAAAAGATACGATCAACCATCTTGTACGACGTAACCGGGAACAGACAGAAATCTACAAGGAAGTTTTCCTAAAAACGCTGTAACTATACCCCCGATAACCAAAAGAATATTTATTTTCAATCTTAATTTAATAATGATAAAAATTGGAGGATTTGGAAAGATTTGGAGGATTTACTCGCCTGTCGGCTCATCAACTCGTCTCGGCGAAGCCGACTGGAAAAGAGTGTCCTCACAATAGTCATCCGAACCCCACGCTAACGGGCGGGCCGCCCGATAATACGCAACTATATGTATAATAAGATGAAAAACGGCAAATGCCGGCAGGCTTTCCGGCCTCTCAAAAAACATTCCTACAAACGCCGACAGCCTTGCCGAGGTTCGGCAAATGTCAAGACATAACGGATGTTAAATGCCGAGGTTCGGCAAATGTCAAGGCGTAACGGATGTTAAATGCCGGGGTTCGGCAAACGTCAAGACGTAACGGATGTTAAATACCGAAGTTCGGCAAACGCCAAGGCAAACGACGGCAGACTTTCCGAAGCTCGGCAAACGTCAAGGCAAACGAGGAGACAAAAAACAAGAAATCATTTTTAATCATTTAATCAAAAAAAAAGAATTTATTATGGCAAACGAAAGCAAAGTGGCTCAGGTTGGCACCATTGACTTGCACAGCCTGACCAACGACGCTCACTTCATCTATATGAAGGACGTGGAGAAAGTGATAGAAGAAGACGAGGGGGCAAAAACCGTGGCGAGAATACAAACCGCCGTGAAAGCCCTCAAGGAAGCCGTGAAGGAGGAAGACGAACGCCTCATCCTCTCCAAGAAAAGCCAATACACCGAACAGATTGCCGCCAAGGACCGCGAGCGCGATTCCATTTTCCGAGGCTACCGCACCGCCGTGAAGGGAATGCTGCGCATGCCCGTGGCGAAAATGGCCGAGGCGGCCGCCGACCTGTGGCAGCACCTCAAGGACTACAACATCGACCCCGATATGCAGCTCGAACGCGAAACCTCGCGGATGATGAACCTCGTGGCCGACCTCGACTACAAGTTGGCCCCACAGGTGCAGCTGCTTGGTCTGAAACCCTACGTCGACGCCCTCAGGGCAGCCAACGACACGGTGGAAGAACTACTCGCCACCCGCACCGACGATCGCTCGCAGCAGATAGCCGGCGCGCTGCGCAAGGCACGCTTGGCAAGCGACGAGGCCTATCTGGACACCGTGCGCCTGATCAACGCCATGGCCGTGGTGGGCACCGAGAAGAGCCTCACGCCGCTCATCAACTACCTCAACGCCAACATCAAGCGCTACAAGGAGCAGGTGATGACGCGCGGCAAGAAAAAGGACGACGACCGACCCGAGAAGTACGGCGGCGACAACACGACGACCGCCCGCACGGCCGACACGCTTACGGCAGCGGACGAGAATTCATAAAACAAAACTTTTACCAAAATAATAAGCAAAATGAAAACAAAAAATTTAATCGAGAGGCTCAGCCTCTTCTTGCTTGCCCTCGTGCTGACGATGCCGGCGTGGGCGCAGGGCAGCTCCGGAAACGAGAGCGAGACCATTACGATTGCATCGAAAGAAGACTGGAAAACGTTTTGCAATCGGGTGAACAGCGGACAGACCACCCTCAACGCCAAGCTGACAAAGGACGTGGACCTCGGCGAGGAGATCGTGATGGCAGGAACAAAAGACCTCTATTCCCCTGGCTATAATAACTATTTCTATTACACCGGCACGTTCGACGGACAGGGCCATACGCTCTCTTTCTCCTGGGATGCCGGCTCCAGAGACGATATAGCCCCCTTCAAGTATGTGAAGGACGCCACGATCAAGAACCTGCGCACCCAAGGGAAGATCACGTCGAAGGGTGACGGCTTGTCCGGAATGGTTTATGGAGCCTTTGGCACCACCACCCTCACGGGCTGCATCAGCGACGTGGACATAACGGGGGGCAGTGGTTGGGATGCATCCAGAGCCGCGGGCATGGTTAAAGCTGTAGTCAGCGGTGCCTCGGTTCAAATCACCGACTGCCTCGTCAAAGGCAGCATCACCGACAATGCGGATGAAGACGAGAGAGAGATGGCCGGCTTTGTCCTTTCTAATAATGGCACCTACACGCTGACTCGCTGCCTCTACGTCGGCAAGAACAACGCCCCCAACTACAGCTACACCTTCGGCACGGAACACGGCATCAGCGCCACCTTCACCGACTGCTACTACCTCAACACCTGCGGCAAAGCGCAGGGCGATAAGATCACCGAGGCGCAGCTCAGGAACGGCTACGTAGCCTATAAGTTGCAGAAGGGCAGAGAGTCGCAGGTGTGGGGACAGACGCTCGGCACCGACAACGAGCCGCTGCCCACCACCGACGCCACGAAACGGGTGTACGAGGTAAAGTTCGTCTACAACGGCGAGGTGAAGGCAACGCGCTATGCCACCAACGGGCAGAGCATCCACGGCGGCATGCCCACCTTTACCGCAAAAGACCTCTTAGGCACGGGCTACAACCCTCATCATTATTATGCCATCGCCTTTGAGGGCGGCTTCAACGGCTCAACCACCGTCAACACCGACCGGACCGTGGCAGTAACCTTCAACAAAAAAGACTACTACGAAATCGCCTCGAAGGCTGACTGGCAGGCGTTCTGCGCCCTCGTGGAAGACGGACAGAACGCCATTGACGCCAAGATGACCAAGGACGTCGACCTCGGCGAGGACATCGCGAAGGTGGGAACTTCCAATAGTCCTTATGGCGGCACGTTCGACGGGCAGAACCACGTGCTCACCGTCAACTGGGATGCCGGCTCGGCCAAAGACGTCGCCCCCTTCGGGAGAGTGAATGGCGCCACCATCAAGAACCTGCGCACCGAAGGAGCCATCCGGTCGGACGGTTACTACCTGGGGGGACTGATTGACGAAGCCTATGGCGAAAATACCATTACGGGCTGCGTGAGCAATGTGAATATCACGAGCTCTACTGTCTCCAACTGGTGCGGGACAGGAGGCTTGATTTCCTATATAAGCACCGATGGCCGCGTTACCATCAGCGACTGTCTCGTCACGGGCGATATCAACGCCACCACCGACGAAGGAAAGAAAGGCATGGGCGGATTTGTATATGCCAATAACGGCACCTGTACTATGAACAACTGCCTCTACGCCGGCACGAACAATGGGAACAGTAACGCCAGCAGAAACGGTACCTTCACCACGAACACTTCCACCTCCGCCACCCTCACCCTCAACAACTGCCACTACCTCAACCCCTGCGGCAAGGCACAGGGCGAGCCGGTCACCAAGGCGCAGCTCAAGAACGGCTATGTGGCTCATAAGTTGCAGGGCACGCGCGAGGAAACCGTGTGGGGACAGGTGCTCGGCACCGACACAGTTCCGCAGCCCACCGCCGAGGCCGCAAAACAGGTGTACGAGGTGAAGTTCACCCTCAACGGCAAGGTGAAGGCCATGCGTTACGCCAACCGCGGCGGGCACGTCAGCCTGCCCACCGTGCAGGAGCTGCTCGGCGCTGACTACGCTCCCAACATTACCTACGCGCTCAGCTTTGAGGGAGGCTTCTCGGCGTCCTCTACCGTTACCGGCGATACCACCGTGGTGGCAAACGTGGTCTTCAAAGACATCAGCATCGCCACGAAAGAAGACTGGAAGAAGTTCTGCAACCTCGTGAATACCGGGGAGCACGACCTTAACGGCAGGCTCACCGCCGACATCGACCTCGGCTCGGACATCCTGAAAATAGGCAGCGAGAACGGTGGCACCTATTCCGGCACCTTCGACGGACAGGGACACACCGTCACGGTCGATTGGAACGGTAACGGCGGTGGTTACTTCGCGCTGTTCCCCTTTGTAACAGACGCCACCATCAAGAACCTGCGCGTAGCGGGGCAGATGACGACCGATGTTCCAATGGGCGTATTCTCTTACCTGGCGGGTGGCACCACCACCTACGAGCACTGCGTCAGCGACGTGAGAATCACCAGCGGCAACACGAACAGCTCCTACTGCGCCGCAGGAATGGTGCGCGCAGCATACAGCGAAGGCAAAATCACCTTCAAAGACTGCATCGTGGCCGGCGACCTCAATGGCACCACCGACAACAGCAGCCAGAACATGGGCGGCTTCGTATGTTCTCAAGCTGACGACGCCACCTGCACCTTCGACAACTGCCTCTACACCGGCACGAACAATTCCAAGGGCGGCTACACCTTCGCCCCGAACCCCACGCTCAACAACTGCTACTACCTCAACCCCTTCGCCAACACGCAGGGCGAGCGGATAGTTGAGAAGCAGCTCGCGAGCGGCGAAGTGGCCTATAAGCTGCAGGGCGACCGCACCGACAGCTGCCACTGGGCACAGGTGCTGGGCGAGTGGCCAAGCCTCTACCGAGAGACCGACAAGGCGAAGCCGAACTATGTGTATTATAACAAGGAGAACAACGGCTGGACGTGCGACGACTTCCGCCTCACCGACGGACAGTCGCTACCCATCGGGCTCGACTTCACCGCCACGAAGGCTACCTACGACCGCACCCTCGCCACCGGCAAGGCCACGCTCTGCCTGCCCTACGAGCTGCCCGTGCAGGGCTTCAGGGCCTACACCCTTGCCGACAGACAGGAAAGCCGCACCGCGGTGCACTTCAAGAAGGTGAACGGCACGCTCGGGGCCTACAGGCCCTACCTGCTCGTGGCCGACGCCCCCGCACGGCTCGACGGCGAGAACCTGCAGGTGAAGGCCGACCTTAGCAGCATCGTCCTATCTGCCGGCAACTACTACTTCAAGGGTGCGGTGCATGACGTGGTGAACTGGTGGCTCACTTCCGATCACGCCTACATCCTGCAAGCCGACGGCCAGTTCCACAAGGTAACGTCCAACAACCCCTCCGTCACGGTGCCTGCCTACCGCGCCTACATCAGCTACAACAGCCATGAGGGTGCCAAGCGGTTCTCCATCGTCTTCGACGGCGAGACCACGGGCATCTACGGCACGACAGACGGTGCGACAGACGGTGCGGCAGACGGTGCGGTGTATAACCTCCAGGGACAGCGCGTGGCCGACCGCCTCGACGACAGCGTGCGCCGACAGATTCCCGCCGGCGTGTATATCGTCAACGGTCGAAAGGTGATAGTGAAATAAAAAAAGAAGTCTCTCTTCATCGGGGGTGCGGCACGCCGCAGGGGCGTGATTCATCACGTTCCGAATCCCACGGAAACGGGCGGTGCGCTCCCCCGATGATTTAAAACAAACAGTTAATTAATAAAAAAATGAACAATTATATCAAACCGGAAATCAAAGTGGTCCCCATCACATTAGAAAACTCTATCCTCGCCGGCTCCATCAGCGTGGGCATCAGTGAAGACCCCGCCACGGGGCCTGCACTCTCGAAAGGCAACAACTTCTTTGACGGCGAGGAGGACGACGATGACTATGACGCCCCGAGCCGCCACCCGTCATCGCTGTGGGATGATTAAATCCATTTTCTTCGGGAGGTGCGCAACAGGTGCCGCACTCCCGATGATAAAAAAAATGACGTACATATACAGTCCGAAAGATATTCTCTCGAACATATATCTTTCTATTCCCAATAGTAAGGTAACTTTTCTCGGAAACCTTTGCAAGGAACAGATGCTTTGAGACATCGGTTGGCAAACGGTCTACTCCTTAGACAAGTGAGCAAGAGCCGGGTCGGCCTTGATGCGTTCCTTCTCCGATTCCACAAGTGAGATAATCTCTTGTTTGACACGTTTATAGTTGGCTTCGATAGTCTCTTTGAGATT
>ERZ772807.2260-NODE-2260-length-10108-cov-4.899334_pt1 | contig 10108 bp, 8 predicted proteins | sample MGYA00511472_ERZ772807 | MGnify/ENA primary metagenome ERZ772807 (study PRJEB29015, sample SAMEA2737947) | human oral metagenome | biome: human oral; feature: human-associated habitat; material: dental | place: China | collected 2039 ...
TCACATATTCATAACGAGCCTTACGCAACAAAGATCGACGAGTAAGGTCAAAGAGCACACTATCGTTCTCTACCTCGCATAAACCTACAATATCAGGCAGCGCCCAACCGCTACTATCTTCGCCACAAGCAATGATTGTCTGTCCTATTCTATTCAGTTTCTGCCAGTACTTAGTACGTGTCCAATGACGTGGAGAGTCTGGTAGAAATTCATAGTCATTCTTCAATGAGTCGTGTTGCGTATCAAACAAGTTCTCGGTATTCAGTTCTACTATTGTTAAACGAGTCTGGGCAACAGAAAAGAAAGAACTCAACGTAAGTAAAAAGGCTAACAATATTCGCATAAGTATTAGGTATGTAAAAAGTGTTTATTGTCTCTTCATCTCAATATCACGTGCCACATGATTACGTATTTTACTCAGATAGGCTTTCATTCCCACAGCATCCTTATCGTCAATAATCTGCATCAACTCCTTTAACTCAGTACGAATCTGTGCCACCTGATCATAGGTATAAGGATTGAAGAGTATCTCTTGAAGCAGATAATCGTCTTCACTCAGTACTCCCTTGGCAATCTTCATGTGTCGTTTGAAGGTTGTTCCTGGTGCATCTTGATGCTTCATCACAGCAGCAAAGACAAAGGTTGACACGAACGGAATACTCAATGAATAAGCCACCGTCTTGTCATGTTCCTCAAAACTATACTCATAAATATTCAGACCTAACCTCTGATAAAGGTCCTTAAAGAAGATTCGCCCCATATAATCACCTTCACTGATAATGATAGCATTCTCTTCACTCAGCTGATTGAGGTTAGCAAAGGTAGGACCAAACATAGGGTGTGTGGAGACGTAAGGATGACTACAATGGTCATACCATTCCTTCAAGCCTGTCTTCACCGAACTAATGTCTGAAAGGATACAGTCTTTCGGCAATACTGGTAGTAGCTCTTCAAAAGCAGGTATTGTATATTTCACTGTCACAGCATTGATAACAAGCTCTGGTTGAAAGGCTTTCACTTCCTCCGAACTTGTAAACCTTTGACAATTATATGTATAGCGAAGTCGGCGTGCATCTTTCTCGTATGCCGCTACTTCATGGTCGAAACTAAGCAGGTCGATGAAAAAACTTCCCATCTTACCTGCTCCCATAATCAGTATTTTCATGTTTCTTGGGTGTTGGGTGTTGAGTGTTGGGTGATGATGAATTGTAGTGTTGGGTGATAAATGATAGGTGGTGAGTGATGGGTGTTGGGTGTTTACGAATTGTAATGGTGACTGTTAGGTGATGAGTGGTGAGTAAAGAAAAGCATATTTAAGAGGATCCTACATAACGCCATCATATCCCCTTCATCACTATTCATCAACACCTAACACCCAACACCCAACACCTATCACCCTACTTATTCACAATCTCCAACTGCTGACGTACACTCTCTTCATGTATTAACTCAAAGACTTGAGCGGCAAAGTTGGCATCCATACCGCAAAGACTTGCTTGTGCTCCACGCTTTTCAAGGATTTCATTATACCTTCCAGCCTGAAGGATGGTCATATTATGCTCTTTCTTAAACGTTCCTATCTCACGACAAATGCGAAAACGCTTAGCAAGAAGTCCCATTAAAGAGTTGTCAAGTTCGTCTATTTGTGCACGGAGAAATCTAAGCCCTTCGGTTGTAGAGGTGTGATCACGCACTACCAAAAGAGACAGAATATAATCAAGAATGTCAGGAGTTACCTGCTGTTCTGCATCGCTCCACGCCTTCTCTGGCGTACAATGACTTTCAACTATCAAACCATCAAAGCCTAAGTCCATTGCTTGTTGACAAAGTGGTGCTATCAAATCGCGACGACCACCGATATGACTTGGGTCACAGATAATAGGAAGTCCCGGTATCCTTCTACGCAACTCAATAGGGATCTGCCACATAGGAGCATTCCGATAGATTTTCTTATCATAGCTTGAGAAGCCACGATGGATAACTCCCAAACGCTTCAAACCAGCTTGATTGAGACGCTGAAGCCCACCAATCCATAGCTCAAGGTCTGGATTTACAGGGTTTTTCACCAACACTGGGATGTCCACTCCCTGTAAAGAATCAGCCAAAGCCTGCATAGCAAAAGGGTTGGCAGATGTTCTTGCACCTACCCACAGAATGTCCATGCCATATTTCAAAGCTAATTCAACATGCTCTGGTGTCGCCACTTCGGTTGAAATCATCATGCCAGTCTCTTCTTTCACCCTCTTCATCCATGGCAAGGCCATCTCGCCATTACCCTCAAAACCACCGGGTTTTGTACGTGGTTTCCATATACCAGCACGAAAGATGTGGCATCCTTTCGCAGCAAGGTTATGTGCCGTTGACATCACTTGTTCTTCTGTTTCAGCCGAACAAGGACCTGCAATGACGATTGGTCGTTCCTTATCACTCGGAAGTCGTAAAGGTTCTAAATCTAACTCCATAATCATATCTCTTTTATTCTTTCTTTTCTTAATTGTTCCCCAAAGGTAATATAAATGATACGAAAAACCATATTCTACCATTCCAAAGCTGCAATACGGTCACGTGCCTTCATCATCATTTCGTCCTTAGCACATAGAGAGATGCGTACATAACGACGACCATTACTTCCAAAGATGAAACCAGGCGTTATGAACACTCGTGCCTCGTGTAGCACACGCTCTGTCAGTTGTTCTACCTCAGCATACTTCTCCGGTATCTTACCCCATAAGAACATTCCTACTTGAGACTTATCAAAGGTGCAACCTAACAATGTCATTATCTCTTCTGCGATACCTCTACGATGACGATAAACCTCTACATTATATTGCTGATGCCAATCATCAGTATTCGTATTCATTGCTTCTGCAGCTGCCAACTGAATTCCACGGAATGTGCCAGAGTCTATATTACTCTTCACTTTTAGTATCCAAGAGATGAACGTTGGATTGGTTACGCACATTCCTACACGCCAACCTGGCATATTGTAAGACTTGGAAAGCGAATTAAATTCTATGCAACAGTCCTTTGCACCTGGCACTTGCAACAAGCTCAACTTCTCTCCTTCATTAAGTATAAACGAATAAGGGTTATCATTTACCACAACGATATCATGGCGACGAGCAAAGTCAACTAAGCGTTGATAGGTTTCACGACGAGCATTTCCACCTGTGGGCATATTCGGATAGTTGGTCCACATGAGACGAACACGGCTCAAATCCATTCTCTCCAAAGCTTCAAAATCAGGTTGCCACCCATTATCCTCCCTCAAATCATAGGCGATTACCTCTGCTCCAAGTAGTCGAGAAAGAGCGGTGTAAGTTGGATAACCGGGGTTAGGAACCAACACCTGCTCACCAGGATTGACGAAAGCTAAGGTTACATGTAGGATACCTTCCTTAGAACCGATAAGCGGTTGAACCTCTGTAGCTGCATCAACATCAACTCCATACCATCGTTTATAAAACCCAGCCATAGCCGAACGGAGTTCTGTGGTTCCGATTGTGGGCTGATAACCATGCTCTGTTGCTTGCGTGGCTACCTCACAAAGTTTATCAATAGTTTGCTTTGAGGGTGGCATATCCGGACTACCTATTGCCAAGGAGATAATGCCTTTCCCATCTGCATTCATCTTTGCCACTTCCTTCAGTTTACGTGAGAAGTAGTATTCTTGCACTTCATTCACGCGATTTGCTGGCTGTATCATAGACAACTAAGTTTATATTGTATCCTTGTGTCTCATCTACTGAGGCATTGCCTCAGTACAACTGACCTCTAATTCTCCTTATACTCTCCCAAGATCTTGATACTCTTCACCAAAGGCGTAATGGCATCTATCGACTGACGATAACGTGTGAGATTATCAAAAGTCAGGTCTACATAGAAGAGATATTCCCACTCATGACCAATAACAGGAAGTGATTGTATCTTCGTAAGATTAATATCATAGAAGGAAAGGATGGTTAATACCTTACTTAAAGAGCCTTCTTCGTGCGGAAGAGAAAATACTATACTTGCTTTATCAACCTCAGTCAATGGGCGAAGGAAGTCGGCTTTCTGTGGATGACAAGCTACAAGAAAGCGAGTAAAGTTATGTTTGTTATCTTCTATAGAGTCTTCCAAAATCTTCATTCCATAGAGTCTCGCCGCATCAGCAGAGCAGATTGAAGCACAACCACGACATTGATGCTCTACAATATAAGCTGCTGAACCAGCCGTATCTTCCTTTTCTACCGCTTTTATTGTAGGGTGATTGCTAAGAAACAAACGACATTGCATGAGCGCAACAGGGTGAGAGTGAACCTCCGTAATGGTTGACCAGTCGTCATCTGGCAGACAGCAGATACAATGTTTGATGTGCAGACGCTGTTCACCAACAACCGTTGTGCCTGACTCACGAAGGAGGTCATAATTATGTAACAGACTCCCTGCTATCGTATTCTCTATTGCAAGCATGGCAATGGCAGTAGGATCTGCACCCACTTTCTCAAACACCTCTTCAAAGGTGGTGCAACAAGTGAGTTGTACCTGTTCATCGGCAAAAAATGTATGGGCGGCAATATCGTGAAAACTGCCTCTTTCTCCTTGTATAGCTATTCGTTTCATCCGCTTCGTTTGCTTTATAGTTACATCTCCAAAGGTTACTAAACGAAAACGGTCCAACTCATTTTTGAGCGGGACCGTTTCGTTTTATTTTTCTACAATTATATGATTCTCTAAGTTGAAATCTACACGCAACCTCCCGCTTTACAATTATTTGCAAAGTAAAAATAAAAGTAACGGAAAGATACATAAGACATGCTCATATTCTTCAAATTCATTTATATTCGACTGCAAATATATTACTTTTATTTTTTACGACCAAACAATTTAGACAGAAAATAATCTTTTGCTATCTTTTTCTTACAATCTTACTTACATAAAAAACCATTTCAACCTTATAAAAAAGCCGTAGATTTAAATCAACTTACTATAAAAACAACTCGTGCTCAGCATCCGCACAACTCGTGCATACCATCCGCACAATTCGTGTTAGACCTAAACACATCAGATAAAAATGAAATAAAAGGCTCTTTATAGTCATTGATTAGACATAGCAACACACTAACAGCTAACTTGTTTAGGAACTATTTAACACAAATACATTGTAACTCTCTATTAATAAAAAAAGAAATTCTGAGCAACATATCAACTTTTTTACTATCTTTGCATAAGATAAAAGGAAAAGCTATGAAACAGTTATATGCAATACTGACAGCAACAATGCTTAACGTTGTGCTCTGTTCATACGCACAAGAGCAAAAACAATTCCGACTTGTGAACGGAAATGGTATGGAGGCGATTATCAGCAACTATGGTGCTCGCCTTGTTTCGCTTACTGCCCACAACTGGAATGGTAGATTGGAACCTGTCGTAAAGGGCTATACAAATAAGGAGGAATATTCGAAAGAAAGAACTTTGGGGGCTACCCTCATCTACTTTGGTAAGAATAACGAGGAGACACTGTCTGGAAAGATGTGGGAGCTTGTTAGTTCTGACAACCAATCGGTTACTTTACGATATGTGACTTCAGAGGGTGAGAATGGGTTAGATGGAAAGTTAAACGTTACGGTTACCTATACCCTATCTGACCAAAATGCCCTTGATGTAGACTATCGTGTTGCAACAACAGCTGAAACAAAGTTGGAAGTAACAAATGGTATTTGTTTCAACTTATCAGGAGAGATGCACCGCTCTATCCTCAAACAACACCTTTGGGTTGATGCTGTTCAGATTAATACTTATAACGCTCAAAGACAGTTGACAGGTGTGCTTCAACGTATAAAAAACACTCCATTCGACTTTACCAAACCAAGAGAGATTGGTGAGCGTATCAAGAGTACGAGTAAAGGATATGACATCGCCTATCAGTTGCGACACCCCGATAACATGCAGAAGGCGGCAGCAATTCTCTTTGATGCACAGAGTGGACGTGCTATGACGGTCTATTCAAGCGAGCCAACACTTAACATCAACACTTATGGTAAGGAGAGTTGCAGTATTTCATTACAGCCAATTCACGCTGGATATAACAGTGGTATGGAGAAGGTAAGTAACGAATTACACCCAGGACAGGTATTCCATAGTGCCACGGTTTTCTTCTTCACAACTGATCCTCCACTGATTATGCGCACGAAATAATACGAAAGAATAAAGAACTTCAGTATTACTCGAAAGCGAATATGCCCAGTTTGAAAAAGCACTAATTATCTTTAAAATCCTTGGCAGTTGACTGTCAAATATTTATATTTGCAAGCAAATGAGGAAATATAGTTTCATAATAGCGGCTATTCTCTGTATACCATTGTATGCACAGAATACAAAAGGAGACCACAATGGAAGCACTTCTACTGTGGGACCTATAGAATCGGCACGTCTACAAGGTCCACGCGAAGCCACAGAGGCTGAGAAGGAGTATGCCAGACGATTGGCTGAAGACCGTGCACAACAGGCACAAATAGACAACAACCTACCCCTCATTACCGAGAACGGACAAACCGTTACACCCAATGATTTCTATTATCCGGCTTGGGGTTATGGTGTTGGAGCATGGAGATTACATAAAGGATTGAACATCAACCTTGGTGCATCGGCCTTTGCAAACTTTGGTCACGGAAGCAATCATGGTGCAGGCTTCTCACAGGATGTGTCATTAATGTATGTAACAAACCTATCAAAGAAGGCTACATTGGCTGTGGGTGGATATGTAAACCACCTTACCTATCGCGGTGACAACTACTTCGTGGGTGGTATCAATGCTGTCCTTGGATATCAGTTCAATGAACATTGGAGTGCATACGCCTTCGTACAGAAAGCTTTCACATCTAACAACTTCGGAGATGCCTTTGGTTACGGAGGTTATGGTTCACCTTATTGGGCTGGCTATGGTGGCTTCGGCTATTCACCTTTCGGCTATGGTTATGCTTCAATGGGATACGGATATGGTCCGATGGGATGGGCATACGGAGCAGGAGTTAATCGCTATATGGACAGGATTGGTGGCGGTGTAACCTATCAATGGGGGTCTCACAATCAGAACTCAGTATCAGTAAGCGTAGAATTCGACCATGTTCCGACACAACATAATGGCTTCTATAATATCAATCGTTATGATTATCCTGTAAGATAAGGAAACAAACAATAAGTTCACATAAAAAGAATAGAGTTTACTATTACCACAGCGCATTCGCTGATAAGTAATTAGTAAACTCTATTTTTTGTTGAAATAAAAGTTGATTTACTTCATCCAGCGCAAGCGCAGACTATTTAATACAACACTAACGCTGGAGAATGCCATCAGAGCACTTGCCCAAGATGGGGTAATCTGCCAATCGATACCAAAAGCGTAAAGCAGACCTGCGGCTAATGGGATACAAACGATATTATAGATAAAAGCCCAAAAGAGGTTTTCCCAAATCATTCGTACAGTGTTACGACTCAACTGTATTGCTTCTGGGATTGCTAAAAGGTCATCGCCCATAAGCGTTACCTGTGCTACATCCATTGCAACATCCGTACCCTTGCCAATAGCAATACTAACATCAGCTAAAGCCAAAGCCTGCGTATCGTTAATACCATCTCCAACCATTGCCACACGTTTTCCAGATGACTGCAATTGCTTAACAAGATTCTCTTTGTCTTGTGGTAAGACCTTACTATGATAATGTTTGATACCAGCTTTTTCAGCCCAATAACGAGCAGCCTCGTCCTTATCACCACTCATCATATAGACTTCTATCCCTCGTTTCTGCAAAGAGTCCATCGCTTCTCGAGCATTAGGTTTTAAGACTTCACGCTCTTCAAACGGAAGATTATCAGCCTTTGTGAAATCGATATTCTTATTTGGAATGGTCAATGTACCTGTCTTATCGGTCACCAACACATCAACCTTACGCAGACTCTCTAAGGCTGCAGCATCCTTAATGAGGATTTGCTTCTCAGCAGCTTTGCCAATACCTACCATGAGGGCTGTCGGTGTTGCCAACCCCATTGCACATGGACAAGCAATGACTAAGACTGCAACAGCTGACATAATAGCCTGTGGCAAAGCACTATTCCCACCTATCAACCACCACAAAAGGAAGGTAGCAAGAGCAATACAAGCTACTACTGGGACGAATACCAAGGCTGCCTTATCCACTATTCGTTGTACAGGTGCCTTTGAACCTTGTGCTTCTTGCACCATTCTTATAATGTGTGCTAAGGCTGTATCTTCACCAACTTGACGAGCACGCATGCGAAACTTACCCTGACTCGGTATCGTTCCTGCCAACACCTTTGCGCCTTTTTTCTTCTCCGCAGGCGTTGGTTCACCCGTTATCATACTCTCATCAACGTAGGCTGCATCAGCTGTCATAAAGCTTTCTGCCCAAATCACCTCACCATCTACAGGTACCTTCTCACCAGGGCGAACCTCCAAAACATCCCCAACCTCAATGGTTGAGAGTGGAACCTCCTCTATCTTGTCGCCATCAACGATATGTGCTGTCTTCGGAGCCATACCCATCATCTGCCGAATAGAAGATGCCGTACCGTCTTTAGCCTTTTCTTCTAACAGTCGACCAGTCAACACGAAGGTTATGATCATTACTGAAGCATCAAAGTAGGTGTGCCATACAACTCCCCTACTTGCCCATACAGCATCTCCCCAAAACGTATTAAAGGTACTGAAGAGAAAGGCTATTCCCGTAGACAAAGCCACCAATGTATCCATGTTTGCACTGCCATGAAGCAACTGTCTAAACGCTGATACATAGAACTGGCGACCGCAATAAAGCATGTTTGCTAAGGCTATCAATAATGCAACCTGATTGGCAATATCACGAGAACCCAAGTCTATCCATCGCATAGACACACACATCACGGCTACTGAGAACAGCCATGACAACAATGTCTTACGCTTCAACAGGGCATATTCACGTTTCTCTATCTCTTCAACAGATGTATCTTTATCAATGACCAAGTCGTAACCAAGCGCATTAATGTCAGCCTTCATCTTCTCAAGTGATATAACATGCGGGTCATAGTCTATCAAAGCAGACCGCCCAGGAAGTGAAACGGATGCAGTATTGACACCTTCCAGTTCGTTCAACCTTCTTTCAACATTGGCTGAACAAGCTGAACAAGCCATACCAATAACTGGAATTGTCTGTTTCATAACCTAAACTATTATAGATTCAACTCAAAACGTCCGCTATTATCTACCGCCTCCTTCAGCTGAGATGGACTAACAAGACTGTCATCATACTCTACTGTAACATCTGCATCTGCAAGATTTGCGTCTGCAGAAACTACACCTGAAACAGTTTTTAAAGCATTCTCTACCGTTATCTTACAATGACCACACTTCATACCACTTACTGCAAAAACACTCTTCTTCATAATTCTTTCCTTTCTATTACTCTTATAATGTTATAAAATATCTTCTACTTAACACCTGCAAAGTTACACATATATTATTAAAGATGTCTTATAGAATTATGGATAAAGATTATAACTTATCGTATTGCCTCATAAGTAAAGCAAACAATACTATTTAAAGGAGTCCGATTTAGCATATCGAAGACTGCGAAATATCTTTACACGAATCACACCTCATTCAGTATTAAAACATCAAAAAATCCCCTTAAAACACACTCTTATAACTATCACGATATCAAATAGTTATAAAAGCGTGTAAGAAGAGGTGCTTAGTTAGGGTCCAAAAGGGCGTTAGTAAGTTTCTTAAAGGGCATCTTTTAGAAGTCTATTAAGGCTTAATTGCAATGCTATTAACGTCCTATTGAAATTTTATGGGTAAAATATTATTACAAAGAATACTGCTTTACGCCATTAAAACACTCATCTATTACCTCTCTATATACTGCTACCTCACATACTAAACATAACAACAATACTAACACTCACCTAAAGAGTATAAGATTATCGTAAACAAGAACTGTTTAAAGTTTATCTAAAGGTGTTCGAAGATTATCTTTCATTCCCTTGAACTGACTGGGAGTCATGCCAGTTACTGACTTAAACTGACTGGAAAGATAAGCCACAGAAGAGTAATTCATACGAAGCGCTA
>ERZ772807.2262-NODE-2262-length-10104-cov-4.590407_pt1 | contig 10104 bp, 12 predicted proteins | sample MGYA00511472_ERZ772807 | MGnify/ENA primary metagenome ERZ772807 (study PRJEB29015, sample SAMEA2737947) | human oral metagenome | biome: human oral; feature: human-associated habitat; material: dental | place: China | collected 2039 ...
GGAGCAAATCAAGAAAAACCCCGATTCCCGCCGCCTGATTGTATCGGCCTGGAACCCCGCGCTGGTGGACGAAATGGCCTTGCCGCCCTGCCACGCGCTGTTTCAGTTTTACGTTGCCGACGGCAAACTGTCCTGCCAGCTCTACCAGCGCAGTGCGGACATCTTCCTCGGCGTGCCGTTCAACATCGCCAGCTACGCGCTTCTGACCATGATGATTGCCCAAGTGTGCGGTTTGCAGCCGGGCGAATTCGTCCACACGCTGGGCGACGCGCATATTTACAGCAACCACTTCGAGCAAACCGAATTGCAGTTGGCCCGCGAACCGCGCGCGCTGCCGAAGATGAAGCTCAACCCCGCCGTAACCGACCTGTTCGACTTCAAATTCGAAGATTTCGAACTGGCGGATTACGACCCGCACCCGCACATCAAAGCTGTCGTGGCCGTCTGAAAAAACTCGAAATTATAGCGGGTTAAGTTTAAATCAGGACGCAGCGGCGAAGCCGCAGGCAGTACAAACAGTACGGCAAGGCGGGGCAGTGCCGTACCGGTTTAAAGTAAATCCGCCATACATGCCGCCGGTTCAGAAGGCGGTATTTTAGCGGCAGGTGTTTCGCGGCGAAGCCACGATGTAAGAGGCCGTCTGAAAACGGAAAACCGGTTTTCAGACGGCCTCTTGCCGTTCCAAACGCGCCCGCCTTAAAGTGTGGCCGCTTCGACATAGGGCACGCGGCCGTCGGGTTCGGGCGGCGTATCGAAGGCGACGACGAACAGCCTGCCGCCCGCCGCTAGATGCGGATATTCGTTCATGACGGGCAGCAGCGGGTCGTTCTCGTGCATGCTGCCGACCATGTAGTGCCAGCCGAGTTTGCGGCAGCGGATGTATTGCGCGCGCAGGAGGGCGCGGTAAACGTCGGCATCGTCTTTTTCGACGGCGGTCAAAGCCAGATAGCCGTAGCGTATCGTCCCGCCCTCGTCGGGCAGCAGCGGCAGGCGCAGCAGGCGGGCGGCGGTGTTGTACAACGGTTTGCCCAAACGCCACAGGCCGTTGTACCGTTCTACATGGATTTGGCGGAAGCCGTGCTGGTCCCAGCCGGCCAGCGCGCCGACAATCCGGCCGTCCCGCCGCGCGATGCAGACGTCGCCGACGGACAGCCCGCGCAGCCGCCCGTTGTGCCAGTCGGCCGGTTCATAATGCGGCGCAAATTGGCGGCGGGCGGCTTCGCGGTTGAGAAAATCGGTCAGTTCGCCTTCTTCTCCCGCACGGCCGAAGCGGAGTTCCACCCCCTCAGGTGCAATCGGGCGGCGCGGGCGGGCAAGGCGGATGAACGGCGTGTGCACCAGGCCTTGCGGGATGTAGTGCGGCATACCGCGGCGGTTGGCGGCGATGGTGGAGAGGGCGGCGGCGTTGTCGTGCAGGATCATGCTGGTGTGCAGCGGCAGCGGGTCGGCGGCAATGACGTTGCCCAGTTCGCGGTAGGCCCGGAAAAGGCAGCGGCTAGAACGGTAGCGGCGGTTGAGGCGCAGGTCGGCCAGATAGCCCAGCGTTTCCCGTTTGCCGTTGAAATAGGCGGCACGGCGGAAGCGGCTGCCCAAGACCGCGATTTCGCCCGTTTCGGCATCGCAGCCTTTGTAAATTTCCGCCTGATCGCCCTGAACCGACGAGGTGAGGAAGTAAGACGGTTCGCGGCGGAAGCTGACGCTGATGCCGCCTTCCATAACGTTTTCCCGCAACAGGCGGCGCAGGGCGTCGTCGTCGTCGGGCGTGGCGAGGGAGAAGATGAGGCGTGGCATAGGGGCCGTCTGAAAAAACATTGGACGGCGTGATTATATAGTGAAACCGCCATCCCGATGGCGTGCGGCGTGGTGGGAGGAGGCCGTCTGAAAAAGCCGAAGCCGCCAAATTCCGCTATAATCCGCCGTTTTGATGACCCGTTTTACGCTATGTCCCCGCGCCCGCTGATATTGACCGTACTGCTTGCCGCCCTGCCTTTGTCCGCCGCCCCCGAAACGCCGGACGGAGGCGATTTGAACAGCATCCGCCACGCCATCGACGAGGCGCAGTCGGAATTGCAGCAAAAACAGCAGGCGCAGCGGCAGGCGCAGCAGACGCTGGCCAAAACCCGTGCCGCACTGGAAAAGGCGCAGCGCGAACTGGCCGGCATTACCCGCCGCCAGCAAGACTCGCGGCAGAAGCTGCAAACGCTGCAAAACGAACTCGAAGGGCTGAAAACCGAAATCGCGGGACGCAAAGCGCAAGTTGCCCGCCTGTTGAACGGCCACTACAAAAACCGCCAAAACAACGCCGTCATCCTGTTTCTGAAAAACGCCGAGCCGGGGCGGAAATCGCGTTATCTCGAATACGCCCGCCGCATCGGCAGTGCAAACCGCAACGTGGTCTCCGAACTGGTCGTCCAGCAGCAGGAACTGCAGCGGCGCGAACAGGAAATCGATGCCGAATTGGCGAAGCTGGCCAAACTGAAAGCGGAAAAAGAAGCCGCGTTGAGCAGGCTGGGCAAACACAATTCGGCCGCACAGCGCGAAAACAGCCGTCTGAATGCCGAAATCGACAAGCAAAACCAAAACCTGAACAAACTGCGTGCCGACGAATCGAAATTAAACCAAATCCTTGCCGACATCGCCCGCCGCAATGCGGCCAAACGCAAACAGGAAGCCGCTGCCCGCACCAAAGCCGCCCGCGAGCGGCTGGCGGCGGAAAAGGCGAAAAAACGTCCGGCAAAACCTGACAACGCCGAAGACAAAGCCGCTTCCGCGCCGGCCAAACCGCCTGTTTCCACCCTGACGGAAGAAGACCGCGCCTTACAGGGCGAATATGCCGCGCAGGCCAATAACACCTTCAGCCGCCTCCAAGGCCGCCTGCCGCATCCGGTCGGTGGCAACATTACCGGCCGTTTCGGCAAACCGAGGCCGGACGGCGGCGTTTGGCGCGGCCTGTTTTTCGCCACGGCCCCGTCCCCCGTCCGCAGCGTGGCCGACGGCACCGTGGCTTACGCAGGCGCGCTGAACGGCTACGGCAATACCGTCGTCATCGACTACGGCGACGGCTACACCGGCGTTTATACCGGCCTGTCGTCCATCGCCGTCGGCAGCGGCGGCAGCGTGAAAACGGGCGGAACAATCGGCACCAGCGGCAGCCTGCCGTCGGGCGAGCAAGGCCTGTATTTCGAAATCCGCTACCGGCTTGCGGCAATGAATCCCGCCGCCTGGCTGCGCTAGGGCGGGGAGGCGGAAGCATAGAGGCCGTCTGAAAGTCCGGCCACCCGTTTTCAGACGGCCTTTGCGTTTTTCCGCCTATTGTATTTTTTGATAAAAGCAGTTGATGGACAACATCAAATCCAATACAGTTCACATCTTTGCCGCAGGTCGGCATTCAGAAACAAACGAGAATATACAAACATGGCAAATTCCACTTTGAAAAAAGTCGCACTTTACACATTGGGCGCGTTCAGCGGCGCATTGTTGACCGTCGGCGTACAGGGTTTCGCCGCCTCCGAGGGCAAAAAACAGGACGCGCTGCCGGTACAGTCCATCCGTACGCTGGCAGAGGTTTACAGTCAGATTAAAGCCAACTACTACGAAGACAAAACCGACGACGTCCTGCTCGAAAGCGCCGCGAAAGGCATGGTGGCCGATCTTGACCCGCATTCCGAATACATGAACAAAAAAGACTATGCCGACCTGAAGGAAAGCACCAGCGGCGAATTCGGCGGCTTGGGGATGGAAATCGGCTCCGAAGACGGTTTTGTCAAAATCATCGCTCCGATTGAGGACACCCCGGCCGAACGTGCCGGCATCAAAAGCGGCGACTACATCGCGAAAATCGACGGCGTTTCGACACGCGGCATGAGCGTGAGCGAAGCGGTGAAAAAGATGCGCGGCAAACCCGGTACCAACATCGAACTGACTATTTCGCGCAAAGATTCTTCCAAACCGCTGACCTTCAAACTCACCCGCGCCATCATCAAAGTGCAGAGCGTGCGCTCCAAACTGATCGAGCCGGGCTACGGCTACATCCGCATCAGCCAGTTCCAGGAACGCACCGTCGCCTCGTTGCGCGAAGCAGTGCAAAAGCTGACCAAAGAAAACAAAGCCCCGCTCCAAGGCTTGATTTTGGACTTGCGCGACGACCCCGGCGGCCTGCTTAACGGCGCGGTGGGCGTATCTGCCGCCTTCCTGCCCGAAGGTGCCAAAGTGGTCAGCACCAAAGGCCGCGACGGCAAAGACGGCATGAGCCTGTCCGCCCTGCCGAAAGATTACATTTTCTCCGGCCATGCCGACCCGCTTAAAGGCCTGCCGTCCGAAGTCAAAAACATCCCGCTTACCGTATTGATCAATTCCGGTTCGGCCTCCGCTTCGGAGATTGTCGCCGGTGCCCTGCAGGATCACAAACGCGCCGTCATCGTCGGTACGCAGAGTTTCGGCAAAGGCTCGGTGCAGACCGTGCTGCCGCTATCCAACGGCAGTGCCATCAAGCTGACCACTTCGCTCTACTACACGCCGAACGACCGCTCGATTCAGGCGCAAGGCATCGTGCCGGATGTGGAAGTCAAAGATAAAAACCGAACCTACGAAAGCCGCGAGGCCGATTTGGCCGGACACATCGGCAATCCGTTGGGCGGGGAAGAAGTAAACGGCGCGGTGCATGATGATGCCGTTGAAGAAAAAGCCGCATCCCAAGCCGACAAAGAGGCTGCCAAAGGCAAAAACAAGGGCAAGGACAAAGAGAAAGAGGCGGAAGAAGAACTCTCTTCGCGCCACAATCCCGATCCTGCGAAAGATGCCCAACTGAAAGCCGCGCTGGATTTGGTGAAAGACCCGGCCAAATGGCGTGAATCGCTCGGGTTGGCTGCCAAAAAACCGGCAAAAAAAGACAAAAAAGAAACAACTAAAGAAGACAAATAAACCTGTTGGATATAGTTTGTAGCGAAAAGGCCGTCTGAAAGATGTTTTTCAGACGGCCTTTTTACGTCCCGAACCGCGTTCAAAGCAAGCAGGCGGAAATATCCATGCAAAGACTGCCGACGGAGGGAGAAATGCACCCGAACGATATGGCGGTTTGCTCTGTCGGGAAGGCGGCGCGTGCAACAGTCAATAAAACGGTTTGGAGCGGGGCGGGCAAATCCGCCATCCGGTTGGCTTCCATTCCAAAGTGTCAGCCATTCGGAAAAAAGACGGCTGCGATATTTGCCGCCGCTATTGGCGCGGAAGTTGGGATGTATGACGGGGGTTACCACACAAAATAAAACATGGTTTTTGCCAGTATCACAATCAGCGTCATGTGCAACAGCACGGCGGTATGGATATAGCGCGACCAGGCTTTGGTCAGCGTGTGCCGCCGCATTTTCGTAACGGCCACGACAAAATGCAGCAGGATGCTTGCCGCAATAATCACTTTCAGCGTCAGTTGCAGGTTGAAGGAAGAAGCGAAGGGCGCGACCAAGTTCGGCAGATAGCGCAGGTAAGCCATGGTCAGGCCGGACAAAAATACGGCCGCCACCACCCAAGGCATCACCTTTACGGCGCGTCGGGACAAAGCACGTTCGACTTCGCGGCGCGATTCGCGCGAAACGGCCGAGGTGTGCATCACGCTCAAAACCAAGGCCTCGAAAAAAACACCGCCGACAAAAATCACGGCGAAAAACAAATGGGCAAGATGCGCCCAGGCATAATCCGGCATAGCTAACGAACCTTTGGAGAATTTAACTTAAATAGACGGCAATACGCACGACAGACGTGTATCCTTACATCGCCATTTTAGCAAATGGTGTTTCTCATTCCCATAAAAACAAGGAGTTTCACAATGAAATCTTTATTCTTGAAAACCGCCGTATTAGCCGCTTTAGCCGTTTCCTTGACTGCTTGTAACGGCATGACCCGCACCCAGCGCAATACTGCCGCCGGTGCAGCCATCGGCGGTGTTGCCGGGAATCTGATCGGCGGTACAACTGGCGCGACTCTGGGCGGTGCTGCCCTGGGTGGCGTAATCGGCAGCCAAATCGACCGCTAAACACTATCTGTAGACAAACAGGCCGTCTGAAAAGTTCAGACGGCCTGTTTCATTATTCATTTGCAAAACTGGGTAATCAAAGTATCCCTTGTACTGCCGCAAGGGCAAACGCACCGTCCAGCGCGGTTTGCATATCCTGCGGCAGCGTGGCGCGGATGCGGACGGTATAGGCATCGCGGCAGAGTGCCAAATCCATGCTCGGGCGTTTGTGTTCGATGCCGTATTGCAGGCTTAGCAGAACGGCGGCCGTATAGGCATGCGGGCGGCCGTGCGGTTCGAACATGGCGTAATCCAGCAGCTCAGTCAGGCCGAAATTCATTTGTGCGGGAAGCAGACGAGCGTTTTGCCGTCCGAATACCGTTTTTAATGCCGCAAAATTCTGCGCCCGCACTTTTTCGTCCAACGATAATGCGGCCAATGCGGGCAAGGCCGAACGGCCATGCTCGGACAGCCAGGCAAACAACGGCGGCGGATCATTCGGATGCGGATGCTTCATAACGGGCAGTCTGCTTTGCGGCGCGGCAAGCGGTTGCCTAACGGGTGTGGGTATGGCCGACGCTGACGCCGCCTTTGATTTCGCCGTATAACTCATTGCCGCCGTTAGAGTGATGGGCGGTACAGGCGGCCAATATGGCGGCAGCGGCAATCGTGAGAACAATCTTTTTCATATGAATCCCTTTGGGCGGCTTGGTTTTCAGACGGCCTTTGGGTATTTCGGCCCGTCAGCCGCCGCATTATATCGAAAACCGCCGTTACGGCGGATTTTTCAGACGGCCTGATGCGGTTTGGGCTACAATACGCGGTTTTCCCCACCTGTCAGCATCATGAAAGAACACAAAGCCAGAAAACGCTTCGGGCAGAATTTTTTGCAGGATACGCGCATTATTGCCGATATCGTCAACGCCGTGCGCCCGCAGGCCGAAGATGTCGTGATTGAAATCGGCCCGGGCTTGGCGGCGATAACCGAACCTTTGGCGAAAAAGCTGAACCGCCTGCACGTTATCGAAATCGACCGCGACATCGTAGGCCGTCTGAAAACGCTGCCGTTTGCCGACAAACTGGTGATTCACGAAGGCGATGTGTTGCAGTTTGATTTCAACGGCATAGCGGGCAAAAAGAAAATCGTCGGCAACCTGCCGTACAATATTTCCACGCCGCTTTTGTTCAAGCTGGCGGAAGTGGCGGACGATGTCGTCGATATGCACTTTATGCTGCAAAAAGAAGTGGTCGAGCGCATGGTTGCAGCGCCGAAAAGCAACGACTACGGCCGCTTGGGCGTGATGCTGCAATATTTTTTCGATATGGAGCTGCTGATTGACGTGCCGCCCGAATCGTTCGACCCCGCGCCGAAAGTGGATTCGGCGGTGGTGCGCATGATTCCGGTGAAACACCGCATCGGCAAGGCGGACGATTTCGAGCATTTCGCCAAACTGGTGAAACTCGCCTTCCACCAACGCCGCAAAACCATACGCAACAATCTGAAAGAACTGGCCGGCGACGAGGATTTGCAGGCAGTCGGCATCAATCCGCAAGACCGCGCCGAACACATCGCGCCGGAAAAATATGTGGAACTGAGCAATTATTTGGTCCGTAAGGCCGTCTGAAAGAAATAAACATGATTAAATTCAAAAACGTCAATAAATTCTTTAAAGACCTGCACGTGGTCAATAATGTCAATTTGGAAATCGGGCAGGGCGAAGTGGTGGTGATTTGCGGGCCTTCGGGCAGCGGCAAATCGACTTTGATCCGCACGGTAAACCAACTCGAAAGCATCCAAAGCGGCGAAATTTGGGTGGACGGCATCAATGTGGCCGACCCGCAGACCGATTTGAACAAGGTGCGCACCGAAGTCGGTTTCGTGTTTCAGCATTTCAACCTTTATCCGCATTTGAGCGTGTTGGAAAACATCATCCTGTCGCCCGTGGTGGTGAAAAAGCAGCGGCGGGAAGATGTGATTCCCAAGGCTTTGCACCTGTTGGAACGCGTCGGTTTGTCCCACAAGAAAGATGCCCTGCCGGGGGAGTTGTCCGGCGGGCAGCAGCAGCGTGTGGCGATTGCGCGCGGGCTGGCGATGGAGCCGCGCGTGATGCTGTTTGACGAGCCGACTTCCGCACTTGACCCGGAAATGGTCGGCGAAGTGTTGAAGGTGATGAAGGATTTGGCGCAAAGCGGGATGACCATGATGTGCGTAACCCACGAAATGGGCTTTGCCCGCGAGGTGGCCGACCGGGTGATTTTTGTCGATCACGGCCAAATTGTTGAAGACGCGCCGCCGGAAGAGTTTTTTACCCGGCCGAAAAGTGAGCGGGCGAAGCAGTTCCTCGCGCAAGTGATGCACTAATCGGGTGGCGGTCAGGCCGTCTGAAAACGTTTCGGTTTTGTCGGAATGTTTTCAGACGGCCTTTTTGCGGATGACGGGTTATTGCCGTTCCAGCCAGTCGTCCCGCGTTTGTTTCGCTTCGGCGAAATAGCGGTAGAGGCCGTCTGAATCGCTGTTGCGGAGCAGGCCTGCGATTTTTTCCAGCTGGCGTTGTTGGCCTTCGATCAGTTTCAGCAGGCTGTCGCGGTTGGCAAAGCAGATGTCCGTCCAGATGGCGGGGTGGCTGGAGGCGATGCGGGTGAAGTCGCGGAAGCCGGTGGCGGCGAAATCGAGATAGGTTGCGCCGTCGGCATGGTCGAGGATTTGGTGGACGTAGGCAAAGGCCAGTATGTGCGGCAGGTGGGAAACGGCGGCGAAGACGGCATCGTGTTCTTGCGCGCTCATGCGGAAGATTTGTGCGCCGACCGCCTGCCATAGCCGGCCGACGAGTCCCTCCACTTCCGGATTTTGCGTTTCGTGTGGACAGAGAATCAGTTTTTTGTCTTGATAGAGGCCGAATTGTGCCGCCAGCGCGCCGCTGCGGTCGGAACCGGCAATCGGGTGGGCGGCCACGCATTGCGGCAGGTGTTGCGGCAGGTATTGGGCGAAGGCGGCCAGTGCGGATTGTTTGGTGCTGCCGACGTCACTGACGACGGTGTCGGGCCGTAAAAACGGCGCGATGGTGCGGCAGATGTTGCCGAGCGTGGAGACAGGCGTGGCAATCAGCACCAAATCGGCTGCCGCGATGTGTTCGGCCCGGATGCCGACGGCCGCGCTGTCGATGACTTTCCGTTCCAGTGCGCGCTCAAGGTTGCTTTCGTTTACATCGATGCCTGTTACGTGGCGCACCAAGCCCAGCCGTTTCAGGTCGAGGACGAACGAGCCGCCGATCAGGCCGACGCCGATCAGGGTGATTTGGTTGAGGATGGGCGGGTTCATAAGGGTGGATGTAAAAGTGTGGAGGGAGGCCGTCTGAAAAGACGGCGGGTGTGTTTTTCAGACGGCCTGAATCTTAACCGAGTGCAGTCTGCCGCTGCAAGCGCGGAACCGTTTAATCGAAGCGTTTGCAGCAGATGTCGCGGTCTTCGCAGAACATGGCCGAGGTTTCGGCGTTGCAGGCGCGGCGGACTTTGCCGCGCGCCAGTCCTTCGTTGCGGTCGGCAGCTTCGAAGGTTTTTTGGAAGGGGGTAATGCTGCATACGTAAACCGAACGGTTCGGGCGGTATGCTGTGTTGCTGTTGCGCTCAATACGGAGATGCGGTGTTCCAAATCGGCGATTCGGGCTTCCAATGCGGCGATGCGCCCTTCGTCGGATGCGGCCGCGGATGTGGCGGCAGCGGCGGTTAGGCAGAGGGTGAGGATGAGTTTTTTCATGGTTTTGTCCTGAGGCGGTTGGCAGGTTCGGCTTTGTTGTGCCGCTGTTGCCTTTTGGTTTAAAGGCACGGGACGGCAGGGAAATCGGTTTTGTATGCGTGCCTGCGGTTTGCCGTTTTGTATCGGGAATGAGGTTGGGCGGCCGGGCAGGGCGTTTTCAGACGGCATTGTACCGCGAAATGGAAAACGGCAATCTGTGCATACAAATCAAAAGATTAAGGCCGTCTGAAAACCCATTTCCCGGTTTTCAGACGGCCTCTTTCGGTTTTTTCAACCCAAACGTTTAGTTTTTATCCTGGTCCACCAATTTATTTTTGGCAATCCAAGGCATCATGGAGCGCAGTTG
>ERZ772807.2263-NODE-2263-length-10104-cov-3.697681_pt1 | contig 10104 bp, 9 predicted proteins | sample MGYA00511472_ERZ772807 | MGnify/ENA primary metagenome ERZ772807 (study PRJEB29015, sample SAMEA2737947) | human oral metagenome | biome: human oral; feature: human-associated habitat; material: dental | place: China | collected 2039 ...
AAGGCACTGCCTATGGTAGCCTCAGCCGCGGGCAGTGCACGAAAAACTAAAGTGAGGATAAACATGTAGAAAGCAGATTAGTTCCATGTTTGGACCGGGGTTCGAACCCCCGCATCTCCACTCATTAAGGATCCGATCAGGCGACAATGGTGGCACCCTCCCCGTTGTCGCCTGATTTCTTTGTATAGACTACCTTTGTCGGAGGTACACTCACTTCTTACTATTCCTTCGCCCCACAAAGTGCCCCACGTATATGAACCGATCGCTACACCGTGCGCTCTATAGCTGCGCCCTTGTCCTCCTTACCTTGATGATGTCTCAGACTGCTGCCCTTGCCCTCCCCTCCGATACGCTGATCCTTAGCCGTGGCTGGACCTTCAGCGAGCGCGGTAGCTCCGAGGTGCATCCTGCGACGGTGCCAGGTGTCGTGCAGCAGGATCTCATCCGCCTGGGCAAGCTCCCCGATCCCTATTACCGCCTCGCTGAGGACTCCATCCAGTGGGTCGGTGAGCGTGACTGGGACTATGCCTGCACCTTCGCCCTCACCGCAGAGCAGCTCCAGCGTCCGTCGATTCATCTCCTCTTCGAGGGGCTGGATACCTACGCTTCGGTCTACCTCAATGGGCAGAAGATCCTCGAGGCGGAGAATATGTTCGTAGCGCACGAAGTCGATATCCGCCCGTATGTGAAGGCATCGAACCGCTTGGAGGTACGCTTCCGCTCGCCTCTCACCGCTGCCCTCCCGCTCTACGAAGCCGCGGGCATCAACTACCCCGCGGACAACGACCATGCGGAGAAGCACCTCTCAGTCTTCACTCGCAAGGCACCCTATCACTACGGCTGGGACTGGGGCGAGCGCATGATCACCATCGGTATTTGGCGCCCTGTGCGAGTGCTCCTGCGTGGGGCGACCTTCTTTGCTGAGCGCCCCGTCGTGACCTATCACCCCGAGCGAAGCCTGCCCATCGAGGTGCGCCTCCCCGAGGGTGCTGTCCGTGGGAGCGAAGCGACGCACCTGCGTTATCATCTCTATGATGCTACGGGGCGACTGGTCTTCGAGCGTACGGCACCTCTTGCCGACTTCATCACCCCGACCGAGCGTGGGGGCTTGCACGCTCTGGCTAATCCCCAGCTGTGGTGGCCCAATGGCTTAGGCAAGCCCTACCGCTATAAGGCACGCTTTGAGCTCCTCGAAGGCGAGCGTGGCCGTGTGCTTGACGCGACACAGTGCGCTGTCGGGCTACGAACGGTCGAGCTCGTGCGTGAGAAGGATAAGGACGGGCAGAGCTTCTTCTTCCGTGTCAATGGTCAGCCACTCTTCGCTAAGGGCGCGAACTATATCCCCGGCACCTTGCTTCTCCCGACCCGCACGGAGGCCGATCGCAAGCAGCTCTTCGATGACGTCGCTGGCTCACACTTCAACATGCTCCGCGTGTGGGGTGGGGGAACGTACGAGGAAGATGCCTTCTACGACGAAGCCGATGCACGCGGTATCCTCATCTGGCAGGACTTCATGTTCGCCTGCACCGCCTACCCTGGCGATAGCGCCTTCCTGAAGAATGTCCACAGTGAGCTGGTGTACAACATCCGCCGTCTGCGTCAGCACCCCTCGGTGGCGACGTGGTGTGGCAACAATGAGATCCGCGAAGCGCTGAAGTACTGGGGCTGGGCAAAGCGCTACCCGAAGGAGGTGTATGAGAAGTTCTGGCACGACTACGACGCCCTCTTCGCGGGGCTCATCCCCGAGACGCTGCGTGAGGAAGACCCGCTTCGTCCCTATATCGAGAGTAGTCCCGACACGGTGAACTGGGGTCGCCCACAGGAGATGGGTCTCGGCGAAAGCCACTATTGGGGCGTATGGTACGGCCGTCAGCCCTTCGAGATCCTGCGTGAGCGCATGCCCCGCTTCATGAGCGAATTTGGTGTGCAGTCCTTCCCCATGCTCCCGAGCATCAGTCGCTTTGCCCGCCCTGAGACGGACTACGATCTCGAGAGCGACGTGATGAAGGCGCATCAGAAGAGCAGCATCGGCAATGATGTCATCCTCCACTACATCCGTCAGGACTATCCCGAGCCCCGTGACTTCGCGGACTTCGTCTACCTCTCGCAGGTGATGCAGGGGCGTGGTATCGCCCTCGGCATCCGTGCCCAGCGTGCCGCAGCGCCCTTCTGTATGGGTAGTCTTTACTGGCAGCTCAATGACGCTTGGCCTGCTGTCTCCTGGTCAAGCATCGACTACTATGGCGAGTGGAAGGGCTTGCAGTACGAGGCGAAGCGTGCCTTTGCGCCCATCATCCTCGTCCCCGACACCGCACGGGGCAAGATGCTACTCACCTACGACCCGCTACCTCGCCAGCGTCAGGTAAGCCTCACCGCTGAGGTGCGTGACTTCTCGGGTCGCCTCCTAAGACGTCATACCTTCGCCCCCGAGACGCTCCCAGCGCGCGAAGTGGGTCGCCTTGAGGTCGCACTTCCGATGGAGAAGCTCTTCGTAAATGATGCCGAGCGCAAGGGAGCCTTCGTACACTACGAGCTGCGTGATGCACGGACGAAGGCGCTCATCACCGAGCTGACCGACTACGCTGCCCGCACCAAGGAGCTACGCCTACCTCGCACGAAGGCGGGGGACTTCACGCTCAAGACGACCCGACGTGCTGGTACGCTCTTCATCGATATCCAGAGCAAGACGCTCCTGAAGGACGCTTACATCGATCTTGGGGAGACGGGCTGGCAGCTCTCGGACAACTTCCTCGACATCCTCCCAGGCCGTCGCTACCGTCTGCGTGCTACGCGCCGTCAGAATGCCCCTGCCCGCACGACGATAGCCCTTCCCACCGTCACCCTCCGCTCCATCACGACGGCGGAGTAGTGAGGACTTCCCCGCTCAATCCTTGCTGGGAGGAAGTGTGTAGACGAGTTGGGCCCGCGTGCCATGACGCACAAGCAGGCCTTCTTCGGCGAAGGTGCGCAGCTCGGCAGAGGCTGCTGTGTGGGAGAGCGAGACGAGTTGCTTGTATTCCTTGACGCGGAGGACGCCGTGCTCGCGCAGGAAGGCTTGTGCTGTGGCAAGTCGTTCGCTCTGCCCTGTGTGGGGGCTTGCGTAGACTTGGCGCTTCTGTCGGCTCAGGCGGCAGGCTTCTCCCGTGGCATGAAGGAAGGATTTGTCGGGGCGGAAGGCTATCCCAGCGACGCGAAGGCTCACGGCGTTGCGGTGCCCTTCGGCTTCTATCTCGGGCGTGACGTCCTTGCGATAGCCGAGCTTGGCGCGGAAGGAGCCGAGCCCTTCGATGCGGACTGCGTAGCCAGCGGCGATACTGTCGCTCATAGCGTCGATGAGCAGGCCGACCATTCCTTCGACTTCGGCGGCGGCGAAGGTCGTGCCACGCGCGATTTGCTCTGCCAGATCCCGAAGGTTTGTCGTGCCCTCGATGAGGATGCGAGGGGTATGAAGCCGCTTCCCACGCCCGAAGGCCTTCGGCAGCTCTCTCATGATGTACTTTGCCATACGCTGTGTTTTAGAAGGTAATGTCCTGATGAAGGCGGGGCGAAATGCTCTGCGTCGAGGTGCTTTGCCTGTCGAATGCCCCACTTCCCAGCTGAGGAGGTGGGGCTTAATGCTTTATGGTGTAAGGCGTTTGCGAGCGAAATAACTCCCGTTCTTCCATATCAAAAGTACATAACTCTTCGCAAGAAAACTACGATCCCTCCGAAGAAAAATCGCGCCGTCGCTCGTCGTCCCATACGACGACGGCCGATACCGCGCACGCCGCCGAGCGAAGGCGCATACGCCGACGGTCGAGGGCTAAGCTATTTCTCAGTACTCTCCCAACTTTTCGCCAGAGGCCTTCGGACTTTTTCTCAGCTCTTTGAGCTCTTTTCTTTAGCTCTCTTCTTGCTCTTTTTGAGGTCGTTTCCCCCTCATTCTACCCGCTACCTCCTCCTCGGAGAAGGCATTGCCCGCGCCTTCTCTGTCTCCTTCGTCAGGGGAAGTCCCGTCTTAGGCTCGGCGAAGCAATCCACTTGGCCCGCCTGCTATCCTTACGATTACACCGAAGAGGCGTATCTTTGTGCGGCTTTGTCCCCCTAAAAGATTACAGATGAACAAGAATATCACCCGCATCGCCCTCACCGGCGGACCTTGCGCAGGTAAGACCACCGCCCTGGCGCAGATCATCGAGCACTTCAGTGACCTCGGTTACCTCGTCTATGCACTCCCCGAGACGCCTACGCTCTTTAGCAATGCGTCGATCAACTTCGGCACGCCCGACCGTCAGTACTTCTACAACATCGAGAAGGCCGTGATGAAGTACCAGCTGCAGATGGAGGATACCTTCCTCGAGCTCGCACATACCGCTCCGCACCCCGTGCTCATCATCTCCGATAGAGGGACGATGGATATCTCGAACTATATCGAGCGCACAATGTGGCAGGCCCTCCTCGACGAGCTGGGACTCTCGGAGATCAAGCTCCGTGATGCTCGCTACGACGCTGTCATCCATATGGTCACCGCAGCACAAGGAGCGGAGGAATTCTACACGCTGGAGAACAACGCTTCGCGCCACGAGACCGTAGAGGAGGCTCGTGATCTCGATGCTCGTATCCTCAAGGCTTGGACGGGTCACCCCCATCTGCATATCGTGGAGAACAATGTGGACTTCCAGGAGAAGATCCGCCACGTCCTGCAGGCTATCCATGAGACGCTGGGCGACGATCCCGCTACCTTCACCGATATCCGCCGTCGCTTCCTCGTGCAGGTGCGCGGTGAGATCCCCTTCGGCGTAGAGACCGACCTTTACCAAGCTTACATCGATATGGAAGACGGCTCGAGTGTCCGCATCCGTAAGCGCGGTCTGCGTGGCAACTACGTGTACTTCATGACGCGTAAGAGCCCCATCGAATCGCAGTCCATCATCACCGAGCGCCAGATCGGCCCCGACGAATATATCTCTTACCTCAACTCTATCCCCTCGCCTGACGACGTACTCGTGCACAAGCTCCGTCGCAACTTCGTCTGGGCAAAGCAGTACTTCGAGGTGGATGACTTCATCGAGCCCAAGCGCGACTACCAGGTCCTCGAGATCTCGTGCGCACCCGATCAGGAGGTGAAGTTCCCTCCCTTCATCGAGGTCATCAAGGAGGTCACGGGCGATCCCGTCTACGGACGCTTGTAGTCCTTCGCCACTTCCCCATAAGCCATCGGCTCCGCGAGACGAGTGTCTCGCGGGGCCGATGTGGTATCAGATGGGTAGGAGGTGCGCCTTAGCAGCAGTAGAGGCTGGTCGCTAAGAAGAGCGTCAGGGCGAGCGTCAGCAGGAGTGTCGTCGGGACGACGATCCAGCGACTCTGACCATACTGCTGGCAGGCGATGAGAGAGAGGATGAGGGAGAGGACGAGTGGCAGGATCACTGCGGCGATGGCGACACCCATACTCTGGCCCAAGAAGAGCTGATTCATCATCTGCATCGAGAGCGAGATGAAGAATGCCAGCAGCGTGAGGGTGAAGATCACCATCAGCGTGAGGAGGGTTGGTTTGGGGTACACGATAGCTGAGGTATTACGGCGGGCGTTGGTGCTTGCAGCAGCGTGCGTCTGTCGGGTGTAGGGAGTGTGTGAGGCTCCCGTATTCTGTGCAATGCCAGGGTCTCTACCCATTGGCTAAGCAAATGTACAAGTATTTTTCTCGACAAGCCCCCACATGCGCGGAGCTAAGCCCCCGACTGTAGAGCACGCCCCCCAGAGCTGAGGCGTGCGGAGGCTATGATGACTACTGGTATTGGCGTATCTTTGTATAGGCTGGAGTGGGCCAAGAGACCTTAGCCCCAGCCGAATTTACCCCTCTTCTCTCCCAGCCAATGGACAGCAAACTTACCCTCGGGGAGGCGCAGCGCCTCGTCGACGAATGGATACAGAACTATGGTGTGCGCTACTTCGCACCCCTGACGAATATGGCTATCCTCACCGAGGAGGTCGGCGAAGTGGCTCGCCTGATGTCTCGTCTCTACGGTGAACAGAGCTTCAAGAAGGGCGACGAAGGCCATAACCTCGGCGACGAACTCGCTGACGTGCTGTGGGTCGTCCTCTGCATAGCCAACCAGACGGGCGTCGACCTCGAGGCGGCCCTCAAGGCAAATATTGAGAAGAAGACCCAGCGGGACAGCGAGCGCCACCGCACCAATCCCAAGCTCGTCCCCGACACCCTGTATCAAACACCATCAGAAAATCCCTGATTTTCTGGGTATAAAAGCTATGCCTTTGTAGCGTTTTGAAAAGCTAGATTTTGAAGTTTTACAAAAGCTACTAATAATTCACATACTTACTATCCATTAAATACAAAAAAGCTTACTTAATGATTTAAGTAAGCTTTTTTATTCACGAGAACGAATTTCTTAAGACCTTTTACAATTACCTGAAGAATCAAAATCCATTTAACTTAAAACTAAGATTCTTCAGACGGCCTTTTCTCATAACTGAAAACTAACTCGACTATATTGGTTACCTTTTACTCAGCCACATCATCTTCATGCACAATAATGTGATTCACATAAACTGGCTGTGCAGAAACTTCATTCGATAATGAATCAGTTATTGGTGCTGCTGCTTCGATTCCCGATAAAGTTTCATGTGCAGAATGAGTTGCTTCTGTTAACTGGTCGGCTTGCGTCCCTACAGACGGAATACCCTCTAATTGTGTAGATTCTTGATTATCGGCTTTAGGCTGAGTTTCAAATATCGTTACACGATCTTCCACAGAGGATGATGCTGGAGTAACAACCTCTGGTACAGACGGTTTCTCTTCTACCTTATGATCAGCCTCTATAGAAGTCTCTTCTATTATAGGATTGTGTACCGTTTCAGAAGCTCCAGTCGGTTCAAATGCTTTGACTTCCTCGGGTTGTTCTACAACTTTAGGCTCATCTACTACCGGTGGTTGTACTACCGCAGATGCTTCTACTGCAGAAGACTGTTCCACAGTCTTAGCCGTTGCTGCATCCACTGGCTGCTCAACTTTAAACTCATCCACTATAGGTTGCATATCTGCTTCAGACGGCTGTTCTACAGTCTTAGTTTCTACAATCACTGGCTGTTCTGCAGCTTTAGATTCACTGGCTATTGGTTGTTCTACTGCCTCAGATGTTTCTACTATAGCCGACTGCTCTACGGACTTAGTTTCTGATTTTTCCACAGCCTTAGATTCATCTACTGCAGGTTGCTCTACCTTTTCAGGAGTCTCTACAGATTGAACATTTGGCTTAGATGTATTTAACGTTGCAGGATCAACTGGAGTAGCATTGTCTCTCTCCAAATTCTCAATATCTGCCTGTTTAGCATCTTCTGTTTTAACCTGCTTATCAAGAAGATTATCAGAAGAATATTGATCATCTTTAGACTTTTTACTGTCTTCAGGTTGAGTAGCTTGTGTAGTTTTTGAATGATGGGCAGGATCAACTGATATCGTTGTTCCTGGTTCTTCTGCTGTTTGTTTCAGATTTTCTGGTTCTGTTACCACTGGTTCTGCTTCCACCGGCTTCAATACAGGATTGTATGGCTCAGCATTAGAATTTTTGTCTTCTAAATCTGGCTGCTGGTTTTCACTTGGATATTTCTGAACAGCTGTTTCAGGAGATGAGGATTTAGTTTTGGCCATATGGCAGTTTTCCCCTATTTTGATGAGTTCAATTCCAGAAACTAAAAAATTGGGGCTTTCTAATTTTCCTTTTAAAGCAACATAGATTGGCGTACTTTCAGGCATATTTTTTCTAGCGCTGACAATCTCTGCCGTCGCTTCATAGCCATTTCCACTACCGGGTAATAAAGCATAAGTATCTTTCAGATTACAACTCTGAATTCGTACATAATTATTCTGAGTAACTAATGTACCTTCTAAATCATACTCTTTAGCCAAGGCTGTCTGTGCAGCTGCTGAAAGCAATACACTGCAAGTAAGAAAAAAGTGTTTAACCATATATTTAGTTCTTAATTTTAAAGTAATCTGTTGATACCTAAAAAGTTACGCTCGGCTGCGTTTAACAGAAACCGTTCCTTCAGGCATAAAATAAGTGTCTATGACTACAGCACCGGCATTTTCAATTTCACATTCAAGCTGATAGCATAAAACCATAATATTGTCTTTAGACTCAGTCAGTCGAATGTCCAAATTTCTCAATCTGGGTTCATATTTCAATAAGGTCTTCCTCATGAAATACCGTAAATCATGTGCACTAGACGGTAAATTCTTATAAACCATACTAAGGTCAGGGATTCCATAATCAGGTAAATGCTTCAAGGAGCCACTCCGACTATTGAGAATGCGTTGGATATTATCTAAAACACTCCTAACTAACTGGAAACCATCTGGAAGCCCATCTAGTGGCAAGCCATCAGAATAAAACCCCGTTAATTTCTCATAGAGGGCTGCATCCATTATTTGACTTTCTTTTCGGTCTCTTGAATTACAACTTTATTATCTACCAACTCAACAACTAATGGCTTTTTATTTTTCAGCTGTTTTTTGGATAGAAGCATTTTCCACGGTTGATCCTCTCCTACCCGATTATAAAAAGCCACGATACCAACATACTTGGTCTCTTTATCCAAGGTTTCATCCAAGCTGATAGTTTCACCAGGTCGAATGGTATATTGCTTATACCCTTCTACCAAGTCACTGCCCAAAATGGTTTTATCTTGATTAAGCAAGTCACGATAAGATGCAACTTCATAATTCTGCTTATCTCTAAGCTGATAAATACGAACAACTGTCGATAACGATTGACCTCGTTCATTTTGATTCAAACCATTACGAGCAACCAAGTCAATCTTTAATATCTTTAACTTAGTATAAAAGATACTTTTAGTTACATTGGTCGTACCATCTTTCACGCCTTGCAAAACCCCGCAACCTGATAATACCGCGCACAATAAGGCTAATGCGCAGACTGACTGAATTCTAGTTTTCTTATTCATGATTTTCCGTTTTCTTAAATTAGTTTGAATATGTATAGTTCGCTATCTTTATTTGCTTGTCTTGATACATCGTACCTAAACCGGCATTAATCCCCAACATTTGTTTTTTTGCTAAACGGCTTTGAGGTACCCATTGCTTCTTGATGTTTAGGTAAATGCTTGCATCAAAACGGCAACCCAAATAGAGCTTCAATAATTCAAGTAATTTTTGGTGTAATGTTTGTTTTGGTAATAGAAGCTGTGCATTCTCAAATGTATCTGGTGTAATCTCAATACGTATCAGATGACTATGATCTTTTATTCTACTGCCTAAAGATGCACTTCCTCCATCCAATCTCAAACCAGCTTTCCCCAACTCACGATTTTTTTCCAATATTACCCACTGAGGCTGAAATTCTTTTACTTTTACATCTGCAAAAGGTAACAAATATCTAACTATACTGATAATACCTTCTTTTGTTCGGGTGCGCTGATAAAAAACACTGAACAATCCCAAGATTCTGCTATCTAGCAAAGGATGTATAAATTTGCCGTTTACCATCCCCTGCCCAATAAGGTGCAGAAGAGAGCGAGATAAATCATCTTGCCCTTCATTTTGGAACAAAAACGGATAGCGGTATTTTTTCCATGCCTGAAAAAACAGGGTTGTAATTCTATGGTTAAAAATATCCAAAAATGCAGCTAAGCTTTCACTACCGTCTTTATGCGTTGCAATATCATTCAGGAAATAATCCGGCAAGACCGCATCTACGCCATACAAACCTAAAAATGTTGTTCTTACAGTTGGTAGCTCGGCTTCCGCATCATATTCAACCGATGCAATTTCCCCAGAAGGAAAAGATAAAGACTTCACCCTTCTGAATCTTACCATTGACTCTACAGCTTTTTCTTCAGCACCATCGGCAAGCGTTTCCAACACCCGACAAAATTGGAAAAAATTCATTGTTGCTGCATTGCGTACAATAAACTCTCCCAATTTCTCTTGAAAAATTTCAGATGCTATACCTTCGCGATGAGATTTATTTCTAGGAATCTCCCATAGAGGCAGTGTCTGTCTGCCGTTATTTTCTTTAGCACTTTTATGCGCTGTTTCTAAAACCGTGTGATAGTTGTTTTGCTGTCTTTCCATGTATATGTTTTCCC
>ERZ772807.2267-NODE-2267-length-10101-cov-4.527374_pt1 | contig 10101 bp, 9 predicted proteins | sample MGYA00511472_ERZ772807 | MGnify/ENA primary metagenome ERZ772807 (study PRJEB29015, sample SAMEA2737947) | human oral metagenome | biome: human oral; feature: human-associated habitat; material: dental | place: China | collected 2039 ...
CAACTCCACCCTTAGCCGTTCCATCAAGTTTTGTGATGGCAAGTGAAGTAATCTGCGTTACTGCGGCAAACTGGCGAGCCTGCTCAAAAGCATTCTGTCCGGTACTTCCATCAAGTACCAATAAAACCTCATGTGGAGCCTCTGGAACAACCTTCTTCATTACATCCTTAATCTTCTTCAGCTCATTCATCAAGCCTATCTTATTGTGTAAGCGACCGGCCGTATCAATAATTACAACATCTGCACCATTAGCTTTAGCACTCTGCAGCGTATCAAAAGCCACACTCGCAGGGTCAGCTCCCATCTGCTGTTTGATAACAGGAACACCTACGCGGTCACCCCAAATCTGAATCTGTTCAACAGCTGCAGCACGGAATGTATCGGCTGCACCAAGGTAGACTTTCTTTCCTGCTTGCTTAAACTGCCAGGCAAGTTTACCAATCGTCGTGGTCTTTCCTACTCCATTAACACCAACAACAAGAATTACGTAAGGATGTGTATCTTCTGGTAATGTCCATTCACCATTATCACCAGTATTATTTTCTGTGAGTAATGCAGTAATCTCACTCTTTAGAATCCCATTTAGTTCACTTGTAGAAACATACTTATCACGAGCAACACGCTCCTCGATACGGCGGATAATCTTGATAGTTGTGTCTACACCAACATCAGATGTAACAAGAATCTCTTCAAGGTCGTCCAACACCTCGTCATCAACCTTTGACTTTCCAGCCACTGCACGCGCCAATTTCGAGAAGACATTTTCTTTTGTCTTCTCAAGACCTTTATCAAGCGTTTCCTTCTTCTTTTTTGCGAATAAATCGAATAATCCCATATAATTAGCTAATTTGTTGCAAAGATAATAAAAAGTTGACGAAAAAGCAAATTTGCTTTACATCACAATATAAATTAGTGTTGCTCAACTATCATTTTCCACATGCATTAGTTATACTCACAAGAATGACCCAAAAAGTGTTTTTTTATTGTTCTTTACGAATGTGTTAGTGCTTAGCACCAATGGTGTGGATGGTATGCACCAATGGTGCGATTAGTAAACACAAGTGGTGCTAAGCACTAATCACTTTGCAATATAGACCTCCTATTGATGCAAACAAGCATTGCTTAATGTATAAGTAATGCTTGTTTGTACGGCTACTAATACTTTTTCAGAGGCTTATCAAGCCTTCTCAACGCTATAATATACTGGTTATCAATTGAATCTCAATAGCGTTTTTTAAGTAAAATTATCGATGCTTATGCTTTACATACCAGCTATGGATAAATGTATCATATAGTATCAACGAGACGGCTAAGATTCCAAGACAGAGCCACAAGATAAGCGGTTGCTCAAGGCTAAATAATCCATAAGAAAGGGATAATCCTGTACCGATACCCGTTTCCCAAGCAAGTAAAAACGTACTCTGACTGGTTCCACGCTGACAGTGATCAGACATCTTAATAAAAAAGAGTAAGAATCGGCTACCTATTAATCCTACACCAAAACCAATAAGAATTGGAACAACATAACTAACGCTTTCCTGACTACGCGTAATCATGAGAAGGATAGCTATTCCAATTACGATCATTCCTGTCGTTGCCTCACTACGAAGGTCGGCATCTGCAAAGACAAAACGTTCAGCAAGAATTGCAATAACAAAACCGACCATCAACATTCCAAAAAAGCGCGGAGAGTGTTCTATGCTCAATAGGACTCCAACGACTATCGTAATAAGGACTACATTAATAAAAAGCCAATGACTACCCTTCAAGAGAAAACGGTCGCAAGAAAAACGAGAGAAATCCTCACTTGGCATACGAAATGGGAACCTTATTAGGTTGACAAAAACAAAAGATACAGCCAAACAGATACAAGATAAGAGAAGTACTGAAGCAAAACTCATCGTTTGATACACCATGATTCCAGCTAAAGGACCAAGAGAAATCGCAAAACGACCAAACCATGTAGCAGCATGATTTGCTTCTGTCCTATGGACAGCCTCTACGGTATCAATAATCAACGTGCTAAGAAGTACAAGTTGTGAAAGTCCATAGAAAGCTCCCTGTATAAAACGAAGTACTATAAGTAATGTATAATCGAAGGAGTTATAAGGTAAATTGCTCAAATAATAAAGCATACCTGTAACAGCCAACAATAATAATGTTGAGACATTAAACACTTTTTTACGGCGATAGCGTTGGACAAGATAGCCAGAAAGACTACCAAAAAGATATATTCCAATAAAGAAAATACCCATTACCAAAGCAATTTGAGACATAGAATACCCCCTATCTACCATACGTAAAGGGATGGTAGCAACAAGTATATAGGAAGACATGACTAACAAGAGATTAGCCATTGCCAACAACCAAAAATGCTTATTCCATAATCGTACGTGAACAGGTATATTTTGAGTGTCCATAATTTCTATATTAGCCTGAATTAATAGTTATGAGTTATAACACTGAAATATGTAAAACAATCTAATTATGGATGGAAAAACTAAGTTTGCCTTTATTTAGATTATATGACACATACTTCACTTATAAATTAATCTTAAACCATGTATTTTTTACATCAAACAAATATTAATATGCCTCTGCTTCCGAAGGGAAACTCATATCCTTTACACATTTGATATACTCTTGTACACCATCTGTTATACACTTGTTGACATTGGCAAAGTGACGAAGAAACTTAGGTTTGAAACCTTGCGTCATACCCAGAGCGTCAGCATAAACAAGTACCTGCCCATCTGTACCATTACCAGCACCGATACCAATTGTGGCAGCTTTAACCATTGATGTTACCTTAGTAGCCAACGTTGCTGGAACCTTCTCAAGGGTAATTGCACTGACACCAGCTTCATCAAGTGCCAGTGCATCTTCTATGAGCTTCTCAGCTTCTGCTTCATCTTTTGCTCGAAGACCATAACCACCAAACTTATGGATACTCTGTGGAGTAAGACCGAGGTGTCCAATAACTGGTATGCCTGCATTAACAATTCCTTTAACAGTATCTACAATCTCCTTTCCACCTTCCATTTTAAGCGCACCAGCACCTGTCTCCTTTATAACACGAATAGCATTACGAATACCTTCCTCACAACTCACCTGATAAGAGCCAAATGGCATATCACAAACAACAAGACAACGCTGACATGCACGTACAACAGAACGGGCATGGTAAATCATCTGATCAATGGTAATTGGTGTAGTATCTTGATTACCTGCCATTACGTTCGATGCAGAGTCGCCAACAAGAATACTATCGATTCCTGCAGCATCAATAATTCCTGCTGTCGTAAAGTCATAGGCTGTCATCTGAGTAATCTTCTCACCAGCAGCCTTCATTTCTAATAATGTCTTTGCAGTTACTTTCTTCTTATCTGTTGTTAAATATCCCATAATCAATTTTATAATTCAAAGTGTAAGACTATTCAATGTCTGTTTTACATATTGATATCATTAATCTTACCTCCTTGATTATTTGTTTTGGGCTGCAAAGTTACTCCTTTTTAATGGTCTGACAAAGTAAAACCATCATAATTAGTAATCACCTCCTTTGTAAATGGTTCTATTTCAGCTATAGAATTGGTAGTTGCAAGCCCTATTACGCGTGCTCCTGAAGCAATACCAGATTGTAAACCGTTGAAACTATCCTCAAAGACAATACACTCTTCAAGAGGTACACCCAAACGAGCAGCTGCCTTGAAATAACAATCTGGAGATGGCTTGCTCTCTACAAAGTCCTCTGAGGTAAGAATTTCATCAAAATATCCTTTGAACTCTGGATGCTTATTATAAACATTTTGCATCTTCTCAAGGTTAGAACTTGTGACAACAGCAGTCTTTATGCCTTTACATCTTAATCCTTTTACAAAGTCTTCAAAGCCTGCGATATAAACGAAAGGCATGTTACGTTCAAAGTCGTTCAAATCCTTGGTAATATCTTCTTGCTTATCTTTTTCTCCCGCAAAGTATTTATCATAAATTTGCACCAATGTTTGTCCTTTTATGTCATGAGCAAAATTAGGGATAGTCGGACAATATTTTACACCGACATTATGCCAAAACTTCGTATATATTGGTTCTGTATCAAACACTACTCCATCCAAATCAAACAGACAAGCTTTTACCATTCTATCCTCAATTAAATATTGTTATTATATATATAATGCAAAGTTACAAAAACTTTTCGTAACTTTGTCGACTATATATGACAAAGAAGTTATTTACAACATTTGCTTTTTCCACAATTTTAATGCTCTTTATGAGCAGTTGTGAACATAAAACATCAGCACCAAAGAAGTTGGACATACAGACAGCTGTGGCTTCTGTAGACACTATAGCACGTCTTTCAGATGCAATACAATGCCACGTGCATGTTGATTTCACCTATCTGAAAGGGAAAAATTATGCTGCTGTCAACGATTCTTTACTGAGAATGGGGTTTTTACAGCCAGACTATTTCGCTATTAATAGCAACAAACTGACGCCTCAAACTGCTATCCCAGCCTTTGTGCGTAAGTACATAAAGGATTATATGGAGATTGCACAACTTGTTCGTCAAAGAGAGAAAGATAAGAGTCGACTTATCGGCGAGCTAACTATTAAAACTGAATTAAGAGCAGCTGTGGGTAATTACATTACTGCGCTATCTCATATTGCCATCAATAATGGTAACGGACAGCTAACAAAATATACGATTGTACGGAACTTCAATCCACAAAACGGACATCTTATCACGCTGCAGGAGCAGTTTGGTGATGACTACAAAGAAAAGCTAACAAAGGAAATTGTTGCGCGCATAGCTGACCGAGAGAACCTTGAAAACGACGATATAACAGGGTTACAAGCAAAAGGTTATTTTGTTGGTATAGACCCCTACCCTACAGAAAACTTCATCCTCACTGATGACTCAACGGTGTTTATCTATACACCTGGCGAAATCAATCAGAAAGAAGTTAGAGTGGCTATTGACAATTAACTTGATCTTTTCACTCCGTTTACCCCCCACTAATCCCTATACAAAAAGATTATGATTGAAATAATAAAGAAATACTTCCCCCATCTCACTCCAAAACAGGAAGAACAATTTGCAGCACTCGATGCTTTATATCACGATTGGAATGCTAAAATCAATGTCATTTCACGCAAAGACATTGATAATCTTTATGAGCATCATATCCTTCACTCATTGGCAATCGCTAAGTGCATAAACTTCCGTGAGGGTACTAATGTTCTTGACTTTGGTACTGGTGGCGGTTTCCCTGGTATTCCACTTGCCATCTTCTTCCCTGAAGCTAACTTCAAACTTATTGATGGTACAGGAAAGAAAGTAAGAGTGGCACAAGAAGTTGCAGATGCTATCGGACTTGACAATGTCCTCCCAGCTCACATACGTGGAGAAGAGGAGAAAGGTAAGTTTGACTTTATTGTATCACGTGCTGTTATGCCATTGCCTGATTTGATGAAGATAATTAAGAAGAATATTGCAACAGATCAGCATAATGTCTTACCAAATGGTGTCATTGTTTTGAAAGGTGGCAACCTTGATAAAGAATTAAAAACATACAAGAACATTGCTGAGAAAACCGAATTATCACAATGGTTTGACGAAGAGTGGTTTAAGGAGAAATACCTTATTTACGTACCAGGATAACTCTGTTCACACGCTAATAGCACAACATATCTCAATTATCAACCATTACACACACGAATTTCACTTATGCTTAACATCCATACTTTTGAGGTAAACCCTCTCCAAGAAAACTGTTACGTTGTCAGCGACGAGACCAAAGAATGTGTTATCATTGACTGCGGTGCACTTACTGAAAGCGAAAGAAACGCAATCATTGATTATATCAAAGAAGAAGGACTTACTCCTGTTCATAACCTTGGCACTCATGGACACCTTGACCATCACTTTGGTGATGCAGCTCTACTTGCAGCCTTTAATCTTCAACCTGAGGTTGCAGAGGGTGATGCTGTCTTTATGAACAATCCTAAGCAGGCCGCAGCACAAATGCTTGGAATGGAACTCAACAATGACTTACCTGCAGGCGAATTGAAGTTAGCAGAGAACCAAACAATATCTTTTGGCTCTCACACTTTCAAGGTAATGCGTACTCCAGGACATTCTGGTGGGTCTGTATGTTTTTATTGTGCAGAAGAAAATGTCCTTTTCACTGGCGATACATTGTTCAAAGGAAGTATAGGACGCACCGATTTCCCAGGTGGAAATATGTTCCAGATTATCAGTAGTCTTCGAGAACTTGCGCAGTTACCTGATGAGACAGTTGTGTATCCAGGACATGGTCCACAGACTTCTATCGGCTTCGAACTTGCTCATAACCCTTACATGGACCGTTAAAACAAATATCCCCACAAGATGAAAACAAAAAGTTCACAACCTGAAAAGATACTACTCGGCATCGACCCTGGCACGAATGTCATGGGATATGGTGTATTACGTGTCTGCGGGAACAAAGCCGAACTTGTTGTAATGGGGGTCATTGACATGCGTAAGGAGTGTGATGTATATCTCCGATTAGGTAGAATATTTGAGCGGGTAACTGGTATTATTGATGAATATTTACCCGATGAAGTCGCCATTGAAGCACCTTTCTTCGGAAAGAATGTTCAGTCAATGTTAAAACTCGGACGTGCACAAGGTGTCGCCATTGCAGCAGCCATCAACCATGATGTCCCTATTCAAGAGTATGCGCCATTGAAAATTAAAATGGCAATCACAGGAAATGGCTCTGCCTCTAAAGAGCAAGTGGCAGGTATGCTACAAAAACTTCTTCATCTACGTGATGACCAAATGCCTCATTTTATGGATGCAACTGATGCCGTTGCAGCTGCTTATTGTCACTTCCTACAGATGGATCGTCCTGCAACGGATGCTAAGCATTATGGTTCTTGGAAAGACTTTGCGCGCAAGAATACGGACAGAGTAAGATAAACGAAAGTCTAATGCTACAATATATACTTCAATATATGACTATAAGAATTAAACCAAAAAGACTTCAATAACGTCAAAAATAAAACTAAAACAACACGAGGATTAAAATTTAAACATATGAAAAATAAAATTATAGCCCTTTCATTCCTTCTCGTATCCGTGCTTACGGCAAATGCTCAGCAGGAGCGTGTATTGAAACAACTATATACAAGTGCTTACAAGATTGCTACTGACAGCAAAGAGGATGTAAACGTTCGTAAGGCAGCTTCTTTCAAAGTTGATGCAATCACCTACCTTAATACTCGTACATTATCAGCTATCGTTGATACAACAAAGCAGCTATCTAACAAAGAAATTGCTCATCTCAATGCTCAACTTGATTCCATGGCTTATTACATGCATGAGTATGTTAATCTCTTTACAAAGGAATATGCACGTGCTAACAAACAAAAGAGGAAAGAGCAAATCCTCAAAATATTCCGTGATGCGAGTATCAGCCATCCTCTCTATAATGATCCAGACAAGAACCTTGTATTAGTATATTTCAACAGTGAGGACTATCTTACTCAGTTCTCACTTGACACCAACTGGATTGCTGCACTTGCAGAAGTAAAGAAAAAGTTAGCAGAATAGTCCTTACAAAGGGAGATAAGCATAATTTCATAATCAAAGATTCATCATAATGCAAGACGAACAACTAAGATATCCATTTGAAGAGAAATTCAAAGAAGACTTGGCGACTTATCTACAAGAGAAGGAACTTGTAGACGAGATCTTGCCAGACACAACTGACATGGAAGGAAAATGGTTAGGTATTGCTGAAGCCTACTTACCTGATGGTATGCGAGAATTTGCAGCCTACCCCATAGTGTCTCTTGGTTGGATGATGTACATCGGTATGGCAATTGCAAAATACTGGGACGAAGATTGGGAGCTATATAATAAGGTAGGAAACCTCTATACCTATCTTCGCGATCGTATTGACTACGACCACATGGATGATTATATCTGTGAGAAAGTACTTCTCCTTACGGCTAACGAGCATAAAGAAGTCGCTAATATTGTTGCTAAATGCGCTGCTCGTACCAATAGTCTGCTCCGTCATCTTCCTATAGCCCCTGGCAGCAGAGATGCCTTTCATGCCTATGTAGCAGCTCTTCATCAAATGTACTTTATGGGCGTAGCGATGCAATTAAAGCGAATGGGCTACCACATGACGAGAATATAATTCGTCTATAACACGCATATAGCCTTGTATTGTTGCTCATCACATGATGTACTGTTGACAACAACCTATCGTATTAACAGAGGCTAAATAAGGTACAACATGATGCCAAATAGAAATTAATTCATTGTTGGAAAGCAGCATCACTCTCCATTATAGAGCTGGTGTTATTCCAAACTAAGAAATCGGATAGATGTAAATGCGCATTATGAGTAACATCTACCTCCTACCCGATTATTATATGACAGCATCTGTACAATTTCTCGAAGACTTATAAAACGTACAAATGTCATCTGCATCTTTTACTTCTCTTGATAAAGATAACGCTTAATACTCTTCTTCGGAGTCTTTGCAAACTCTTCATCGTGCAACTCTATCGCAGAAAGATGGCAGAAAGATGGCAACATACTATTTAGTTCAATACGGTTTTGCTCCATGATTTCTTGCATATCAGATTGTGTGAAACCCATTTCCTTTGCCTCATCGAAATCAGGATAAACCAGGGCAGTCAGCTTATCACCACGCTGAATAATGATACACTCACTAACCATTGACATAGAATTTAGCTTATCTTCTATCTCCTCAGGATATACATTCTGTCCGTTAGAGCCTAAAAGCATATTCTTAATCCGTCCACGAATGAACAAATGTCCATCAGCACTCATCGTTCCAAGGTCACCTGTATGATACCATCCTTCCTTATCAAGAACTTCTTTCGTAGCCTCCTCATTCTTATAATAACCAAGCATGACGTTCTCACCTCTGGTAATCACCTCACCTGGTACATTGGCAGGATCAGGACTAACAATCTTCACTTCCATATTCAAAACAGGTGTACCACAAGAACCTGGAACAAAATCCTTATAGTCACTGAAAGTCACCAGTGGTCCACATTCAGTAGCTCCGTAAACACTTGTTATCGGGAAATTAACACTTACCAAGAAGTCTTCTATCTCCTTATTAAGAGCAGCTCCACCCGTAACAACCTCATACGCATTCCCTCCAAATGTGTCCATAACTATCGCCCTAATTCTTTCCTTTACTTTCTTGCTGACAACAGGCATCTTTAGCAACATACGAGTTGATGTACTCTGTACCTTTGGAAAAACGTTCTTACGGATAATCTTTTCAACAACCATTGGCACTGCCATAATAATGGCAGGATGAATGTCACTACAAGCCTGAGAAATCAAAGAAGGGCTCGGCAGACGTGTCAGGAAGTAAAGATGACTACCAAAACAAAACTGGCAGATAAACTCACAAATCATACCATACATGTGTGCCATTGGCAGCATACAAAGAACCTTACTATCTGGCTTGATATGTGGCTTAATATCAGCCATTGCCCATGCAAGATTACTACGCACAGAGCGATAACTGAGCATGACTCCCTTTGAGAAACCAGTCGTTCCGCTGGTATAATTAATCAAAGCAAGGTCGTCTGCCTCATCCTTAAAAAAGTTTACATCCTCTGCACGGTAGAACTTTGGATACTTCTTTCCAAAGAGAGCATTCAAGTTTTCACGTGCATGTATCAATGATTCTGAACGAGAAAGAATCAACGAAAAGTCTGGAAGATAGATAATACCTTCCAGCCCTGGCATCTGTTCGCCATCGATAGTTGTTGCAACAACATCGCCCACAAAGAGGAGTTTGGATTCTGAGTGATTAACAATATTGTAAATCTGCTCTGCCTTGAACTCGTGCTGTACTGGTACTGCCACGACACCATAAGTGAGTGTTGCAAAGAAAGCAACAGCCCATGAAGAAGAGTTCCTGCCACAAAGAGCAACCTTATCACCTTTCTTCAAACCACTATTCTCAAAGAGAATGTGTAGCTTCTCTATTTTGCGTGCTACATCATGGTATTGAAGTGTAGCACCAAGATAATCCGTCAGAGCATCTTTAT
>ERZ772807.2270-NODE-2270-length-10089-cov-11.969703_pt1 | contig 10089 bp, 4 predicted proteins | sample MGYA00511472_ERZ772807 | MGnify/ENA primary metagenome ERZ772807 (study PRJEB29015, sample SAMEA2737947) | human oral metagenome | biome: human oral; feature: human-associated habitat; material: dental | place: China | collected 2039 ...
GGGCCTCGGTGTGGGAGTCCAGGGCGGAGGTCGGCTCGATGAGCACGAGCGTGGGCGCCTCGGTCAGCAGCGCCCGGGCCAGGGCCACGCGCTGGCGCTGCCCGCCGGACAGGGACCGGCCCTTCTCGGTGATCATCCCGGCCAGGCCCTCGCTCAGGGAGGTCAGGACATCGCCGGCGTCGGCGATCCCGATGGCCTCGATGAGCCGGTCGTCGCCGGGGGCCTCGCGCTCCTGGGGGCGGACCTGCTGGTCGACGTCGGCCCCGGTGGTGCGCTCGGCCTCGGCGCGCACGAGGTCCTCCAGGCCCGCCGGCTGCGGGTCGGGGCCGCCGCGCACGTCGAGGGCCTCACGCAGGGTCCCGGTGAACAGCTGGGCGGTGGCGCCGGAGACGACGACGCTGGCGCGCACCTGCTCCAGGGGCATGGTGGTCAGCGGCCGGCCCGCCAGGGTCACGGTGGGGCCGGCGTCGATGAAGCGCCCCAGGCACGTGGCCAGGTCGGCGGAGACCTGCGGGTCGGGACACACGAGGGCCGTCATGCGGCCCTCCTTGAGGCGCAGGCCGCTGCCGGTGTCCACCAGGTCGCCGCTGATCGCGTGGGCGGCGGCCGGGTCCAGGTTGAGGCGCTCCACGAGGCTGCCGGCGGCCGGCGCCACCTCCAGCAGGCGGCTCAGGCGCCGGGCGCCGACGACGGCCCGGGTGTAGTCCTGCACGGCGCTGGTGAACACCCACAGCGGCCAGGACAGGTAGGCGGTGTAGCCGTAGAAGGTGATGAGCCCGCCGGGGGTGAGGCTGCCGGCCACGGCCATGCGCGCCGCCACCCACACGACGATGGCGGCGAAGAGCCCGGGCAGCAGCACCTGGAGGGTCATGAGGGTGGCCTGGGAGGAGGCCACCTCGACGCCGCGGCGCCGCAGCTCCTGGGAGGCGTCCCGGTAGCGGCGGGCGAAGACGTCCTCCCCACCGATGCCCCGCAGGATCCGCAGGCCCGCCACCGTGTCCGTGGTGATCGTGGTGACCGCGGACTGGGCCTCGCGCTGAACGGCCTGACGCTTCTGCAGGGGGCGGATGACCAGGGTGACGATGGCCGCCACCAGCGGCATGCCCAGGATGACGATGAGCCCCAGGCTCACCGAGGTGCGCAGCATGAGGACGGCCACGACGAGGAAGCTGGCCGCCGCCCCCAGCAGGGCCGGCAGGTACTCGATGAGCTTGCCCAGGTAGTCGGCGTCGGAGGCGATGATGGTGGCGACCTCACCGGTGGAGACCTGCCGGGACAGGTCCTTGCCCGTGGCGGAGATCTGGCGGCCCACGAGCCGGTCGACGTCGAAGGCGGTGCGCATCCAGGCCGTCACCCCGAAGTAGGACAGCATCGTGTCCCCGACGGCGTAGACGACGAACAGCACCAGCAGCAGCGCGCTGATGCCCCAGACGCGGCCGTTGAGGCCGTTCTCGATGCCGGCGTCCAGGGCCTGGCCCAGGAAGGCCGGCACGATCGCCTGAATGATGTTGGAGGTACAGGCCGCCAGGGTCGCCAGGGTGACCGGGACCGCGGCACGTCGCAGCAGCCAGCGCAGAAGCGCCCCGGCCCCCAAGGACGGGGGATGGGGCAGTGGGGCGTCGGGAGTCATGGACTGCAGGGGCCGTGCAGTCAGGGCGGACAGCGCTGCCGGGACGGTCGGGAACGACCGGGAGGACGATTCGGGCATGATCGCACGAGGCTATCGGAGAGGAAGCCGGCGCGGCAGAGGCAGAGGCGGTGACAAGGAAGATACCGGGCGCGGGAATACCCGCCGGGCATGGCTCAGGCGGCCGCCGGGCCGGGGTACGCAGACGTGCCGGCGCCCCGGCCCGCCCCCGTCGCGGGGGTCGGCCGGGGCGCCGGGCCTGCTCGGCCTACTCGGCGAACGCCGCTTACTCGGTGGCGATGGCGTCCAGGACCGGAATCCGGGAGGCGCGCAGCGCCGGCCACAGGGCCGCGATGACGCCGACCACCACGGAGAGCACGAGCATGCCCACCATCTGGCCCCAGGGGATGCTCAGGGATGTCAGCCCCCGATCCTCCAGAACCTCCTTGAGGGCGGCGGCCAGGACCACCCCGGTCGCCCCGCCCAGCACGGTGCCGTACAGGGAGGTGAGGACCGACTCGGTGATGATCTCCCCGGCCAGCTGGGCCTTGCCCAGGCCGACGGCGCGCATGAGCCCGATCTCCCGGGTGCGCTCCGAGACCGAGAGCACCAGGGTGTTGACGATGCCCAGGATGGCGATGGCGATGCTCAGCCCCAGCAGGCCGTAGAGGACGGCGAGCATCTGGTTGATCTGCTGGCCGACCTGGTCGGAGATCTCGCTGGCGTCGCGCACCGCGTACTGGTAGGTGTCGGCCACGATGTCGCGGGCCTTGCCCCGCACCGTGTCGAGGTCGGTGCCCTCCTTGAGGGTCAGGAGCATGCCCTGCGGCGAGTCCAGAACGTGGGCCGGGTCCGTGCTGGTGCCCGGAGAGTTCCAGGAGCCCACCGCGGCCGCCAACTCCGGGGAGATGTAGTAGTTCCCTCCGGTTCCCTTCGGGTCGACGACGGCGCTGACCGTGGCCTCAACCGACCCGGTGGGGCCGGTGACGGAGACCTTGTCCCCGAGCTTGAGGCCCTCGTCCTTCTTCGCGGCCACGTGGGTGGCGTCCAGGTCCTTCATGGACCCGGCGCTCGCGGAGACGTCGTAGGCCTTGGAGTAGGTGGCGGGATCGACGACGATGACGGTGGCGGTGGGGGTCTGGCTGCCGTCGGGCTTGGTGACGGAGTCGGCGTAGATGGAGTAGGAGGAGGTCTCCTTGACCCCGTCGATGGCGGCGATCTCCTTGGCCTTGTCGGCCGAGAGCCGGGTGCTCAGGCTGCCGATGGTGGCGGGCTGGACCACGAGGTCGGCCTTGAGGGACTTGTCGATCTCGTCAGAGGTCGAGGACTGGAAGGAGGCCGCCAGCGTGGCGCCGGCGCACACCAGGGCCATGCCCACCATGAGGGCGCCGGAGGTGTTGGCCGTACGGCGCGGGTTGTGGACGATGTTGCGCACCGCCAGGCGCCCGGCCGGCCGCAGCAGCCGGAAGGGCAGACCCAGCACGGCCACCACCGGGCGGGCCAGGGTCGGGGAGACGATGAGCAGTCCCAGGACCGTGCCGCCCGCGCCCAGCCCCATGATGAGGCCGCGCTGCGACAGGTCCGCGTTCACCCACGCGGCGGCGATCGCGGCCACTCCGGCCGCCAGCAGCAGCCCGCCCAGGATCGTGCGCAGCACCAGGGACTTCTCCCGGGAGCCGGACACGCCGCGCATGGCCTCCACCGGGTGGGTCAGAGCGGCCTCCCGAGCCGGCAGCAGAGCACCGACGACGGTGACGGCCAGCCCCACCGCCAGCGAGATCGCGATGATCGTCCCGCTCAGGCCCGTGCCCTCCAGCAGCGGCATGCCCGCGGCGTCGAGCAGCGCGGACAGCCCGGCCAGCAGTCCCGCGCCCGCGGCCACGCCCAGGGCGGAGCCGACGACGCCGATGACGACCGCCTGCAGGAACACCACGCCGAACACGGAGGCCGGCGAGGCCCCGACCGCCCGCAGGAGGGCGAACTCCTTGACCCGCTGACGCACGCTCATCGCGAAGGAGTTCATGATGATGAAGGAGCCCACGAACATCGCGACGACGACGAAGACCAGCAGGAAGACCTGGACGAAGCCCAGCTGCTCCTCAATGGTCTTGTTCTGCTCCTTGATGACCTCGGCGCGGGGCTGGACCTGGGCGCCGTCGGGAAGGATCTTGGTGATCTCGGACTTGACCGCCTCCACCGAGGCTCCCTGGGCGACGTCGACGGAGATGTTCGATACCTTGCCGTTCGGGGCGGCGATGGGCATGAGCCAGCTCGGGTCCACGCCCACGACCGTCGCGCTGGCCATGGAGGACTCGTAGTGGAACTCGCCGACCACGGTGACCTCGGTGGGTGAGCCCTGCACCACGATGTGCGTCTTGTCCCCGACCTTGAGGCCGGAGTTCTTCAGGGCTCCCGACTCCAGAGCGATCTCACCGGCCCCTTGAGGCTTGTGACCCTGGACCCAGGTCAGGCCCTTTTCGTTGTCGTACAGCGGTATGAAGAGCGTGGGGGCGCCGGTGGTGGTGACCGGGGCGTTGTTGGAGCCGACGAGGACCCCGACCATCTGGACGCCGGGGTTGGCGGCCTCGACGCCGTCGATCTGCTTGATCTGCTCGGTCAGGGAGCTGTCGATGGGCTGGGTGAGCAGGGACTTCGACGAGCTGTCGTCGCCGCTGCCGGCGAGCTTGGGGCCCTGGACGTACAGGTCGGAGGTGATGGTGGATGAGGTCAGCTTGGAGAAGGTCTCCGACATGGAGGCGCGCAGGGCGAGCGTGCCCGACAGGAACGCCGCCCCAAGCATGACGGCGAAGGTGGTCAGGAAGAACTGTTTGGCGTGGGCGCGCACGGAGCGCCAGGCGACTCGTCTCACGGCTCAGGCCCCCTCGGCGGCCGAGCCGGCGCTCTGAGCGGCGGCTGCGGGGGCGGGCTCGGTCTCGCTCAGCTCACGCAGGGCGTCCAGGACCCGGTCGCGGTCGGGCTCGTCCAGCTGGGCGACGACGTGCCCGTCGCGCAGGAAGATGACGGTGTCGGCCCAGGCGGCCGCCTCCGGCTCGTGGGTCACCATGACCACCGACTGCCCCAGGTCGTCGACGCTGCGGCGCAGGATCTCCAGGACCTGGTCGGTGGAGTGGGAGTCCAGGTTCCCGGTGGGCTCATCGGCGAAGACAACCGCCGGCTCACCCACGAGCGCCCGCGCGCAGGCCACGCGCTGGACCTGGCCGCCGGAGAGCTCGGCGGGCCGGTGGGACAGGCGCTCCCTGAGGCCGACGGCGTCGATGACCTGGTCGAAGCGCTGCGGGTTGACCTTCTTGCGGGCGATATCCAGGGGCAGGGTGATGTTCTCCGCCGCCGTGAGGGTGGGGACCAGGTTGAAGGACTGGAAGATGAAGCCGATGCGCTCGCGGCGCAGGCGGGTGAGGCGACGCTGGTTCATGGAGGAGACCATGTCGCCGTCGAGCATGATCTCCCCGGAGGTGATCGAGTCCAGGCCGGCCAGGCAGTGCATGAGCGTGGACTTGCCGGAGCCGGACGGCCCCATGATGGCGGTGAAGCGGGCTCGGGCGATGTCGACGTTGACGGAGTCGAGCGCTGTGACGGCGCCCGAGCCGCGGCCGTAGACCTTGGTGAGGTTGCGCGCGGAGACCACGGGGTCGTCCACCGGCTGGTGGGGCGTGAGGACAGAGGATATGGCGACTGGGGTGGAGTTACTCATAGGTTCAGTCTGGCAGTGGTATGGGACGGGTGAATCCTCCTGGCGGAGGACAGGTCCCCTGAGCGCGTGGAGGCTCGACCCTGAGCCGGGGTCGGGGAGGTCCCTGACGTGAGGGCGGAAGGGGGTGCAGCGGCGTCGAGGATGAGAGCGTTTCTCCAGGCTTGTTCCGTTTTTTGAACCTTGCAGCCGATTCATGGCTACCATCGGGGATGATCGGAGCCTGGTGAAGGACCCGGGATGGGTTGGCTGTGTGCCCGATCAGTCGAGGTCACCCATACGTTCTCCCGGAAAGGCCCTGCATGGATCCGGTTCAGCTCATGATGGCGGCGCACCAGGCCAATGCGGCGGTCGCCGCTCAGACTCCGGACCAGGCTCTGCAGGCCGCGATTGCGCAGAGCCGGCCCGACCTGTGGGCGCCGCTGTCAACCAACCCGGCCGCCTATCCCGACCTGCTCGGCTGGCTGGCCAGTACCGGCAACGTCGAGGTCCTCGCCAACCTCCGTGCGCGCGGCTACCTGACCGACGACGCAGCCGCCAATGCTGCTGGTGGCGTGGGTGACGCGGGGGCTGTGGCTGCGCCTGATAGTGCGGCCGGCGAGCCCACCGTGGATCCTGCTCTCGCTCAGGAGGACCAGGCTGAGTCGGCGGAGCCGGTCGAGTCAGCAGAGGCGGCTGACGACGGCGTCGCGCCGGTGGACGAGGACGAGTCCGCCGATGAGTCCGGGCCGGTTGACGGCGATGAGGCAGAGGATGTGCAGGCCGCGGAGTCGGCGGCTGAGGCTGTCACCGAGCCCGATACGGAGGACTCCGCCGAGGAGGCCACGGATGCCGACGCCGCTGGCGAGGCCGGTGACGAGCAGGAGGCGGACGAGCCTACCGAGGCTGCCGATGCGGCTGAGGGCGAGGAAGCCGCGGAGTCGGCGGCTGAGGCTGCCGTCGAGCCCGATACGGAGGACTCCGCCGAGGAGGCCACGGATGCCGACGACTCTGGCGAGGCCGGTGACGAGCAGGAGGCAGAGGAGTCTACCGAGGCTGCCGAGGACTCTGACGCGGCTGAGGCTGCCGTCGAGCCCGATGCAGAGACTGCAACCCGCGAGGCTCAGGAGTCGGGGACCGATGAGCCTGATGATGAGGCTGAGGATGATGTCGAGGACGCCGCTGCCGACGTCGACTCTGGCGAGGACGAGGCCTCTGAGGAGCAGGCGGCCGAGGACGCGCAGGCCGCGGCGTCTGCGGATGAGACCGCCACTGAGCCCGATGCCGAGCCGGAGGCCGCCGCCGACGCGGCTGCGGACTCCGACAACAACGACACGACCGTCCTCGCCCCCGCCTCGCAGCGGCACGAGGTCGACTCGGCTGACACGACTGATTTCACGGCTTCAGTCCAGTCCGTGGCTGTGGTCAGCGGCTGGACAGCGGGCTCGGCAGCTCCTGCCGCGGGCTCAGCCGAGTCAGCGGCCCTTCCCGTACCCCCGCCGCCGTCGGCCGAGGATATCGCTGCTTGGGCCGAGACCCCCAGCGGGGCGCCGTCGGGCTTCTCCGCCGGTCAGCCGGCCGTGGAGCTGGACATGTTCGGCCCCCAGATGATGGCCCAGATGCCACCCCCTCAGCGGAATCAGCCGTCGACATCCAGCACCGGGCGCCTGATCGCGATCATCGTGGCCCTCCTGCTCGTCATCGTCGGCGGAGGCGGCCTGTGGGCCGGCAACTACTTCGCCAACAAGGGCAAGGACGGAGACTCCTCCGACACCTCCCAGGACAAGGCCGACAGCAACGGCGACAAGGACGGCAAGCAGAACGGCCACGCCGACGCCGCAGCAACGTCCACCGCGTCAGCCCTGCCCTCGGGCGCGGTCAAGGCCTGCTCCAGCATGCCAACCTTCACGATCACCTCAGTGGAGGACGGCCAGGGCGAGCTCAAGGTCCAGGGCACCATGGTGACCTCCTGCGCCGAGGGCGACTTCCTGGCCGGATCGTCCAACCAGGTCCTCGTCTACAGCTCCACCAGCCCCACCGGCGGCGCCGACGTCGATCACCTCGTGGCCTCGGGAACCTTCGACCTCTCCAGCGACCCGCTCATCATCCCCAACGGCGGGCGGACAGTGACGCTGCGCTTCGGCGAGGAGCACTACTTCCGCACCGCCAAGGACCTCGACCTCAAGGGCCTGTCGGTCAGGCCCTCCTTCGACCGCGGCGCCTCAACCAGCGTCACCGCGAAGAGCTCGACGAACTCCCCGATGACCATCGCCTCCTCAGCGAGCGCCAACGCCAACCAGGAGGCGCAGGACGAGCAGGCCGCCGGGGACGCCATCCAGTGGCAGATCAAGCACGACTACCCCATCGTCATGAACAGCATGCGGGGCAAGTGGACCCCGCAGCTGTCCTCCAAGAAGGTCGGCCTGGTGGCCGAGGGGCAGACCTGGAACAACCGCTCGATCCTCGCGGAGTTCCTGAAGACTCGGCAGTCCAATCCGAAGGCCGTCATCATCGAGACCAGCCAGTGGCCGGTCTACGACGTCAGCGGCTGGTGGGTGACCCTGTCCGGTGAGCTCTACGACAACGCCGACCAGGCCAACGCCTGGTGCGACGCCCAGGGCTACGACTCCGACCACTGCCTGGCCAAGCGCATCGAGTCCAACGGATCGTCGCAGGGCACCACCAAGACCCGCTGAGACGAGAGCCGGCTCACCTGAGAACGCGCATCGGCCCGCCTGAGCCACTGGCTCAAGGCGGGCCGATGCGCATCTCGGCGCGCGTCAGGACTGCAGGCTCTTCTTCAGGTTCAGCACCCGCGTGGCCGACTCGTCCACCCGCGCCGCGAAGGCCGGGTCGGACTGGGCGGTGGCGATGAGGGCCTTGACCATGTCCGCGGCCACCGTCGGGTCCGCCGAGGCCAGCACGAGGTCGCATCCGGCCCGGATCGCCCGCACGGCCCGATCGCCCGCGCCCACGTCCTTGACCTGGACGGCCGCGGAGACGTCGTCGGTGATGACCACCCCGGAGAAGCCCATCTCCGTGCGCAGCATGTCGGTGACGATCTTCGAGGAGAAGACCGCCGGCGCCGAGGAGTCAATGAGCGAGTACGTCGCCGAGGAGACCATGATGACCTGCGCACCGGCGGCGATGGCGTTGGCGAAGACGCCGACGGCGGCGTCGGGCAGGCGGCTCGTGGTGGAGTCGACGACGCCCGCGGAGGTGTCCGTGTTGTCCTTCACCCGCCCCAGTCCCGGGAAGTGCTTGTAGGTGGGGATGACCTTCGAGGCCCGCATCCCCTCGGCGAAGGCGCCGGCCTGGGAGGAGACCGTGGCGGCGTCGTGACCGTACTCGCGCCCCCAGCGGCCGATGGGCTCGTTGGAGGTCGGCCGGGCGATGTCGACCAGGTCGACCACCGGGGCCAGATTCATGTTGACCCCGACCCCGGCTAGCTCCTTGCCCCAGGTGCGCGCCGCCGCCACCAGCTGGTCGCGCGACTGGGTGGACTGCTCCATCGCCGAGGGGATGTCGGAGAAGCCTGAGCCGGACAGGATCTGGACCTCGCCGCCCTCCTGGTCAGTGGCCACGAGCATCGGGGTGGAGTGGGTCGTGCCCGGGCCGGCCTTGCCGGTGAAGGAGGAGATGACCTTCTGGGTCGCCTGGCTGCCCGCCGTGGTGCGGCCGGCGATGAAGATGTTGCCGACGTGGTGGGTCTCGACGGCCTGGGCGGAGGACTGTGTGGGGGTGGTGGCGTCCACCCCGACCATCATGAGCTGGCCGACCTTCTCCTCCAGGCTCCAGCCCGCCAGCGCCCCGTCGGTGGCCGTCGCGGTGGCCGACGTCGTCGCGCTCGTGGCCGAGGTGGGCGAAGGAGCGGCGCTCGACACAGCCGGCTTCGGGGTCGTCGGCCGCACGCTGGGGGAGGAGGAGCCGGCCGACGAGGAGCCGGGGAGCAGCGAGCATCCCGCCAGGGAGCCGGTGCCCAGGAGGGCCGCCAGGAGCACTGGCCGCCGACTCACGTGATGCGGCGAGGACTGGCTGGTGGCGCCAGGGGCGAGGGGCTTGCCGGCGTCGGAAGTGTCAGGCCGATAACGGTCGTTCATGCCGGCCACACTAAGGCAGGTCCCTGGGTGCTTGCGAGGTCATGACCCTGACGGTCTGCTCGCGCACTGTTCGCGGTGCTACTCCCAGCCCAGCTCGTGGAGGCGCTCGTCGGGGATGCCGAAGTGGTGGGCCACCTCGTGGATGACGGTCACGGTGATCTCCTCCTCCAGCTCCTCGCGGCTGGAGCACCAGCGCTCCAGGGGCCCGCGGAAGATGAGGATGCGGTCGGGCAGCACCATGGGCCAGCCCTCGTCGCGCTCAGTGAGCGGGACGCCGTCGTACAGCCCCAGGAGCGTGGGCAGGCCGGAGTCGTCGTAGTCCTCCTCGGTGAGCATCTCCGGGTCGGGCTCGTCCTGAACGAGGACGACGACGTTGTCCATCACCTCGGCCAGGTCGGCGGGGATCCGGTCGAGGGCGTCACCGACGACGTCCTCGAACTCCTGCTGCGACATCCTGACCGGCCGCGGTTCCCGGGTGCGGTCCGGCTCCTGGTGGTGCTCGTGGCTCACGATCTCAGCCTGCCAGACCTCCCGGCTCCGCCCCGGGAGCCCTCGCGGGCCGGAATCCCGCCGAAACCGAGCGGTGAGGAGGGTCACGCTCCCGGGATTTGCGCTGCGGAAGACTGTCCCCTTAGTGTTCATCCCGGTTCGAGGCGCGACGACGTCGAAGGCCC
>ERZ772807.2279-NODE-2279-length-10074-cov-8.993712_pt1 | contig 10074 bp, 1 predicted proteins | sample MGYA00511472_ERZ772807 | MGnify/ENA primary metagenome ERZ772807 (study PRJEB29015, sample SAMEA2737947) | human oral metagenome | biome: human oral; feature: human-associated habitat; material: dental | place: China | collected 2039 ...
AAGTCAATGCCACTTGGATATATTCGAGAAAATGGATATAGGATTGAGCCTGGTGCCTTTCCTCAAATTCCCTATCTCGACATTATCAAAGAACATTTACTAGGTGGTAAAACAAGATGAACAAACAAACTTTTCTGCGAATAGCTAAGTATGTCAGTATCAGTCTCTTAACTGTATTTATCGCAGCTGTAATGCTAGGTGGAGGTCTCTTCCTCTACTATGTTAACAAGGCTCCCGAACTTTCTGAAAGTAAACTAGTCGCTACAACGTCAAGTAAGATCTATGATAGCAATGACGAGCTTATCGCTGATCTTGGATCGGAACGTCGGGTCAATGCCCAAGCAAACGAAATACCGACCGATTTGGTCAACGCTATTGTTTCGATTGAGGACCATCGCTTCTTTAATCACCGAGGAATCGACACGATCCGTATCCTAGGTGCTACCCTCCGAAACCTTCGTGGTGGTGGAGGTCTGCAAGGAGCTTCCACCTTGACACAGCAGTTGATTAAATTAACTTACTTCTCTACGTCAACTTCTGATCAGACTCTTTCTCGTAAGGCCCAGGAAGCTTGGTTAGCTGTTCAGCTAGAACAAAAAGCGACTAAACAAGAGATCTTGACCTACTACATCAACAAGGTTTACATGTCAAACGGTAACTACGGAATGCAGACAGCTGCCCAAAGTTACTATGGCAAGGATCTCAAAGATTTAAGTATTCCTCAACTGGCTCTCCTTGCTGGTATGCCTCAGGCTCCAAACCAGTATGATCCATACTCGCATCCAGAAGCCGCTCAAGAACGTCGTAATCTCGTCCTCTCTGAGATGAAGGGGCAAGGTTACATTTCAGCTGAGCAATATGAAAAAGCGATTAATACTCCGATTACAGATGGACTTCAAAGTCTAAAATCGGCTAATAGTTATCCTCCATACATGGACAACTATCTCAAAGAGGTAATCGATCAAGTCGAACAAGAAACAGGCTACAACCTCTTAACAACTGGTATGGACGTCTACACCAACGTTGATCCTAAAGTTCAACAACATCTCTGGGATATCTACAATACCGACGAGTATGTCAACTATCCTGATGATGAAATGCAAGTAGCTTCAACGATTGTGGATGTGACAAATGGGAAAGTTATTGCTCAGTTAGGTTCTCGTCACCAATCAAGCAATGTTTCCTTCGGAATCAACCAAGCTGTTGAAACCAACCGTGACTGGGGCTCTACCATGAAGCCGATCACAGACTATGCTCCTGCCTTGGAGTATGACATCTACGACTCAACTGCTTCGATTGTACATGATGTTCCATACAACTATCCTGGAACAGATACCCCTGTTTACAACTGGGATAGAAGTTATTTTGGAAACATCACCATCCAATATGCGCTCCAACAATCACGGAACGTTACAGCCGTAGAAACCTTGAACAAAGTCGGTTTAGATAGAGCCAAGACCTTCCTAAATGGAATCGGTATTGACTATCCAGATATGCATTATGCCAACGCGATTTCAAGTAATACGACTGAGTCAAACAAAAAGTACGGAGCAAGTAGTGAGAAAATGGCTGCTGCTTACGCTGCTTTTGCTAACGGTGGTATCTACCATAAACCAATGTATATCAATAAAATCGTCTTTAGCGATGGTAGCTCAAAAGAATACGCTGATCCTGGTACTCGTGCCATGAAAGAGACGACCGCCTATATGATGACAGAAATGATGAAGACTGTCTTGGCATACGGAACGGGTCGTGGTGCTTATCTCCCTTGGCTACCTCAAGCTGGTAAGACTGGTACATCAAACTATACAGATGATGAAATTGAAAACTACATCAAAAATACTGGTTATGTAGCTCCAGACGAAATGTTTGTTGGTTATACTCGCAAATATTCAATGGCTGTGTGGACAGGTTACTCAAACCGCCTTACTCCTATCGTTGGTGATGGCTTCTATGTTGCAGCTAAGGTTTACCGTTCAATGATGACTTATCTGTCTGAGGATAACAACCCTGGCGACTGGACTATGCCAGAAGGTCTCTATCGAAGTGGTGAGTTCGTCTTTAAAAACGGTGCTCGTTCTGCATGGACTGCTCCTGCTCCGCAACAGGCTCCAACACCTGAAAGTTCGAGCTCGACATCAGAAAGTTCAACTTCACAGTCAAGCTCATCTACTCCAAGCACGAATAATAGTGCAAACAATAATACCAATAGCCAGCAACCAAATACAACGCCTGGTCAACAAAACCAGAACCAAAATCAGAATCCTCAACCAGCACAACCATAACATTTATCACCCAGAAAAATCTGGGTGATTTTTTCATAGCACTATTGCATCTATCTGCTTAACAAAAGCCTGAGAAGACATCTTCTCAGGCTTTTTCTGTACTATAAACCTCATTGGGAAAGATAGGAAACGGATTTCGTAATCTTGTTAAGAGGTTTTACTAAATACTAGTCTTTCTTTGTTTTTGCTACAAAGAGAGCAGATAGGGCTAGGCTAACTCCTGCTAGGAAGAGGGCTGTGTCAGATTGACTCTCACCTGTTGCTGGCAAGCTCTGTTTTGATGTTTCTTGTCTAGCAATTTCTTGTTTATGATCTGGAGTCTTACCTTGATCAGAAACTAGAGTGCTAAGTTTAAACTCAGGTTTCTCTACTGTTGGAGCTGCTTGGTCGCCTACTGTTGCTACTGCGCCTGTGTACTCTGGAAGCTCATGTACCAAGGCTTCAACTGCATTGACACCACCCTTGAACTCAGGTTTCTCAACTGTCGGAGCTGCTTGGTCGCCTACTGTCGATAATGGGCCTGTGTAGGCTGGTAGCTCATGTACCAAGGCCTCAGCCGCATTGACACCACCCTGGAACTCAGGCTTTTCTACTGTTGGAGCAGCTTGGTCACCCACTGTTGCTACTGGACCTGTGTACTCTGGAAGTTCATGTACTAGGGCTTCAACTGCATTGACACCACCTGTGAATTCAGGAACCTCAAGAACAGGTGCTGGTTCTTCACCCTTGCTTGATTGAACCGGTTCTTCTGTTAATTCTTGATGGAAGCTTGCCAATTCATAAAACTCAGCCTTGCCACCTTCCCAGACTAATTTGACGTCTAGAAGAGAGCCACCATTTCGGATAGCGAAGGTTTGGAGACTAGATGTAATGGCACCGAGGTCTGTCCAACTGTCTTGACCATCCTTGAGTGTTCTAGCAAGAACACGTGCTTGCGCTCCTTCAGGGAGACTAGAAACAAGACGAAGGTGGTTAGCTTTGGTTGGTTCAGACAAGTGATACACCAATTCGCCCTTGTCTTTTTCAGACTTGTAGCTGGTCAAGACTTTGCCGTCTACAAGATTATTATAAAGGTTACCTTGGCTTTCTCCACTACTTCCTTCTACTGTTGGATCATTGATTGGTTTGACAAATTCACCATCGTTGATGACCAATTCTGTAAAGCCTACAAAACGGGCATCATAGTCTGCTGTATAGAGGACACGGAGATAGTTAGCTTTAACTGGTGTCGTCAATTCACCCTCGATATAGCGATTTCCTGGCATCTTAGAATCATGTGTCCAACCATCTGTCAATGAATCATCGTGTGTGCTATTGGCCACACCATCTCCTACTGTAACGACATCAGTCCAAGTTTTACCGTCTTGGCTGACTTGAATCTTACCATCACGAAGGTAGTTTTGAGTTCCGTCTTGGATGTAGGCTCTAATCTTCTTGATGGTACGTTCGCTACCAAGTTTCAAGGTCACATGACCATCTTTACGAGCATAGTCTGAAAACTCAACAAAGTTGTTGTAAACACCGTCAAACAGTTGATCTAGATTGTTCAGTTTACGAACATCATTGCTTCCGTATGTTGGATGAATGCCCATTGAAGTTGATTCCAATTTTGTTGGTTGCACTTCTTTAGTCGTCACAAGGAGAGAAGTCGCTGTAATAGCTTGCTCCTGATCTGTTTTATTGACCAGACGAACATAACGTAGCAAGTGGCTCACCACAGATCTGTCTGTCAACTGGCTAGCTGGTGTCCATTCTTGCGCATTTGCAGAGTACTCAAGGCTAAGAGCAGGATTGACCTGACCTTTGAGCTGGATGCTCTTGATCTGATGGATACGGTCAAGCTTCATTCCTAGATAGCTATGAGCAGGGAGTTTGGTTCCAGCTGGAATTTGAAGCTCGTAACTGCCCAAGCTATCCACTACTGGTGTTTCCTTCAAGGCGTCGACGTTGGTGTCTGTTAACTCACTGTTTCCAGAGCGTGTCTCAACAGAGAAGTCCTGGATACGCCACCAGAGGTCGAGAGCCTTGGTATTGCGGACTCGGATGTAACGAGCGTTGATCGCTCTGGTCACTTCCTTGGTTTGTTCTCCTGATAGGCGATCCAACTCTTGCCATGCAGTTCCATCTGTAGAGTACTCAAGTACACCTGCGGCAAGTTTATCACCCGTTCCTTGGCGAAGGCGAACTTTAGTGACTGACTTGACTTCACCGAGGTCAAGTTGTGCCCAAGCATCTACTGGTGTCGTATTGCTTCCATCAGCATTTGCCATCATGGCTTCTGTATTGTCCTTGCCATCAGTGATTTGACGGGCTGAGGTATTTAGTTTGTAAACTAAGTTTGAGCTTAGACTAACTGTCGTTGCTTGTTGGCTACGAGCTTTTTCAACTGGACGGTTGACTGCAATTTCCTGAACTGCAAACCAAGTGTTCTCGCGGTCTGCTGTCGCAATCATGCGAACTGCCTTGGCCTTGATGTTGAGATTCTCAAACTTAAGAAGGGATTCATTTCCGACATAGCTTGGCTCTTTCAAAGTTACCCAGTTATCATTTTCATCTTGATACTGCACTTCTGCCTTACTAAAGGTATCACGCGGATTTGCCTGCGTTCCCATAGCAAAGGTCAAGGTTTGAATCGCTATCGGTTTGTTGAACTTCATACCAATATAATCACCTGTCTTGATGCTATTTGGTGATTTAATAATCGCATGAGTTGCCAAATCGCCATCCGTTACTTCTGCCAAACCACCTTCTACACCTGTTCGATTGGTGATAAAGGTGCTGATGATTTGGTCTGGATGCAAGACTTTTTGAACTTCAGACGCTAGAACTTCTTTCAAGGATAGGATAAATGGACGAATATGTTGAACACCCAATTCAGCTTTTTCCATATGGTCTACATAATGGAAGGTGTGAGTTTGAGACTGTTCGTACAATTTCAAACCTTTATAGTAGCTATTCCAAAGTTTGGCTGCATCGTTTGTAGCCATGGCTTCAGTTCCTGTAAGGAAGGCATCGAGAGCATTCATTTGATCGATTGCATTATCCAACCAATAGTGGATTTGGGCAACCATTTTTTTATCGCCTGATGCTTTATAGAGTTCAGCTGCTTCTTTAATCTTGGCAAATTCTGCACGCAAGGCTGCACGTTCAGCAGTCACATCCTGACCTGCTTTGAGCTTGGTCATAAAGTCTGTTAATTTTGGAGCCAAGTCTACAGATTCTTCTAGTTTGACGACACGATTATCCATGTTTTGGTTGATCATGTGCTTACCAAGTTCACGGAAGGCTGCCGATACCTTGCTATCTTCAAAATGACCATTTTCTACAAAGTTGAAGGCAATATCATTGATTTTCTTAGCTTCTTCTTCTGATTTCCACTGTTTCCATGAGTATTGAGCTCCTGAAAAGAGGGCAATCTTAGATGGTTCAGACTGTTGCATTGGGTTCAACATGATACCAGATAGCAAGCTAGGATCCACATTGGGATGAAGGAATTTCTCACCACCACCTAGAATCAAGTGCTGTTTAGAGTTATCTGTTACAGGCCAGTTAATCCAAAGTGAAACTGGGCGATAGGTCTTGCCACCTGCGGATAGATTGTTCTTGAGAGTTGAAAGGAAGCTTTCAGAGACTTCACCCCAAATCTTACCACCCGTCAAGGTCATGGATGTTGAACTTGGGAGATTTTCATTGAGGGATTTCAACTCATCCTCACGTCCATTACCCCAATACTGTCCAGGAACAAAGATCATTTCTTTGCGAAGACCACTGTAAGTTCCCTGCATCTCAGTCAACCACTTGGTCATATCTTGCATCAAGCGGTTGTAGCTATTGTAGCCTCCGACTGGGCTTGGAGCATCATCTGCAAGGATACCAAATTCGCGGACACCCACTTTCATCAACTGGGTAAATTTAGCCTTGATGGTTGCCAAATCTTCTTGGTAATGCGCTTCATTGCCAAAGCGGATGCGGTTGTTCATGAATGGATGGATAGTCCAGACATAGCGGGTTTTACTTTGATTTCCGACACGAGCAAGTTCACGGATTTCAGCTAATTTTTCTTCTGGATAGAGTTCACGCCATTTCTTGTTGTGGTATGGATCATCTTTTGGTGCAAAGAAGTATTGGTTCAATTTCAAATCGCCACCAAAACGCATGAGTTCTGCACGATCTGCATTAGACCATGGGTTTCCATAGTAACCTTCGATGAAACCACGGTTCTTGAGCTCTGCGTAATCTTCTACTGTCACATTGCGAAGAACTGGAACTTGGCTTTCCTTGAGCATGTGTTTCAAGGTTGTCAAACCATAGAAGACTGCATCTGTGTCTTTTCCGACGATGGAAATCGAGTTATCCTTGATGCTCAAGACATAGGCGTCAATCTTGTCAAAGAGACCTGCTGAAACATTGGACAAGTTTTGCTCTGCTTGTGAACCTTGTCCATGCACTCCAAGATAGATATTGGTTGCGCCAGCGATTGCCGCCTTACCAGTTGTATAAGATACTTGATTGTCCTGCAAAACACTCTTCAAGCGATTGCGAGTATAGATATCGAGTTGATCGCCCATGACCAGATTGACTTGCTTGCGAAGAGCTGTGACACCTTCTCCATAAGTCACTTTTTGTGGAGTTGGGAAGACCTTGTACTCTTTCTTGAGATAGTCTGCGCTCTTGCTGGCAGCTGCAATGCTGTCTTCGCTAGCTGGTTTACTTGCAGTGAATTGATCTGCCAATTCAACTGTTCCATCACCGGTTTGGTCTACTTTTGGTTTTTCAGGTGTAGTTGGTTTTTCTGGTTGACTTGGTGCAGGCGTTTCTTGCTCTTCTTTGACAGGTTTTAATAGATGAACTTCAGCTGCACTTGCAAAACCACCAACGCCTTCCAATACTTTCAACTCAATCTTGTTGGTATGCACCGCCGCAAAGTTGACTGTTTTTTCTTGGGCGTTGTTGTCCCAGCTTCCTTCTGAAACCTTGACCATTTGGCCATCTTTTTGTGCGTAGATTTCGTAGCGCGTCACGACACCATTTCCACCACCTGGTCGTGGGAGATAAGTCAAACCATTGACTTTTTCTGCTTCTTTCAAGGTCATAGTAAGGGTGTATGGCGCAGTGTCACCAGTCCACTTAGTATGCCAGAAGGTATTTGGATCATTGTCAAAGGCCTTTTCAACAGCGCCTTCAGTTGCGTTTCCTGGAAGTTGCTGACTGCTTGCGGTTGCAGTAATCTTATCATTTGAAATCAAACGAGGATTTACAAATGGTTTGTCTGACAACTCTGCGCTATGCAAGATTCCTTTGAAACCACCGATGCTTTCAAGCGGTAGTACCAAGCTATTGTGGGCAAAGCGAGGGTGGGCTGGATTTGCAATACGCTCAATCTTTTCACCATCCACATAGACTTCTGTAGATTGTGGTTTGGTCACGATGGATATTTGATAACGTTTGTTCTTTTCAAGTTTTTTATTAAATTGGATATGGAACTGTTCAAACTGGTAAGCAAGGTAGCCGTCTTTATCAGCTAGATAGATACGGTTGTCCCCACTTGTTGAGAAGGTTTGTTCTCCGTCTCCAGTGACAGTTACATCAAACTTCAAGACATGACTTGGACCAACATCACCTGCCAAGCCTTCGATACTGCTGTCTTTCTCAAAAGCCAATCCCTGTTCGCTTGCCTTCACCTTCTTGCTTGCATAGTTCTTGACTGTTTCAGAATTGATGGTAAACAAGTCGCTTTGATCAATCTCTTTATCAGGATTTGACTGTGGCGCATAAGGACTCGTTGGTAGGGTGCGTTCTGCAAAGGTCGCAGCTGCACGGTCAGATCCCCAAGTGCGTTCTGCAGTGGTTTGCATGCTCTTGAAGAAGCGTTTAAAGATATCATAAGAGGTCAAACCGGTCTCATGAAGGTCGATATTATCATTCCAAACTGCGTGACCACCACCAAGGATACTTGGATGAGAAGCTGGTAGAAGTGGACCTCCACCTGTTCTAAAATCATTCGGTGTCCAGCTATTGTACTGACGTTCGTAGTTAGCATAGTCCCCGTAGGCTGCTTGACTATTGCTTCCACTTGGCACACTATAGGTCGGTACATCTGTGATGTTGATAATCTTAGCTCCCTGAGCAATGGCTTCATTTGGTCGTTGCCATCCAATACTCCAGATATCAACTTCTACTCCGTTCCAATCAACAGGAGTGTTCCCACGTTTCGCACTGAGTGAGCCCCAGATACGAGGAGTATAGCCTTTAGATTTGATATATTGGGTCAAGTCATTGACATAGCGGCGATAACTTTCTCTGCTGCCATAGTATTCATCCGTTCCGATATGAACCGTGGACACGCCATGAAGTGGTGCATCTGGACCATCGAGGAGTTTATCATAAACTGATTTGACAAATTTAAGAGTTTCTTCGTACTTGTTATCCAAGTCTAGCATGGCTACGCGCTCGACATTGTGCTTGCCTGCATAATCACTCAAACTACCTTGATACATAAGGTCTGGACGAACTTTGACAAATGATAGAGCGTGACCTGGTGTGTCAATTTCTGGCACTAGGTTGATATGCAAGGCCTTGGCAAGTTTAATCAGATTTTGCATTTCTTCCTTGGTATAATGCTCATCTGATGTCAATTTTTGACCATTCTTACCAACAATATCTGTCTCCACACGGAAACCAGTCTTAGCATGTTCAAGGATATACTTGAGTTGTTCTTCTGGACTTAAATTCTTACCTGCCAAGTGTTCCTTTAGGAAGATATAGTTATCGTTGAGGTGCAACTGCAAGTCGTTCATCTTGTAGTAAGCCATGTTGAGCATGATGTCTACAAGAGTGTCGTAAGGGATAAATTTACGACCTGTATCCAACATAAAGCCACGGTGGCTGAAACTTGGGAAATCACGAATTTCGCCATTTTGTAGGTCTGTTTCTCCCATTTGAAGAAGAGTACGAGTGGCGTAGAAGGCTCCTGTGTTTGTGGCAGCTTCGATGGTAATCACATCATTTTGGATAGTGATGCCATACCCTTCTTTACCATAACCCTTGTTTTCAACCTTTTTAAATTCGATTCGTTTTTGAGCTTGCTTGTCACCTGTTGCTAGTTCCAATCCACGGCTGGCAAGGTCTGACTGATAGAAGGTTGCAGCCTGATCAAAGCCAGAATCACCCGTCGCAAGGACTGTATCTGAAGTGATAGAAGATTGGCCTTCTTTCCCATACCATTGTTGAACAGCTGGTGCTACTTTTGGTTTCACACCCACACCTTCGTCCTGATGTAGGCCCTTGATGACTACTTCAAATTCCTTAGTGAAAGTATGACTGTCTCTGATTTGTTGGACCATGACCTTGACGCGTTGATCTGTCAGAGGTTTATGGATGTGATTTTGAAGGTCAATTACACCTTGTTTATTGCTTCCGATGAGACTGACTTTTCCTGGTAAAGTTGGTAAGACAAGAGACTGTTCATCTTCTGCTACTGTGAGTTCGGTTACTTGGCGGATATCCGTTACCTTACTATGGTCCGGAACGTTTGAATAAGCTCGAATTTCTTGGATACCAACGTTTCTCCAACCCATTGTGCCCGCTTGATAGTCGTTAATTTCTAACTTAAGATATTTAGCTTTGATACTTTCTGCTAGATCTACTTTCTCATCTAAAACAGGTTCTCCAGTCTTGGTATGAGCGAGTTTCCATTGTTTTTCTCCGTTAGCGCCCACGTCTTCTTGACCTGCGTAATAGAGACTCCAAGATTTGATATTTGGATCATTTTGCCCATTACGAAGACGAC
>ERZ772807.2286-NODE-2286-length-10061-cov-4.247052_pt1 | contig 10061 bp, 5 predicted proteins | sample MGYA00511472_ERZ772807 | MGnify/ENA primary metagenome ERZ772807 (study PRJEB29015, sample SAMEA2737947) | human oral metagenome | biome: human oral; feature: human-associated habitat; material: dental | place: China | collected 2039 ...
CATTTTTACTCTGAAAATTCTTATATATACCCAAATGTAAGAATGTCACTCCAAACGAGAAATTCTGATTTTAGTTCTTCCTTATCATAGAAACGCAAAAGAATTATTGGTTCTTCCGTTAAATGTGTGAACGATTTTCGTATTGCTTTAACGGAAGAATCGAAGTTACTTATCAAACAAAAACATAGCTAAGACTGTCAATAATCTACCCTATTATCACCCTCTAACATTGAAAATCATTTCTTTTTAGCCTTCAAAAATCCGCAAACAAAGGTTTGAAAAATCATTACATAATTTCAAACAAAACAGCTATAAATAAAGACAAAAACACGGATAAAAAGCACGTTTGCAACCAACAGAAAATCAGTCGGTTATAAACTTGCAACATAAAAGGTGCTTAACTGGACTTCAAAAGGGCGTTAGTAAGGGTCTTAAAGGGCATCTTTTGCAAGTCAATTAGGCGTCTTTAAAAAGCCAAAAGAGCATGTATTGGTTTTGAACTGTACGAAAATAGTTTACAAATAAATCAATTATATGGGAATAAACTGTTTGTAAAAGACAGATAGACGTTGCACCTAATTACATTTGTCATGTAGTTTATCCCCCTTTATAAAACCACCTTATTGGAGGTAATCATACCATGTATGTGGATTAATCACTAATAGAATCTTTGTATTGTTGCTTTATCTTTTCTTCGAGTTCTGCTAATGTTTGCTTGCTGTTGAATAGACTTTTGATAAGGCGATAGCCCAACCATATCACGAGCATACCTACCAGAGCAAGGAGATATTGGACTACGATACTGTTTACAATAGTCTTTGTATAGTTCTCGCAGATAACAAAACCTGCAATGAAGATGACATAATCAATCCATCCCGAACCATTATAGCTGCGAGCAATACGTTGATACTCTTCGTTGTTGGCAAGAATCTCTTTGCGATTTTCAGCCCATTTCTTTTCAAATTCTTCGTTGGTCATGTGTGGGTTGGGTGTTGGGTGGTGAATATTGGAGGTTAATGAATTGTGGTGATATCTTTATACTTTCATTAAATCGCTCATAACAGAGTCGCTGACATAGATACCATTGCGGGTGAGACGGAGCCAGCCATCGTCCTCTTTTAATAAACCTTGTTCTATTGAGGGTTGTGCGAGGCGCATGAGATACGTTCTGTATTCAGCTGACAGGGTAGTAAGGTTTATCCCTTCACACGTACGGAGGGCAGTCATAATCATGTCGTTATAGTGTGTGTCGGCATCTATTATTTCCTCTTCGGTTGGCAATTTGTCTTCTTGTATGGCAGTGATATAAGCCTTTGTGTCTGATACATGCCAACTTCTCTTACCGTTGCCGTAGGAATGAGCAGAGGCTCCGATGCCTATATAAGGGACATTGTGCCAATACGAACTATTGTGTTGGGAACGGAAGGGACTTTTTACTTTGAGGTTTGAAGTTTGAAGTTTGAACTTTGAGGTTTGAACTTTGAAGTTTGAACTTTGAGCTTGAAGCTTGGCAAAGTTGCTAATCTCATATTGCTCATATCCTGCTTCGGATAAGCGGTCGATGAGTGTGTCATACATCTGTCTGTAAAGCTCGTCGTCCATTTCCTTAACCTTTCCTGCTTGGAGAAGGCGGTAGAGTGGGGTACCTTCCTCGTACATCAGACTATATGCAGAGATATGTTCAATGTCTAAAGCAAGCAATCGTTCAATGTCTTCTTTCCATTCTTCAAGTGTTTCATTGGGAAAGCCAAACATAAGGTCTACTGATATGTTCTTGATGTTCACGTTTCTTAGGCGTTTGACAGCCGTCTCTATCTCATCCGCAGTATGTCTACGATGTAGAAACTTTAGGCGTTCATCTGAGAAAGTCTGCGCTCCCATAGAGATGCGATTGATGGGAAGTGAACGTAAGTTCTGTGCAAATGCTTCTGTCACATCATCGGGATTACACTCCATTGTGATTTCAATGGGTGTTGTTGTGCTACAAGTGTTGCTCTCTCTATCCCATTCTAAACCAATATGAAAGACCTTTTCTATCGTTTGGAATATCTTTCGCAGACTCTGAAAGGAGAGTTGTGAAGGAGTTCCGCCACCCAAATAGATGGTTGACAAAGTTGTTCTTTCTCCTGATATACTATTATCTTTCTCCGCACGTAGTTCCATTTCATGACAAAGCGCATTCACATACTGCTCCTCAATAGAAAACCTTTCGTCCTTCTTCTTTGCAGATACTGTGGAATAGAACCCACAGTAAATGCAGCGACTGGCACAGAATGGGATGTGAATGTATAATCCTGACATGATAAGTGTATATATGCGTATATATTAATGTAAGCCTTACAAGAAGTAGTGCAAATGTACTAATAAGTTTTAAAAGAATTTGTTTTTTTTGTTAGAAACTTTGGTGTTTTCAATGAAAATGTCTAACTTAGACCGCTGAATTGATGAGCTTCGGCTTGTCCCTAAGACGAAACAAATTATTACTAACAGCTTAAATCTATCAGATATGAGAGTATATCAGACAAACGAGATTAAGAACATTGCCTTGGTTGGCAGTGCCGGTAGCGGCAAGACTACCCTTGCCGAAAGTATGTTGTTCGAAGCTGGTGTCATTAAGCGCCGCGGTTCAGTAGAAGCTAAGAACACCGTTAGTGATTACTTCCCAGTAGAGCAGGAGTATGGCTACTCAGTGTTCCCAACAGTTTTCCATGTTGAGTGGAATAATAAAAAGTTGAACATTATTGACTGTCCAGGTAGTGATGACTTCGTAGGTGGCGCTATTACTGCCCTCAATGTTACCGATGAGGCTGTTATTCTAATCAATGGTCAGTATGGTCCAGAAGTTGGTACGCAGAACATTTTCCGCTATACTGAAAAACTCAAGAAGCCTGTTATCTTCCTTGTTAATCAGTTGGATTCCGACAAGTGCGACTTTGATAATATCTTCTCAACTATGCAGGAGATTTATGGTTCAAAGTGTGTTCTTGTACAGTATCCAATAGAGACCGGTTCTGGTTTCAACAGTTTGATTGACGTTCTGTTGATGAAGAAATATAGTTGGAAGCCAGAGGGTGGTGAGCCTATTATTGAGGATATTCCAGCTGACCAAATGCCTAAGGCTATGGAACTACATAAAGCACTCGTTGAGGCTGCTGCCGAGAATGATGAGGGCTTGATGGAGAAATTCTTTGAGGAGGAAACACTGACTGAGGATGAGTTGCGTACAGGTATCCGTAAGGGTCTTGTAACCCGCTCAATCTTCCCTGTTTTCTGTGTATGTGCAGGTAAGAGCATGGGTGTTCGCCGTCTGATGGAGTTCTTGGGTAATGTTGTTCCTTTCGTTGATGAGATGCCTAAGGTGCACAATACGCGTGGTGAGGAAGTTGCACCTGACAGCAATGGTCCAGAGTCTCTCTACTTCTTCAAGACAGGTATGGAGCCACATATCGGTGAGGTAAGTTATTTCAAGGTGATGAGTGGATGTGTGAAGTCGGGTGATGACTTGACCAATTCTGACCGTGGTTCAAAGGAACGTATGGGGCAACTCTATGCTTGTGCCGGTGCTAATCGTATCCCAGTTGAACAGTTGAATGCAGGCGACTTGGGTTGTGCCGTGAAGCTGAAAGACGTGAAGACGGGTAACACCCTAAATGGTAAGGGTATTGACCAGCGCTTTGATTTCATTAAGTATCCTAACTCTAAATACTCTCGTGCTGTTGAAGCTAAGAACTCACAGGACACAGAGAAGTTGATGGCTGCTTTGTTAAAGATGCGTCAGGAAGACCCAACATGGGTTGTTGAACAGAGCAAGGAGTTGAAGCAAACCATCGTTCATGGTCAGGGGGAGTTCCATCTTCGTACGTTGAAGTGGCGTTTGGAGAATAACGAGAAGCTGCAGGTTGTTTTCAAGGAGCCAAAGATTCCATATCGTGAGACGATTACCAAGCAGGCAAAGGCTGAATATCGCCATAAGAAACAGAGTGGTGGTGCAGGTCAGTTTGGTGAGGTGCACTTGATAGTTGAACCTTACGCAGAGGGTATGCCTGATCCAACAAACTATAAATTCAATGGTCAGGAGTTCAAGATGAACATCAAGGGACGTGAAGAACGTGACCTTCCATGGGGTGGTAAGCTTGTCTTCATCAACTCTGTTGTTGGTGGTGCTATTGATGCTCGCTTTATGCCTGCTATCTTAAAGGGTGTGATGGATTGTATGGAGCGTGGTCCATTGACAGGTAGCTATGCACGTGATGTACGTGTGATTGTCTATGATGGTAAGATGCACCCTGTCGACTCAAACGAACTTTCATTCACCTTGGCAGCTCGCCATGCGTTCTCAGATGCTTTCAAGGCTGCTGGTCCAAAGATCCTTGAGCCTATCTATGACTTAGAGGTATTTGTTCCAGGCGATTATATGGGTGACGTGATGAGCGACTTGCAGGGACGTCGTGCCATGATTATGGGTATGGACTCTGAGGCAGGTTATCAGAAGTTACAAGCAAAGATTCCTTTGAAAGAACTTGCTAACTATAGTATTTCACTGAGTTCTCTCACTGGTGGTCGTGCAAGTTTCACAACAAAGTTCGCAAGTTACGAGCTTGTTCCAAATGATATCCAGCAGAAGTTGATTGCTGAGCACGAAGCGGAAGTGAAGGAAGAGGAAGAATAGTTCTCCTAAATTAGACTAATATAAGTGAAGAGGTTGATTCGAGGGCTACGGTATGTAGCTTCAGGATTAACCTCTTTTTCTGTTTATTTTGTATTAAGCCTATTATCGGCTCAGTAGGAAAAAGGTGGGGAAAGAAGTAGACAAAGAGCTAATAATAAAGGTTCAGTCCTTTCAAATTTTGAAGTGATGCGTATTCTCAAGTAAGAATAAGATGATTACAGATTCTAAAAGAAAAGTTTAGTTTCAATTTGCTGTCATTTTTAACATTTTGTTTATCTCTCTGTATAATAACAAGTTAAGCCTCTGCAATCGATGAAGGGAATGACAGGAAATTAAGTTGATGTATTGCTCAATAAAACTTATCCTTTGAACTTTGAACATTAAACTTTGAAGAGATATCACACGGCGACGCGGAGAATACAGAGGTTTGACAAATATAAAACAATGGTGGTCGTGGAGGTACAGCTGGTGCGTGAAGTGACGGAGGATATTTGCAAGTTTTGTTGTAGCGAGTGTTCGTAAGGGTTGTGTACAGCATTTATCGCCAAGAGCATCAGCAACCGCTGCGCTACGTCTCTGTTATTCTTTGTGGCATCGGTACCTCTGTGGGATTGCCTTTACTTCCGTGCTGTCCCTTTCTCCGAGTGTCCTATTATATAGGAGACTTATCTTTTCACTCCTAATTTTAGATGACTACAAGACCTCCCCTAACCCCTTCACAAGAGAGGTGGGAGGTCTTTTCTCTTAGAAATGTATTCTAAAGTCCACACCCATTTGGAATGGATTACCCATCTGAGCGAATGTGTAGCGTGTGCCAGTAGCAGCACTCTGAACAGCAAAACTATTATACTTTGTATCTGTCAAGTTACGCACCCAGAGGTTGACATGTAGTGCACCAAAGTCGGCATCGGCATGAGCACCTAAGACGGCATAGAAGTTTTGACCGATAGAGTTCTGTTCATCCCAGTAAGTCTTACCCTGTGCAGAGAGGTTCATTCCCACCGTTACGCTACGAAGATGGAAACGATTTGATGGGTCAAGGAGTGCAGCTGGGTCTACATCTATACGATAATCAGCATTGGCACCAAGCGTATGCTGTGGTACGAAGGGAACATGCTTATCTTTATAATCAACTATTCCAACTCCTGCAATAGAATCCTTGTACTCATCGAATTGAGCACTTGTAAAGCCATAGCTAAGTCCGTAAGTCAGTTTATTGTCCAAAGCACCACCACGAACGGTTGCTTCCAAACCACAGGAATGACTACGACCAGCATTCGTCATCACACGTCCGAAGCCATAGTTACCAGCCATCACAGAGAGTTGCTGATTGCGAATCTGCATATAATAAGCAGCAAGATCAAGATGTAATTGGTTGTTCAAGAGGTTAAGATGTGTTCCTACCTCATAGTTCCAACTTGTCTCTGGCTTATATTCAATCGTCTTTGCAATACGCTCATAATACGCCTCATCATGAGCAATATCTACATCAGCTCGTGCCTTATTAGCTGCTTGTGAGGTCTCAGCCTGAAGCACATCTGAGAACATCTCAAAGTTGTAACCACCTGCACGATAACCCTTTGACCATGTCGCATAGACGTTACTACCATTCTGAAGGCGATAAGTCAGACCAACCTTTGGAAGGAATTGCTTAAAGCTGTCATGTTCACTATGTTTCAGGGTTGAAGTGATTACAGGGTTAATGGTTATGCCCATCACACGCTCCTGCAACGCCACACGCGCAGAGGTTGCATAATCGATACTCACGCGAGAATAATCATAACGTAGACCCAAGGTTGCCATGAGGCGATCAGAAAGTTCAATATTACTCTCATGATAAATACCAAAGTTGAACGTTGGCGTACGGAAAGTGCCTGGGACAGGATCCATTGTCATGTTGATATTTACTCCACCTGCTCCTGCTATTATAGCTGCAGCACTTGCACGTGCAGTCTTATTAGCAAGTTCCTTTGGCATTCCACCAGCAATCATTCTTTCCGCCATACTTCTTGCCATTGCGTTGAGTATGCCATTATAGGCATAATCCGTAATCTTTTTTGAAAGGTAGCGATTTATTTCCTGGTCGAAATAGACAGGGGCGATTGTCTTCAGCCACTGATAAGAACCGAAAGCACCAAAAGTCCAATGCCATTTGCTGTTGTTCTGACTCTTGATTGACAATTCTTCTGTCAACGCATTGCCCGACTGACGCTGTGTAAGGTGTATAAAGTCCTGTGGACGATAGTCAATATCCATGAGCATATAGTCACGAAGGAACTGCCAAGAGGTCATCGAGTTGATATCAAAACCGTTACCAGCATACTTAATTCCTAATCCAGTATTGAGGATATTACGGCGATAATTACCTTGACGGTTCTGGTTAGGCAACTGCGTTCCAGCCTTCAAACCATAAAGGGGTGAAGTGATATTTGCAGAAGAAATCTCATCTTCTGTTACCACTTGTCCGTATGGGAAACCATTCTGACGAGTATATTGATAATCAGCAATGAAGTCAAAATTAAGTCTTTCTGTTGGATGCCAAAGGAAACGTCCCTTAGCACCAAACTCATTGATAAGGTCGGCACGTGATCCATCATACTGATTACGGAAGAATCCATTCTGTCCACCATAGAAACCAGCAACTGAGTAAGCCGTCTTATCATTCAGTTTCTCATAATGACTTACCTCAATTTGGCGATGCCATTTCGTACCAACAGAGAGCTTCACGTCTGTTCCCTGATAGTGGAAAGGATTACGACTATAAAGACGAATCAATCCGCCTTCGGTATTCATTCCATAGAGTGTTCCTTGTGGACCATGCAGTATATCGACACGGTCGACATCATACATATGGAAATTGAAGGCACTCTTGCTCAAGATAGGCATACCATCAACATAAACTCCTACGGCTGGAGAATAGACACGTGACCCAATACCACGCATATAAATAGAAGAGGTGTAGCGACTTCCATACTCAGGCATAGAGAACGACGGAACAAACGTTGACAGATGACGAGCATCCTGGACGTTAAGCCCCTGAAGAAGACTCGTGTTGAACGACGTACTACTCAATGGCTGCTGTCGTAAACGAAAGGCTTCCTTTGGCTGATCAACGACCACCACCTCGTCAATATCATACACACGGGAGGTATCTCCTATCTCAATAATGTTATTAGCCTGTAACCCTATGGGTAGAGACGAAGTCAACAAAAGGATAATACCAAACTTAGACTTAATCATCATATAATCTTGTTTTATGTTTTTGCTGATTGTTAATGTTGGCAAAGGTATAAAGAAAAAGTATAATATGCAATCCTAATTTATTAGGAATAATTATGTTTCTGGGTGTTACGTTAATCAAAAAGGAAATCTGTTCTTTCTGTTTATCTGCTTTCTGTGAGATAATAAGCTCTATTCAAAATTCATCAATCACAATTCCTAATTATGATTAACACTGTAAGAAAGGTAAAAGGGTAAAAAGTAAAAGAGTTCAAACGTCAAAGTTCAAAGTTCAAAGTTCAAAGTCTTATAGGTGTTAAGCCTTAACACAAGTGGTGTTTACCAATCGCACCACATGTGCGCGGCACTGGCACATTGATTAAAGAGGGTAAATGAAATGATTGCTATTATAATAATACATCGTAAGACATGAATGATTGCGCTCTAAGGAAATGCTTTATCAGAAGCAATTTCTGTGGTGCTTATAAACAAGGTGATGTGTCGTGGTAAAAGACATAAGATGGTAGTCTACGGTTTTAGTTAATGAAAGTCTTTGTTTTGTAAAGAATAATCATGAATATATTGTTTACAAGTAGGATAGTTGTTTGTAGAAAAATAAAACGGACGCACAAATTGTACGTCCGTAGAGATAAAAACAGTTACAGAAAAAAATCTGTTAGTTTTTTAATTCTTTTACTTAAGGCATGTCCTAAAAACGACTGAGTGAACTGGTAATTTGCTCCGAAGAAAGTCCGAAAGATGACACGAAGTACCCCATGATTTAATTATTTGATGTCAGTGGTAAATAATAGAACCCACCTTAACCAGCACAAGGAGGGTGTTTGAATGTGTGTCTGACTCTCTTTTCTTGGCAAGTTTTACTTTTCGCACAGCTCTTGGTTGCTGATGTGCGCAAGTTTTTGCCACCTTTGATATGGAGGATTTAGTTAGTTTCTTCTTTCTCGTTCATCGCTTCAAGGCACTGAGGACAAACTCCTTTGTAGTAAAGTTGAGTGTCGTCAATTCTGAAGCCTTTGCCAATCTCACCTGTGTAGCGTGGCATCTCCATAGTTTCAAAATCGAAAACTTTTTCACAACGCTTGCAGAAGAAATGTGCATGTGGCTCGGTAATACCATCATAGCATACGCGGTGGTCATCAATAGTAATCATTGATGCTGCTCCATGTTCAGACAACATTCTTAATGTATTATAGACTGTTGTACGACTCACCGTTGGAAGTTGTTTCTTGAGTGCAAGGAAAACCTCTTCCACTGTTGGGTGAGTGTGGTGAGTTGCCAAATACTTCATGATTGCCACACGCTGTATAGATGGGCGAATACCTAATGCTGTCAATTTGTTATATACTGAATCCACTGTTGTCAACCTTTTTATCAATTTACACTAAAAATAATTCCACTAATCATAACAAATCATATGAATTGATATGGATGATTTATATAATATGTTTGCAAAGGTACGCATTTTGTGAATAACAGACAAATATTATGTTGTAAAAACTACAGATATTTTAGAAGTTGACGAGTGAATAGTTGACAAGTTAACAAGTTGCTTGCGAGAAAGACATAGTAACAAAAGAACAGAGGTGTGTTAATAACATAACAAGTAACTCATTCACTTGTCGACTCGTTCACTTGTTGTTTTTTACTTGTGTGCTTTGTTGGGACGGATAAAAGTCTTACTTTTGTATTTGATAAATATTGAAAGTGTATACATAAAGATTATTTCGTATGAAAGAAGTTAGTTACAAAGATTTGAAGTTTAATCCGTTTAACCTTTTAGGAAAGGAATGGATGCTGTTATCTGCAGGAAATGAGCAGGATGGTTGTAACACGATGACTATCAGTTGGGGACATCTTGGTTGTATTTGGGGGCATAGCGATCCAACAGTTGTTGTTTATATCCGCCCCAATCGATATACAAAGACTTTCGTGGATAAGGAAGATTACTTTACGCTTTGTGTGATGGACGCATCATTCAAGAAACAAATGGCTTATCTTGGCTCTGTGTCAGGACGTGATGAGGATAAGATAGGGAAAACTGGACTGACAAAGGTTTTTGCTGATAATAGTGTTTATTTTAAGGAGGCAAAGTTAGTTCTTGTTTGTAAGAAAGAGTATGCTGCAGACCTAAAGGAAAGTGGTTTTATTGATA
>ERZ772807.2287-NODE-2287-length-10060-cov-8.236882_pt1 | contig 10060 bp, 8 predicted proteins | sample MGYA00511472_ERZ772807 | MGnify/ENA primary metagenome ERZ772807 (study PRJEB29015, sample SAMEA2737947) | human oral metagenome | biome: human oral; feature: human-associated habitat; material: dental | place: China | collected 2039 ...
GAACGCGATATGATTCATCACTTTTCATAGCTTCCTTATCTCACCGATAAGGGCACGCAAAGGCCGAGGGAGACTCTCTTCCTCGGTCTTTTTTTTATTCCTGCGCTGCGGACGATACTCCTCCTTGATCAATACGTGATTCATTTTTTCAGCATGAATCCTATCCCCGTCAATGATCGGATTCGCTGTGTCACATGTCGCCCTTTCCTCGTCCATTTTCCGTCCGGTAGGGTAGGGGCGTATCGCATACGCCCCAGCATGTACCTGGCTGATTAGGTAGTTCGCCCACTTTGTGATCGTTTGGAGGGCGTATTCGATACGCCCCTACATTAACCAGATAAATACCTATTAGATACGTACTTATTGAATCCTATCCCCGTCAAGGATCGGATTCGCTGTGCCACATGTCGCCCTTTCCTCGGCAGATTTTTGAGTCTTGGTGTAGGGGCGTATTGCATACGCCCTACAAACGCCTCCGCATGGAGGCGAATGACAGATAAACCCGATACATTTTGGGGTGTATGTCTTTGCGCCCTACCCATACGGATCAAAAATTTGATTCCCATTTATTGGATAAATCTCAAACCCGGCAGGTTTTGGGGTGTATGTCTTTGTGACCAACCACACCCCGGCGAGAAACTCTTAAAATTTGTATGGATGCACGCAAAACCCGGCGGGAATTAGACGAATATGACCATATCTACCGAAAACCCGGCGAGGATTGGACGAATATGGCCATATCTATCGAAAACCCGGCGGGGATGGGACGGATATGGCCATATCTACCGAAAACCCGGCGGGGATTGGATGAAAATGGCCATATCTATCGAAAACCCGGCGAGGATTGGACGAATATGGCCATATTCACCGAAAACCCGGCGGGGATGGGACGAATATGGCCATATCCACCGAAAACCCGGCGGGAATTGGACGAAAATGGCCATATCTACCGAAAACCCGGCAGGAATTGGAAATATGGCCATATCTGTCGAAAACCCGGCGAGGATTGGACGAAAATGGCCATATCTATCGAAAACCCGGCGGGGATGGGACGAAAATGGCCATATCTACCGAAAACCCGGCGAGGATAGGGTTCAATATGGATACAGCTATCGAATCCTTGCCGAGGATAGGATTCCATACGTTTCTGGGAATCACATTTTGGGTAAGGATGGGATTCATGTACCCACATGCAGGCTATACCTATTCTATATAGGGATGCAGATGGCCCGGACCGAGGTAAACGTATCAAGACAAGAAAGCCGGGCGACACGCGGAATGAGATTCGCAGTGTGCGTCCGGCAGTCTTTCACGCTTCGCTTTCCGTCCTTAGCTCATTCGCCTTCGCCGTCGTACTGCTGAAAGAGAAAATCGTTGTAGGGGAAACGGGTGATGTGGATGGCTTTGACGTGCTCGTAGAGGAGCGACTTGAGGGCGGCGATGTTGGTCCGATCGCGGGCGGAGATGAAGATGCAACTGCCGGGGCGACGGCTCATCCAGGTCTCGCGAAGCTCGGAGAGGGGGATGTTTTCGCGCTCGCGGGGCGTGAGATCATCCTCGTCCTTGGGGACAAACGAAAACGCGTCGATCTTATTAAAGACCGTGATGATGGGCTTGTCGGCGCAACCGATGTCGGCCAGGGTGCGCTCTACGACTTCGATCTGCTCCTCAAAAGTAGGGTGGGAGATGTCCACGACATGCACCAAAAGATCGGCTTCGCGAACCTCGTCGAGGGTGGACTTGAACGACTCGACGAGTTCGGTAGGCAACTTGCGGATGAAGCCCACCGTATCGGAGAGGAGGAAGGGCAGGTTGTCGATGATCACCTTGCGCACGGTGGTGTCGAGGGTGGCGAAGAGCTTGTTTTCGGCAAACACGTCGCTTTTACCAAGCAAGTTCATGAGGGTCGACTTGCCCACGTTGGTATAACCTACGAGCGCCACGCGGACCATCTTGCCCCGGTTGCGCCGCTGAGTGGCCTTCTGCCGGTCTATCTCTTCCAGCTCACGTTTGAGCTTGGAGATGCGGTCGAGAATGATGCGCCGGTCGGTTTCGAGCTGCGTCTCGCCCGGCCCACGCATACCCACGCCGCCTCGCTGACGCTCTAGGTGCGTCCATAGGCGCGTCAGACGGGGAAGCATATAGCGGTACTGCGCCAGCTCGACTTGCGTCTTGGCGTGGGCAGTCTGCGCGCGCTTGGCAAAGATGTCGAGGATGAGATTCGTACGGTCCAGGATGCGCACCTTGAGTTCCTTTTCGATGTTTCGTAGCTGCTTGGCCGAAAGCTCGTCGTCAAAGACCACGATGCCTATCTCGTTCTCAGCCACATACTCGCCAATCTGTTGCAACTTACCCGACCCGACGAAGGTTACGGCATGCGGCTTGTCGGCCTTCTGGGTGAAGCGTCGGACAGGCTCAATCCCGGCCGTTTCGGCCAGGAAGGCCAGCTCGTCTAAGTATTCCTTGACCTGCGCCTCACTCTGCTCGGGGGTGACTAACCCCACCAGGACGGCGCGCTCGGTCTGCTCTTGGGTGATAATGAATTCTTTCATACGGCTGCAAAGGTAGAGGGGTTCTTCTTTTCTTCTCTTGATAGAAGAAAAGAAGCAAAAGAAGATCAAGGCCTCTGCCGAGGCCGGGGAAGCTGGCCGGGTACTTTATGGGATGTAATTTTTTTGTTCTTTTTGACTCAATCGAGATCCTCGTCATCGTCTTCTTCCTCGTCGTCGACTGTAACGTTTTCGGGAAGTTCGTCTTTGGGCGATGGTTCGACTGTCTGAGGGGCGGGTTTGGGACGGGACGATGGCGCGGCGGGTTGGGGCTTTTCGGCTGGTGCCGCATCGACTGCCGCAGGGCTACCCGAACCGATGGGAACTGCGCCTACTTTGCCCATGAGCGAGAGGATAGCGCCTTGACGTTTACGCATATAGGCCGAAGGGGCCCCGGGATTGCGTTTGCGTGGATTGGGCAACGCAGCGGCGATGAGCGCGGCTTCTGGACGAGTCAACGAGGCAGCTGACTTAGAAAAGTAGGTTCTGGAAGCGGCCTCGACGCCGAAAATGCCACGTCCCATCTCGATGGAGTTGAGATAGACTTCCATAATGCGCTCCTTGCCCCACACGAACTCGATGAGGACGGTAAAATAGGCCTCCAAGCCTTTGCGGATCCACGATCGACCGGGCCAGAGGAAGACGTTTTTAGCCGTCTGCTGCGATATGGTGCTGGCTCCGCGCTTCCGTCCGCCGCGCTTGGCTTCTTCCATCGCTTGACGGATCTGCTCATGGTCGAAACCATGATGCGTCATGAAACGATTGTCTTCCGAAGCCACCACAGCTAGTGGCATGGCATGCGAAATCTTATCAATGGATACCCAATGGTGTTTCATTTGCGGCGTTTCGGGGTCGAGGGCACGGATGAACATCAGCGGCGTGAACGGAACGGGCAACCACTTATATACGAGCACCATAAAGAGGCTAAAAACAAACAACGCCAGCACCGCGTTGCGGCACCAGCGTAGTATGCGTTTGAAACGTAGTTTCATCAGATGAAAAAATGAGATCGAGGGGCTCTTCGAATCATTTCCGAAGCCTGTCGAGCGAGCGAACGAGCATCTCGTCAGCACCGATAGCTCGGATAGCCAACCAATTTAGGATGAGCGAAATAAGTGGGAAGGCCAGGGCGATCCGAAAATTGAAGGTGAAGGCGTCCATCGAGCCTGCAAGTCGCCAGAGATAGAAGGCGAAGAGGCCATAAAAGCCTACGATGAGCAGCGTATTGAAGGTGCAAAGCCTGATCTGCAGCATGCGTCGGCGAAAAAGGAAGATGGTGACAAGTGCCAACAGCGAAATGAGCGCCGAAAGGGCCATCAAGGCCCACGTGGGATAGACGAGCGCCTCGGGAGAGGCCATTGTGCTCATTCCCGAGGCGTCGAACGAATAAAAAATGCCGTCAAACTGCACCGTAGCCAGCGGCATGAACACCACAAGGAGGTTAAGTGCGGCCACGATCAGCAAATAGACGGTCTGAATACGTTGAATCATATCTGAATATCAGAACGATTAGAAACTCTTCTCGCGCGAGGGATTTTTGTAGTAAATCTTGTCCTCGAGATACTCCTGAGTAGCGATGAGGGTCGGTTTGGGCATTTTTTCGTAGGATCGGGAGATTTCGATCTGCTCGTGGTTTTCAAAAACCTCTTCCAGGTTGTCGCTGAGGTTCGTAAACTCCTCGAGTTTCTTCTCCAGATCCTGCTTCATTTCGTTACTGATCTGATTGGCGCGTTTGGCAATCACCATGACGGTTTCGTACACGTTGTCTTGATTGTCGTGACAGAGTTTAATCATGTCTCGCGTGACGGTATTCGTCGGCGCCGTTGTCTTGCGGTAATCCATTTCTCGTTATGCTCTTGTTAAAGAATTGATGTGTCAATATTTCGTTGTGATGTGTGAGTTGGCCTCGTTGAAGTACTTCTGTACTTGTCGGCTGTACTTCCCGTCGGGGAACTCGTTCTTATAATTGTAATATTCGTCTACTACGTCACGATAGCGGCCCTGCAAACGATCTTCTACGCTGACCGAGGCTAACTCGAACTTCGATTTGATCTTCAGGAAGATAAAATCCTCACGGTACTTAGTGTAGGGATAATCGCGGAGGGCATTATCGGCCGTGATGACACACGATCTGTAATTATTTCCCATGTAGGTGCCTAAGTTGTAGTATAATTCGGCGGCAAGAAGCTCCTTGTAGGCCAATTTTTCCTGCAATTGAAAGAGGATTTCTTGGGCTTGTTTGGCGCGCTCACTCTGCGGATAGTATTCCATGTAGAGTTGGAGTTGCGCGATGGCCTCGTAGGTTTGCGATTGGTCAAGTCGAGGGTCCGGGGAGTCCAAATAGAGCCCATAACCGGAGTAAAAACGGGCCTGCTCGGCATATTCGCCTTTGGGATACGTGGTGTAATAGGTTTTGAAATACTCTGCCGCCGTTTCATAGTCCTTCTGGCTATAATAAGTTTGAGCCAACAGGTAAAGCGACTCCTCGGCGTGCGTTGTACCCTTAAAAATGGGCACAAGCTCCTCCAGCAGCGTGGCTGCTTTGGCGTATTTCTTTTCGTCGAAGTATTTTTTAGCGTAGGAGTACTTCAATTCGTAGTCCGTGCTCTTGAGGATCTTGTTGTATTCGCCGCATGAGGCAAACAGGAGCATGATCCCAATAACCCATCCGATATTCTTCATTCTGCTATAGTTAGGCGCTGTTTTTTAACGGCGGCAAAAGTAATTCATCCCCCGAAACCGGAAAGTGACGCTGTCTTTCAGCCCAAAAGGGCCATCAGCAACACCTGCACCAGGATCACACGGGCGAACATGCTTAGCGGATAGACCGTGGCATAGGCAACGGCGGGGTTATCGCCCGAGACGGTATCGTTGACATAGTTCAGCGCCATCGGATTGGCCATGCTGCCACACAGCATGCCGAATACGCTGGCAAAATCGATCTTCAGCCACTTCATAGCTATCGCACCGACAATCAAAGTGGGGATAAGTGTCAACACGAAGCCCAATCCGATCCACAACAAGCCCTCGGGACGAAACACGGTCTCGAAAAAATGCGCTCCCGCGTCGAGTCCGAGGCATGCGAGGTACATCGACAGTCCCAAGGCACGCAACATGAGGTTCGCACTACGCGTGGTGTACGTAATCATGTGCAACCGTGGGCCGAACGTGCCCAAAAGAATGCCTACGATGATCGGTCCGCCGGCCAGACCTAACTTAACGGGCGTAGAAATGCCCGGAATGGCGATGGGTAATGATCCCAGCACGAGCCCCAGCACTATACCTATAAATATGACTACCAGATTCGGTTCATTGAGGCTTTTCACCGCATTGCCAAGTACCTTTTCGACGTTCCGAATGGCTGCCGACTCACCCACAACGGTCAATCGGTCGCCAAGTTGGAGCACCAGCTCAGGCGTAGCCAGTAGTTGCACCCCGGAACGATAGACGCGGCTGATATTGATGCCGTAATGATTGCGTAGGCGGAGGGATCCGAGGCGCTTGCCATTCAATTCGGGGCGCGTAACGACGATACGCTCCGACGCGAGCTCGCTATCGATGGCGTTCCAGTCGATGTCGTCCTTATTCCAGTCCTTATTTTCCTGTTCGCCGAAGAGTACGGTCAACGCGGGTACGTCTTTTTCGGACGTAATGACCAGCAGACGGTCGCCCTCACGGAGTGTAGAAGCCGATGTGGGGATGCTGACATGCCCGTCACGCCAAAGACGAGAGATGACGAAGCGTGTGGCACTGATGGCCCCAATGTCCTTCACGCTTTTGCCGAAGACGGCGGGGTTGTGCACCTGAAAGGCGGCCATATAGACCTTGTTCGCGTCCTCCTTCTCCTGAGCGCCTGTGTCGCCGGGCTTCACGAGTGTCTTGCGCATGAGCATGACGGCGATGATGACGCCCACGACACCCAGTGGGTAAGTCACGGCGCAACCGAGGGCCGCCGTCGATCCGTCGAGTCCGAGTTGCACGAGCGTCTGCTGTGCAGCACCGAGCGCGGGTGTATTCGTCGTGGCTCCACAGAGTATGCCGACCATGTCAGGCAGGGAAACACCCGTAGCGTACGAAAAGGCGACGGCCATAAGCGTGCCGAGCACAACGACGCCCATCGAAAGCATGTTAAGCGTCAATCCGCCCGTATGAAACGAGCTGAAGAAGCCCGGGCCGACCTGTAGCCCGAGGGCGTAAACGAAAATGACGAGGCCGAAACTCTCGGCGTAGGTGCGCATGGCCGGATCGACGGTAAAGCCGAGGTGGCCAGCCAGAATGCCCACAAAAAAGACAAACGTGACGCCGAGCGAGATGCCCATAAGGCGCACTTTGCCCAGTCCCAATCCGATGGCGGAGATAAAAGAGATCACCACCATCGCTTGTAGTGCAGTGTGTTCGCTGAATAAACTGATAAACCAATCCATTGTTCTTCTCTCTGAGTTCGGCCGCAAAGGTAGAGGGTGAATAAGACTTAGATTTTTGTCCAAGCACTGAAATCGCTGATTTCAGGGTCATGCCAAAAAACATAGCCCCCGGTCGCATTTTCTATTCTTCCTTTCTCTATTTATGTCCGTATGCTTACAAATCCCCACGCCCCCCGGATGAAAAGCCCGACTTTCGCGACCCATTTTTTCTGATCCTCTACCCATTGATCCAAAATGACAAGAAGAATTTTCTGCGCTCTGCTCATGCTCCTGGCCCTCTGTGGCCCGTGGACGACACGAACGCTGGCGCAACACACGGTACACGTCGAGGGTATCGTAAAAGACTCCGTCACAGGTGAGGCGCTGCCGGCCGTCGCCGTGATGCTGAAAGGAACGACCATCGGTACCGTCACCGACAACGACGGCCGCTTCACTCTTGAGGCTGAATCCGCCGCACGGACCCTCAGCGTCTCGTATTTGGGATACGAAACTTATGAGCGCCCCCTTACCGGCACGAACCGCCTCACCATCCGGCTTCAGCCCACGACCTACACGCTGAATGATGTTGTGGTGCGGCCCGGACACGAGCGTTACTCCCGCCGCAATCAGGCGGTGGACTTTGTCCGGAACGTGATCGAACGCCGCGAGCTTAATGCCCCTCGCAACCACGACTACTTCAGCTTCAGCACTTACGACCGTAAGATTTTCGCCAAAAACGACTTCGAGGAGGCTGAGGAGCGCGGCAAGAAGCGTTACCGCCGCATCGACTTCATCTTCGACTATATCGACACCTCGCACGTCTCCGGAAAGCCCATCCTGCCGCTCTACAACGAGGAAGTGATCGAACAGACCTACTTCCGCCGCACGCCGCGCACGGAGCGTCGCTTGGTGCAGGGTGTCAAGCGGGCGGGGCTCGTAGAGATCTTCTCTGAGGACGGCATCACGCAGTTCGTCAATGAGGTGTTCCGTGAGCCGGACGTCTTTCAGGACAACATTCCCCTCTTCCTCCAGCGCTTCGTCAGTCCGCTGGCCTCCTTCGGCCCTACCTTTTATAAGTACTATCTCACGGACACCGTCGAGATCGATGGCGAGCGCTGTGCCGACCTCAGCTTCGTGCCCTTCAACGCCGAATCGTTTGGCTTCACTGGCCACCTCTACGTCACGCTCGACTCCACCTACTTCGTCCGCCGCGTCCGCCTGAATGTGCCTAAACACATCAATCTGAACTACGTCGACTTCATGCAGATCGAGCAGGATTTCCGCCGCACCGACGACGGCACACGGCTCATCCTCAAGAACGACATCACGGTCGAGTTCCGCCTCCATGCCAAGAGCAAGGGCACCTATGCGCGTCGCATCTGCCTCTACCGCAACCAATCGTTCCGGGCGCCCGACGACCCGTCCGTCTTCCGCGAAAACAACCCCGTGATGGAGACCGAGGAGGCACGCCGCCGGTCGGACGACTACTGGCAGCAGCAACGCGCGCAACAGGGCGACAGCACCAGCGACGCCACTCGCCAGACGTCGGTCGAGCGAATGATGGCCCAGCTGCGGCGCGTCCCCGTCTTCTACTGGACGGAGAAGGTGGCCAGCGCACTGATCGGCGGCTACGTGCAGCCGATGGAGAAGAATAGCCCCGTGGAGTTCGGCCCGGTCAACACCTTCATCAGTGGCAACGTCCTCGAGGGGGCCCGCTATCGCTTCGGTGGAACAACGACCACGGCCCTCAGCAGCCGCTTCTTCATCGATGGTTACGCGGCCTACGGGGCGGGCGACAGGAAGCTGAAGGGTGACATTTTGGCCGAATATTCCTTCAACAAGAAGCGCAACTTCCGCAAGGAGTACCCCTTCCATTACCTACGCGCCGAGTATCGCTACGACATCAATCAGATCGGCCAACACTACCTCTACACCAACCCCGACAACATCTTTATGATGCCCAAGCGCCGCCGCAACGACCTCATCACCTACATGCGCAACGCCGAGCTGAGCTACTACCATGAGCATTACAACGGCCTCGGCTATGGCCTCACCCTGCGCCACCGCACCGAGTGGGCCACCCGCTACGTGCCCTTCCAGCGCTTCCTTCCCGACGCCACCACCGTGCCCGTAAAGAGCTATCAATCGGCACAGTTAGAGGTCAGCATACGCTGGGCGCCCAACGAAAAGTTCTACCAGTCGCGCAACTACCGCTATCCCATCACGCTCGATGCGCCCATCATCACCCTCACCCACACGATGGCCCGCCGCGGCCTGCTCGGCACCGAGCATAATTACAACCGTACCGAGCTCGGCGTCCGCAAGCGCTTCTGGCTCTCGCCCTTTGGCTACATCGACCTCTACGGCCAGGCGGGCGCCGTCTGGAATCGTGTGCCCTACCCGCTACTGATCATTCCGAATGCCAACTTGTCATACTCCATCGAGCCCGAGAGCTACGCCCTAATGGACCCGATGGAGTTCATCAACGACCGCTTCGTTTCGTGGGAAGCCACCTACTTTCTGAACGGCGCCTTGCTCAACCGCCTGCCGCTCCTCAAGCGCCTGCAACTGCGCGAGGTTGTTGCCTTTCGCGGCTGGTACGGCACGCTCACGGATAAGAACAACCCCTTCCTCGCCGACAACGCCGACCTCTACGCCTTCCCCTCGAACACCTACCTCATGGGCTGCCGTCCCTACATGGAGCTCAGCGTCGGCCTCGACAACATCTTCAAGCTCGTCCGCGTAGACTACGTCTGGCGCCTCTCCTACCGCGACCACCCGCACACGCCCAACAGCGGCGTCCGCTTCAAGGTGCAATTCTCGTTTTGAGGCACTGTTTGGGCGCAGGGGCGTTCATTCACTCGGCAGAATGTCTGCCGGCGTACTCATGGGGTGTGATAGTCGCGGCAGAATGTCTGCCGGCACGATCATGGGGTGTGATAGTCGCGGCAGAATGTCTGCCGGCACGATCATGGGGTGTGATAGTCGCGGCAGAATGTCTGCCGGCACGATCATGGGGTGTGATAGTCGCGGCAGAATGTCTGCCGGCACGATCATGGGGTGTGATAGTCGCGGCAGAATGTCTGCCGGCACGATCATGGGGTGTGA
>ERZ772807.2289-NODE-2289-length-10055-cov-7.924600_pt1 | contig 10055 bp, 8 predicted proteins | sample MGYA00511472_ERZ772807 | MGnify/ENA primary metagenome ERZ772807 (study PRJEB29015, sample SAMEA2737947) | human oral metagenome | biome: human oral; feature: human-associated habitat; material: dental | place: China | collected 2039 ...
TAAAAAATGAAATAATTACAAAAAAGAAATAAAATAATTAAAAGTTATAGTGATTTGAATCACAATTATTATATTTATAAAATTTTATTGTTAAAAAATTAAATAAGTTTTGATATTTTCTATTAATTTGAGGTAAATACATAGTACAAAATAATAATTTTGATATTTAATTTTGGAGGTTTATAGTGAGTAATTCAAAAAAATTAACAAAAAAAGAACTTTTAGAAATGTATGATAAAATGTTGCTTATAAGACATTTTGATATGGAACTTAGTAAATTATATTCAAGAGGATTTATTCATGGAATGACACATTATTCTGTTGGGGAAGAAGCTGCAAATGTAGGTGCTATTTATCCAATGAGAAAAGAAGATTTAATGTATTCAAATCATAGAGGACATGGTCAAACAATTACAAAAGGTATTGATATAAATAAAATGATGGCAGAAATTTTGGGAAAATCTACTGGTCAATGTAAAGGTCGTGGAGGCAGTATGCATCTTTACAATTTGGAAGTAAACAATATGGGATGTAATGGTATTGTTGGCGGTGGACATGGTTTAAGTACAGGTGCTGCTCTTGCTCAAAAGATGAAAAAGACAGGAAATGTTGTTGTTTGTTGTATGGGTGAAAGTGCTACAAATGAAGGAAGTTTTCATGAATGTTTAAATATGGCATCAATATGGAAATTACCTTTAATATTTTATGTAATAAATAATAAATATGGTATTTCAATGTCTCAACAAAGATCAATGACTGTTGAAAGAGTTGTTGATAGAGCAGAGGCTTATAAAGTAAAATCATTTTATGTTGAAGATGGTAATAATGTTTTAGATGTTTATGATGCTATGAGTGAAGCACTTGATTACGCTAGGGAAGGTAATGGACCTGTTTTGGTTGAAGCGAAAAGCTATAGATGGTTTGGTCACTCTGCTTCAGATGCAGGAAAATATAGAGATAAAAAAGAAGTTGACGAATGGAAGTTAAAAGATCCTAACTTAAAATTCAGAAATTACTTACTTGAAAATAATATTGCAACAGAGGAAGAATTAGTAGAGCTTGAAGAAAAATCAAAAAAACAGATTGAAGATGCAGTAGAATTTGCAAAAAATAGTCCAGAACCTACGTTGGAATCTGCATTTGAAGATATATTTGCGAATTAGAAAAGGAGATAGAAAATGGAAACAAAGTTGATGTCTGTAAAAGAGGCAATTATTACAGCAATGTCGGAAGAGATGAGAAGAGATGAAAATGTATTTTTAATGGGAGAAGATGTAGGAATTTTTGGAGGGGATTTTGGAACATCAGTTGGAATGCTGGATGAATTTGGGCCAGAAAGAATAAAAGATACTCCAATTTCAGAATCAGCAATTTCTGGAGCTGCAGTTGGTGCTGCAATGACAGGGCTTCGTCCTATAGTTGATGTGACATTTATGGATTTTATCGTTTATATGATGGACAATATTGTAAATCAGGCGGCAAAAACTAGATATATGTTTGGTGGAAAAGGACAAGTGCCAGTAACATTCAGATGTGCGGCAGGTTCTGGAGTGGGTTCGGCAGCACAGCATTCACAGTCACTTGAATCTTGGTTTACTCATATTCCAGGAGTAAAAGTTGTTGCGCCAGGAACACCTGCGGATGTAAAAGGGCTTTTAAAATCAGCAATTCGTGATAATAACCCAGTAATTTTCCTTGAATATAAAGCACAATACAATATGAAAGGTGAAGTTCCTACAGACCCTGAATTTGTTATTCCTTTAGGAAAAGGAGAAATTAAAAAAGAAGGAAAAGATATTACAATTGTAACTTATGGAAGAATGCTGGAAAGAGTAATGAAGGCAGCAGAAATTGTAGAAGGTGAAGGAATTAGCGTAGAAGTTGTAGATCCAAGAACATTAGTTCCATTAGATAAGGAAATTATATTAAATTCTGTGAAAAAGACTGGAAGAGTAATTTTAGTAAATGATGCTCACAAAACAAGCGGGTTTATCGGAGAAATTTCTGCAATTATTTCAGAAAGTGATACATTTGACTATTTGGATCACCCAATAGTAAGATTAGCAGGGGAAGATGTACCAATACCTTATAACCACACTCTTGAAACAGCGATGGTTCCAAGTGTGGAAAAAATTGTAGAAGCAATTAGAAAAGTAAAAAATAAACAATAAAAAATATATAAGAAGAAATAAAATAGAAAGGAAAAAGCTATGGAAAATAATGAGTTAAGAGCTACTCCTGCAGCACGTAAATTAGCGCAGCAGATGGGACTTGATCTTTTTCTTGTGAAAGGCAGTGGAGCAAATGGACGTGTTCATAAGGAAGATGTGGAAACATTTAAATTTGAAAAGCACGTAAGAATATCGCCACTTGCTAGAAAAATAGCATTAGATCATAATGTTGAATTGGAAAATGTCGTTGGGACAGGGCATAATGGGAAAATAATGCGGGATGATATTTTGAAATTGATTGCTAAGCCGCAGGAAACAGAAGACTTGGCAAGACATGAAAAAGCTGTTGTTGCAGAAGAAAAAGCGGTTGCACAGCAGGATATAGAAATTGTGCCAATGTCAGCAATGAGAAAAGTTATTTCAAAACGTATGACAGAAAGTTATCTAACAGCACCTACATTTGCACTTAATTACGAAATTGACATGACTGAAGCTATTGCACTAAGAAAGAAAATACTTGATACAATTTTAGAAAGTACAGGAAAGAAAATTACAATAACAGATATTATTTCATTTGCAGTTATAAAAACTTTGTTAAAGCACAAGTTTGTAAATTCAAGTTTGTCAGAAGACGGAACACAGATTATTCTGCATAATTATGTAAACTTGGCAATTGCAGTAGGATTTGACGGTGGACTTCTTGTGCCAGTTGTAAAAGGTGCAGATAAAATGACACTTAGCGAATTAGTTGTTGAATCTAAGAAGATAGTGAAAAAAGCATTAGATATGAAGTTGACGCCTGATGAACAAAGTGGAAGCACATTTACAATAAGTAATCTTGGAATGTTTGGAGTGCAAAGCTTTAACCCAATAATAAATCAGCCAAATTCAGCAATCTTGGGAGTTTCTTCTACAGTTGAAAAGCCTGTTGTTGTAAATGGTGAAATTACAGTTCGTCCAATGATGACTTTGACTCTTACAATTGATCATAGAGTGGTAGATGGACTTGCTGGGGCTAAATTTATGCAGGATTTGAAAAATGCTTTGGAAAATCCAATTTCTTTGTTAATTTAAAATTAGATAGAAAATATGAAATGTAAAATTATTTGAGTATAAAGGAGTGAATTTTATGGCTACAGAGATAATTATGCCTAAAGCTGGAATAGATATGACGGAAGGGCAGATTATAAAATGGAATAAAAAAGAAGGGGAAAAGGTAGAAGAAGGGGAAATTTTACTTGAAATAATGACAGATAAGACAAGTATGGAACTGGAAGCAGAAGAATCAGGATATTTGATAAAAATAGTAAAAGGAGATGGAGAAACTGTACCTGTTACAGAAATTATCGGATATATTGGTGCAGAAGGAGAAGCAGCTCCAGAAGCAGGTTCAGCAAATACAGCAAGTGCAGCTCCAGCACAAGCTTCACAGCCAAAATCAGAAAATGTGGCTCAACCTGCCCCTAAAAAAGAAAAGGCAGAAGATGAATTTGATGTCGTTGTAATTGGTGGAGGGCCTGCTGGATATGTAGCGGCAATTCGTGCAGCTCAGCTTGGTGCAAAAGTGGCAGTTGTAGAAAAAAATGAATTTGGAGGAACTTGTCTGAACAGAGGATGTATTCCTACAAAAACATTCCTTAAAAATGCTGAAATTCTCGAAGGTATCGAAATGGCAAGCAAAAGAGGAATTATTTTGGAAAGTGAAAAATACACAATTGACATGCCAAAAGTTGTGCAGTTGAAAAATGAAATTGTTAAAACATTGACAAATGGTGTAAGAGGACTTCTAAAGAGCAATGAAATTAAAATGTTTAATGGAGTTGGAAAAATCAATAAGGATAAAGATGTTGTTGTAAATGGAGAAACTGTTTTAAGAGCTGATAAAATAATCTTAGCTGGTGGATCGAAAGTCGGAAAAATCAATATTCCTGGAATTGAAAGCAACAAAGTTCTTACAAGTGATGACATTTTAGACATACAGCAAATTCCAAAATCACTTACTGTAATTGGTGGAGGAGTTGTCGGAATTGAGCTTGGACAAGTGTTCTTATCATTTGGAAGTGAAGTTACAGTTGTGGAAATGATGGATAGAATCGTACCAGGAGTAGACAGGGAATCTTCAGCTGTACTTAGAAAAGAGCTTGAGAAAAAAGGAATGAAAATATTAACTTCTACACAAATTAAGGAAATAGTTGATGATGGACACAACTTAACAATCAAAGTTGACGGACATGATGACATTGTTTCTGAAAAAGCATTATTGTCAATCGGAAGAGTACCTGATCTGGAAGCTATTGGAGAAATTGAGCTAGAAATGGAAAAAGGTCGAATCAAAGTTGATAAATATATGGAAACAAGTGTACCTGGAATTTATGCACCAGGAGATATAAATGGAATCAAGATGCTTGCTCATGCGGCATTCAGAATGGGAGAAGTTGCAGCTGAAAATGCGGTTCAAGGAAACCATAGAGAAATCAGACTTGAAACAACTCCATCGGCAATCTACACAGTGCCAGAAGTGGCAATGGCAGGACTTACAGAAGAAGAAGCAAAAGCAAAATATGACATTAAAGTTGGTAAATTCCAGTTCGCAGCAAATGGAAGAGCGTTGGCTTCAGGAGAATCAGCAGGATTTGTAAAAGTTATAGTTGATAAAAAATATGACGAAATTCTTGGAGTGCATATTGTAGGACCATCAGCGGCAGAAATGATTAACGAAGCATCAGGACTTATGGCAATGGAAATTACAGTAGATGAAGTGATTAAGACAATCTATGCTCATCCAACTTACTCAGAAGCTCTGTTTGAAGCATGTGCAGATGCATTAGATGAAGCGATTCATTTACCTAGAAAAAGAAAATAATAAAAAAGTGAAATAAATTGAAATTTTGAAAGGAATTTTAAACATATGAAATATTATGTTAGTAAGTCAAATGATCCAGCATTTAACATTGCTTTAGAAGAATATTGCTTTAAGCAGCTGCGTGATATTGACGAAATATTTTTACTTTGGATAAATGAGCCAACAATTGTTGTAGGAAAATACCAAAATACAATTGAGGAAATTAACACAGAATATACTCGTGAAAAAGGAATTCATGTTGTTCGTAGAATTTCTGGAGGAGGTGCAGTTTACCATGATTTAAACAATTTAAACTACACAATTATTTCCAATAAGCAGGAAGATAAGGAAGGTTTTAACTTTAAGGAATTTTCAAAGCCAATTATAGAAACTCTGGCAGAATTGGGAGTAAAAGCAGAATTTACAGGTAGAAATGATTTGGAAATAGATGGACAGAAATTTTGTGGAAACGCTCAAGCATACATAAAAGGACGTGTAATGCACCATGGATGCCTATTATTTGATGTAAATTTTGGAGAATTAGGAAATGCATTGAAAGTTTCAAAGGATAAAATTGAATCAAAAGGCGTAAAATCAGTAAGAAGCCGTGTTACAAACATACTTCCTCATTTGAAAGAACCTATCACGGTAAATGAATTTGGTGAAAAAATAATGGAATATATGAAAAAACAGTATCCAGATATGAAAGAGTATGTTTTTAGCCAAGAGGAGCTGGATTACATTGCCAAGAGAGCTGAAATTAAGAGAAGTTGGGAATGGAATTACGGAGAGTCGCCAGAATTTAATATAACTAGAGGAAAAAGATTTGAAAATGGTAAAATCCAAATTTTTGCCATAGTAGAAAATTCTAGAATTAAAAATATCAAATTCTATGGAGATTTCTTTGGTAAAAATGAAGATTTGAGTGAAATTGAAAATCTTTTGAAAGATACGAAATATACAAGGGAAGCTGTGAAAGAAAAATTAGAAACAGTTGATATTGGTGAATATTTTTCTAGATTTACAACAGATGAAGTTGTGGAAGTTATAGTTGAGTAGCAATAATATGTTCAAATTTTTAAAAATTGAACTAATAAATCAAGTGATTTTTAAGCTTGATTTTAAAATATAACTTTAGTAAAAAAAATAAGCACTTTGGAAACAGAGTGCTTTTTTTGAAAGTAAATTTGTATTTTTTATATGAAATAAAATTAAACAGTAACTAAATTTATCTTTTTCTATTTATAAAAATTTTCCCAAACTAAATTTTGTAAAAAAATAAAAGTCCTAAAAAAGAACTTTTATTAATTATATTTTTTTATTTTTTATTTTTTCTAAATGAGTCAAACATATTTTTTGCATTGCTGTAGAGAACTTTTACTTCGTAAGGTTTTACATCCACTTGGATTTTTCTCTCAGAAATCGCATAATTCTCTTTTGGATTTAACTGATTTTTATAAAATCCAAACATTTTGGGAACATTTAAGTTTAGTGGATAACTGTCGGCACTGTTATTTACCAAAACTATGATTGATTCATTTCCTAAGGAAATTTCATAGGAAATAAAATCTGTATTTGGTTTTGGTGGCGTGTAGTCACGACCTTGATATAATTTTGCTCTTCTTGTTTCATCAGCTAAATATGCTGCAATTTCAGTGTCAACTCTACCTTTTGTCTTTTCATCGCCATAAACCTCCAATATTCTAAGTTTTCCATTTTTAAAGAGATTTTTGTGCTCTTTTCTTATTTTTAATAAACTTCTGTAATGATTTTCAATTTCTTTATTGCTCGTAACCGGATAAGAAATAAATTTTTGCACTTCATTTATTTCCACCGAATCCGGCAAATTTCTAAGCACTTTTTTATATTTACTTATGTCATCAGTTTCGTTATCATATGGGTCGTAATCTTCCCACAGCATAGGTTTTCTATTTCGAGGCGAATCCGATCCCCACATTCCCTTCTCATCTCCATAATAAATAATGGGAGTTGCAGGCAACATCATTTGCATTGAAACTACTCTTTTTAATTTATTTATCGCAGTTCCATCGTATAAATCAGGTCTTATGTTCAAATATTGGTTCGACTGATTATTTCTGTCGTAAACACGGTTTGTGTTTATCATTCCACTAAAAATTCTGTCTGTATCCAGTGAACCTATAAAAAGTTGTGTCATGTTAAATCTGTTGGCTGAATACTTATTATAAATTTCGTTTAATTTTGAAGCAAATTCCACTCCATTTATACGATAATTCGGATTTGTATTTACAGTGTATTTAATTATATTATTAACAATATTGTAATCTGCCCCACTGTCGTAAACTCCATCATCTATATCTTTTGTAAAACTGTTGGAAAACTCTCCAGTTATTAATAAATCTGGCTTATATTGCTTTAAATTTTCTGTAATTTCCGCTATATATTCTTTATTTCTATCATCATAATAAACATATCTAATTCCATCAATCCCGTCATCATAAACATTTTTCTTAAAAGTCTGGTCAGGCCCTAAAATCCATTTTTTCATTGAATTTTCAAAATAATTTTGAACTTCCTTATTGCTCAAATCAAGCACCGTGTCTTTTAAATACCAATTTTTAAATTCTTTATTTTCTCTTGCAAAAAAAGCTCCAGAAGTCACATCTGGCGCAACTTCCAAAACAACTTTCAAGCCTTTCTGATGCGCCTTTTTTACAAGACTTGCAAGAACTAAGTCAGAATCAGTCCAAACCCAGCTATTTGTATTTCTCAAATCTTCCCCAAGCAAATTTTTATCAGTTGTTGGATTAAAAACTAATAAATTTAATTCTTTGTCACCATTGACATTGTGAACAGGTGCTTTTATATCAAGCGCCTTTATTGTCCCAGTCTGCTCAATAACTCCGAAATATGGATCCACATGATTAAAGTAAATCGTATCATATTTGTGGTTTGACAGCGAATAAAAAGGCGATGATAAAATTATATATTCCACTCCTAAATTTTTCAAATAATCCAATTTTTCTTCAATACCTTTTAAATCTCCACCATAATAACGTGTATAATTTTGCACTTCATTTAAGGCACTTTCTTCCCACTCATTTTTTTCTTCATAATTACTGTTCCATTCATTTAATGAAAACTGAGGTTTGCTTCCATCTCCCCATTCAGCTAAAAGAAGCTCCCTTTTTGTAGTTCCCGAACGAATTTCTCCAGTTGGCGCAGAAAAGTCATCGGTTCCAAATTCATTAAAAATTGCATCGTTGTCGACATCTCCATTTCTAAATGAATCAATATAAATTTGGTAACCAACAGAGCCTTTTGCCCAATCTGGAATCTGTGTCAATTTTTTTGAATTTGTATATTCAAACGGAATTACAGAACTTCTATTTTTTGTCAAGTTTCTTCCCATAAAATATTTTGTCTTGGCATCAGTTATTTCAAAATAATAATCTTTGATCGTATCTGGAACTTCTGCTAAAAATGTTTCATTTCCACCGTAATTCCCAATCCCACGCATCATTTTTTTTCCATTTTTGTAAATCACTTCCACCGAATAGACATCGTTATTTTTGGTTTTCATAAGTATTTTTACATTTTTTCCATCTTTTACACGATATTCAGAATTTTCTTCGTGTTTTAAAGAGTTTACATCTATTATTCCGTCATTTCTCTGACTGTACTTCAAGTTTTCATTTGCACTTTTATTTTCTTGTTCGTCTATAATTTCTTCATCTATTTTTGAGCTGTCATCTATAATTTCTTGCGTTGATTCGTCAAGATGCTCCATATTTGTATCTGCATTGTTCACTTTGTCACTTTTTTCTTTTGAAAAAGAAAGAGTTGTACCAATTATAAATAACAGAACTGTCATTTTTAATTTTAATTTGCTCATATTTCTCCTTTACTTTTTTTAATTTCTTTTGCCGCCGCAATACAAAAAACGATAATATTCAGATTTTTAATTTTAGAACTTTGTAAAATCTCATTTTTTATTTCTTTCAAAGTCGCTCCAGTCGTGACAATGTCGTCAACTATCAAAATATTTTTATTATTAAAATCAATTCCTTCAGAAATTTCAAATGCGCCTTTTATATTTTTTTTCCTTTTTTCCTCGTCCAAAATTAACGCCATCTTTTTAGTATTTTTTGTCCTTTTAATTTTACAATATTTTATTTCTAAATAATTTAGAATCTCGTCAACTTGATTAAAACCCCGTTCACTTTTTCTCTTTTTACTTACAGGCACACTTACAACAATATCTATTTTTTCTTTTTTCAGAATAAAATAAAATTCTTTTTTTATAATTTCCGAAATAAATTTTACCAAAATTTTTTTTCTATTATATTTATACTCATATATCAATCTTTTAAATTCATTGTTATAATCCCACAAATAATAAATATTATTAAGTTTTCGCAATTTTTTTAAATCATTAAAAATTTTTTTAGTCTTTTTTGAAACTATTTCGCACTCAACTAATTCCTCCCCAGAAATTATATCTTTGTTTCTAAAAAAAATTCCTTTAAATTTAAAAATCTCGCTTTTTAATTTATCAATAATTTTTAACTGGGTCTTTGACTTTTTCAAGCACTTTAGTTGAGTACATTTCAGTATATCCACAATTTTGACATATTTTTAAATAAAACATATCTATTCCGATTTTCGCTTTTGTCGTTTTCGTTGTCGGCACCGCTATTTTTTTTATTTCAAATGTTTTTTCACCACATTTCAAGCATCTTTCATTATTTCTCATATTTCACCTCAAAACGCATTTTTTATCCATTCAATATTATTAGAAAAACTGTCTATTCCAATAATATCATACCTTACGCCACTATTCCATTTATTTTTTAATATATAAACCTGTGAAGTTGCCAAAATTTTTTTTTGCTTTCTTTGTGTAACCATTTCAACGGCTTTCCCAAAAAAATCATTTTTTCTATATTTAACTTCCACAAACACAAGTGTTTCACCATTTTCAAAATCTTTAAAAATCAAGTCAATCTCCCCATACCTGCTAGAAAAATTTCTTTCAACAAAAACAAGTCCCTTTAAAGTTA
>ERZ772807.2295-NODE-2295-length-10040-cov-16.066099_pt1 | contig 10040 bp, 6 predicted proteins | sample MGYA00511472_ERZ772807 | MGnify/ENA primary metagenome ERZ772807 (study PRJEB29015, sample SAMEA2737947) | human oral metagenome | biome: human oral; feature: human-associated habitat; material: dental | place: China | collected 2039 ...
TAACCGTCGGGATGACTGCGCCAAGGCTTTTCGCTCCACGATGCGGCGTGGTCTTCGATGTGGTGCATGATTTTTCCGTTCGACACCGTGTAATAGTCATGCCGCTTCAACCAAGCAGAAAGTGGGACTGCCTCCGGAGCATCCACCGAGGCCTTGCAGGTGTAGTTGGTGAAGCGTTTCGGATAGTTAGGGTACATGCCCGTGAGCAGACTCGCCCGTGATGCTCCGCTGACGGGAGCGTTGCAATAGGCATTTCTGAACACCATTGCCTCAGACGCAAATTTGTCGATATAAGGCGTGTGTATGTCTTTTACACCGTAGCAACCGAGTTCCGGTCGAAGGTCGTCGGCCATGACAAACAATATATTCAGCGGCTTGTGGGGCCGCTCGGCTTGCGCCGTCGTGAGGCCGAAAGGCTCGATGACGGCGCCAAGCAGGGAAAGGCAAACAATTCGGTTCATCTTCGTGACTTATTTCCAACCGGGATTCTGCTTGAGATTCTTGTTCAAGGCCAACTGCTTCAGCGGCAGAGGATAGAGATAGTAGTGTTGTTGCCAACCTGTCGGCTGATTGAAGTAGAAGGCGTAGCCCTCGTTGTCGCTGTGTCCTCCCGTAACTTTAACCTTGTTTGCCGCTGCGTCGGCAACGTAAACACCCAAAGGTTGTTTGTCCACATAGCTTCCTTTGGCCCAGCGGCGCAAGTCGTCAAGACGGCGGCCTTCGCCCATGAACTCTACGCGGCGCTCTCTTCGTATCTCCCATAAGACAGGATCCACGGAAGCGTCTCTGTGGCTGTCGAAAGCGGGAGTGATTTCCGTGAGTTTCATAGCAGCCACACCGGCCCGCTTACGCAAGATATTGATAGTCTTGTCGGCAACTGATTGGTCGAACTTGCCCAGCTCGAACATTGCTTCGGCATAGTCAAGCATGGTCTCTTCAATGCGGAAGAGTGGTGCGTCGGTCGTGCATACACCCGTTGCATTGATGGCGTTTGTGTGGGTGTTATAATATTTCCACACCCAAAAGCCCATCTGCGTGGCGTTCCATGCCTGTCCTTTATTGTTGTTCTTAAAGTGAGGTTGCCTACTGCAGACAAAGCCTTTGAAGTTTGTCGTTGGCAAGCGATGGAAAGTCTCGCCCGAAATCCCGGCCATAAGGTCTATGAATTCTCTGTCTTCCGGCTTCCCCGTGTGGCTCCAGTTGGTTTTGTTCGAAACGTTGACCATGTAGGGCGGGCAAATGGTGAGGTAGAGCCTGTGGTCGCGGTTGCGGAATTGTTCGTGAACGTCCTTGTCGTTTCCCTTGAAAGGCCGGCCGTCGCTGCATAAGTAGGCGTCTACAGCATCCTTTGTGGCCTCGATGTTCGACTCGGCTGTTCTGACCATTCGTGTAAGACCGTGGCAAAGGCGGTTGGCAGCGTAGGCCTTGAAGAGAATAATTCCGGGCTGGCCCGCGAGGTCTTCTGAGTTGAACACCTCGTCGTAGTGGGGCATGATGGTCGGAAAAGCTTTCATCAGGAGTGGTCCCACTCGCTCGCATTCCTTCAGATAAGTTTCAGCGTTGCCCAAGTTATGGTACTTCCGCCATGTTCCTTCAAAGAGACAGAATCTGGAAATCAAGGCCCTCACGACATTCGTGTTAATTGTGTTGTTGCCGTCTCCTGCGGGCTTGATGTTCTCTTCGGCCCACTTTAAGTCGGAAAGGAGGTTGCTTGCAACCAAATCGCGAGTTGTTCGGGAAGCATAAAGTTCGGGCGAGGCTTCCGTCATGACGTGTTCTACCCATGGCAGATCGCCGAACTTAGAGAGCATTTGGAAGTATTTGTAAGCACGGAAGAACAGGCCTACACTCCTCCAGTGCTTCTTGTCGGCTTCGAACATTGACGATTGATCTATGTTGTCGAGCATGAGGTTCACATTACGGATATAGACATAGTCCCAGTCGGATGACTCTGCCTCTGCCTTAGCTTTGCCATAAGCCCACCTGCTTTCATTGCCATAGGGTCCTTTGATCATGTTGTCAGCCTCATAATCTCCGATGAAGATGGAGTCGGTTTGGCGAGTGTCACTCGCATACCCAAAGAAAACATTGTACAATCCCCATGAATAGGTTTTGAAGTTATCATAGGATTTGAAAGCCGTCTTCTCCGTCTGCTGGTCTTTTGGATAAACGTCCATGAAGGCATCGTTCATACATGAACAGACAAGTATGGCAAGGCAAAAATATATCAGACTTCTTTTCATAGTGCTTGTGTTTATAAGTTATAGTGTTATGTTCACGCCAAAAGAGAATTGACGCATATAAGGATAGGTAAACCCTCTTGCCCCCATATCTTCGGTAACGACTCTTTCGGCATCGATACCATCGGGTAGATGGTCGAAAGTAAAGAGATTCTCGCCGCTAAAGAAGATACTCGCCCGATAGAGTCCCACCTTTGCGACCCATTGTTTCGGAAAGGCATACGTAAGGGTGATGTTTCTGATAGAGAGATAAGCTCCGTTCTTCAGGAAACGGCTTTGAACGAGTGTGTTTGCTTTGGTGTTTCCCTCGGAGTTCTGGTAGATTCTTGGGAAGAAACTGTTTGTGCGGGTCGGTGTCCAATAGTCGAGTTGGTTGCTGTAAAGCGTTGACCAACGGTCGTAGATAGGATAAGTAAGCTCGTTCATGAGCCATAAGTCACGCTTGCCGACCCCTTGGAGAATGAAAGACAGTGCCCAGTTCTTCCATTCCACGCCTCCATTGATGCCGAACTGGTATCGGCGAGTATTATTACCAATGATGGTTCTGTCTCCGGGATTGTCTGTTGTCAGCTTTCCGTGGTTGATAACATGGTTTCCGTCCAAGTCCTTGTAAAGGATATCGCCGGGATTGGGGTTATAACCCTCCACTCTTGCGATACCTTCTTTGAGTGTTCCGTCCGGTTTGAAGTCGTCGGTCGTGTACAAACGATCGGTCAGGTAGCCCCATATTTCACCGAGATACATGCCTTTTCTATAGACCTTGTCGCCGATAAGCCCTATCTCGTTGTTGTATTTGGTAATTTTCGTTCGGGAATCATAAAGGTTGAAGCCGATATGATAGGTCAGGTTCCCGATCTTATCCATCCATGAAGCACTGAGTTCCCAGCCATTTGAACTCAGATCGGCAGTGTTCTGCAGCGGAGCTTCTGCTCCCAACACGGAAGGAAGTTCCATTCCGGGAGCCAACATGCCCTTGGTCTTTCGGTTGTAGAGGTCGAATGTCAGGTTGAAACGGTTTCGGAACAATCCTAAGTCCACACCGAAGTCTATGGTCGAGACTTTTTCCCATGTGAACGAAGTGCTGATGAGTTTCGGAGCACGCAAGGTGGTGGCTGTTTCTTCGCCCACAATCCAGTTGGCTCGTTCAGATAGCATGCCGGGAATATAAGCGTAGGCTTGAATACTTTGGTTACCGATGTTTCCCCACGAGACTCTTAGTTTGAGATTGGAAAGAAATGCGTTGCTCCATGCCATAAAACGCTCTTCACCGAGCCTCCAACCGGCAGAGACTGACGGAAAGAAACCGAACCGGTGCCTTGAAGGAAACTTGGAAGACCCGTCGTAGCGACCGTTAGCCTCAATGAGATATTTGTCGCGATAACTGTAGTTCAGCCGGTAGAACAGTCCTCTGACGGTGTATCGACTGAAGCGGTCGGTTGCATAATAAGGACCTGTGGCCTGCGAAAGCGACGGGAGCTCTTCGTTAATCATGTTTGTTCGATAAGCCATGTTGTAAGTATTGTCGTTGCTCTCCTGATTGAAGCCTGCCGTGGCACTCAAATTGTGTGCTCCGAGTGCCTTTGCATACGTGGCATAAAGGTTCAATGCGGTGTAATCGATATTGTCTTGTACATGCTGATACTTGGAGTCGGACACGGATTGCTCCTTGCGGAACTGTGCACCGTGTGCATATTCGAACTTCTTGTCGAACAACTGCGTCTCAATCGATTTGTAGTTGTATGTGAATTCTCCGATGATGTGCAAGTCTTTGACTGGTGTTAGCGTGACTTTTCCAAAGATTCTTGCATCGTTCTTCTTCTTTTGAAGCGGTGCAGCCAATGAAATGAAGTTACGCGGCGTGTTGATGGGAAGGGTCTCTCCACCAAGGTCAAGTGTTCCTGTGGGGAAGTAAGAAGGGAAAGCGACCGCCGCTCCCCAAATACCGTAGGCTGCCGTCGTGTAGGGCATGCTTGAAATGGAGCGAGCATACTTGATATCCAGTTCGGTTTTAAGCCATGTGGTCATCTCTGCACTCAGATAAGATGAGACATTATAGCGTTTAAAAGCGTCTTTGTTGCTATAAAGAATGCCGTCTTGGTTGACATAACCGAGGCCGATACGATAGGCTATCTGTTTGCTTCCTCCGTTCATTGACAGGTTATGCGACTGTTTGAAGCCCGTTTCCATCATGTCTTTAAAGAGGTCGGTCGGGGCTAAACTGTAACGAAGTCCGCCCACTTCGGCATAACCGTCGGGATAAGAAGCCGGGTTTGCCTCGTATTCCCGAAGCAATTTCAGCCATGTATCGACGTCTTGTCCAGTTGTATAGGCCGTGAATCCTTGGTCTTTATAAGCCTGAACGGTTTGTAAAGGTGTTGCTTTCTTGGGAATATTGATTGCATTGCTGAAGGCAAAGTTGTCGGTATAGTTGATGTGGAAGGCTGACTTGTTGCTTTTCTTTGTCGTGACAAGGACAACTCCGAAGGCAGCTCGGGCACCGTAGATGGCCGACGAAGCCGCATCTTTCAGCACAGTCACCGATTCTATGTCGTTGGGGTCGAGCATATTGATGTCCATCTCCACGTTGTCCACCAGCACTAATGGGCTTCCTTCGTTAATACTGTTCACACCACGGATGTTAAACGACATTCCTTCGCCCGGTGCTCCTGAGGTACTTGTCACTTGCAAGCCTGGGAGCGCACCTTGCAAAACCTCGCTGACGGTTGAAACCGGACGGTTTCCGAGCACGTCTTCCAGCTTTACGCTGCTCACGGCCCCTGTAAGATTCACTTTCTTTTGCACACCATAGCCCACGACGACCACTTCTTTCAGCGACTTTGTGTCTTCCGTCATGGTGATCAGCCTGCCTTTTGAGGCCTCGACTTCCTTGTTTTTGAAGCCGATATAGGAAACAACAAGCGTTCCGGTGGGGCTTATGCGGAGCGTATAGTTACCATCTGCGTCGGTGATGGTGCCGTTTTGAGTGCCTTTCTCTAACACGTTTGCACCGATAATGGGCTCTCCTGCGTTGTCAACCACCCGACCTTTTATCACATTTTCCTTGATTTGCTTAGGTTGAGGAGCTGTGATTTCGGTTGGTTTGTCTTTCAATACAACGCGCCGGTTAGCTATGGAATAGGTCACTCCGGCCTTTTCTGCCAATTGTTGCAGCGCATCTTTCACGGGTAGTTTGGTGCAATCAAGACTGATGGTCATAGAGGGCTTCACCGAATTTGTGGCAAGGAGAAACGTAAGGTCTGATTGTTTCTCGATTTGGTTCATTGCTTGTTCTAGCGTGTTGCACTTCACGGTTACCCTTGCATTGAGGTTTTGTCCCACGGCATTCAGCGAACCCAGGGCCAACATCATTCCGGCGAGCAGCTTCAGACCGAGGTTTCGGAACGCATTTCCTTGGGGGCGAGATACCATTTTGTTTGTTCTTCTTTTCATGTCTTAGGACTTAAGTAAATTAAAAATAGGTTTATTGAAGGTTGTTTTCTTTCATTTTAGTCGATGTAAAGGTCGATAATCCTGCGATTGTCGCCCGACATATCGGGGCTGTCCTGCCATTTTATCGGAATAATACTGCGCAAACTTTGCAGCATATCATGTAAATCTTCGTTCTCGAACGTGGCACGGACATGGTAATCTGCGCGTCGGCGATCGTGAAGCCTGAACTTAACGTTGAAGCGATGCGACAATTGGCTCAGAACCACGTTGAGCGGAGTGTCGTGAAACACGAGCTTGCCGTCTTTCCATGAGGCATAGTCTGTCGAATTCACAGCCGAATTGGTAAACATTCCGCTTGCCCTGTCGTATTTACATTGCTCGTTCGGCATCAGAGCCGACTGTATCTTGGCCCCGTGATAAACGTCGATGGCCCCCGAAACCAATGTCATCAGGATGGTATTCTCATGCTTGTAGTTCGAGATATTGAACTGCGTTCCATGCGCCATGACCTTGATTTTGTCAGAAAGGTTCACATAAAAAGGATGTTTCATGTCGGATTTAACCTTAAAGAATGCCTCTCCTTCTAAGGCCACTTCGCGGCTGTCGCCTTCAAACCTGTAATTTATCATCTGCGTAGGCATTCTGCATTTCACGGCGCACCTCGTCGTTGAGGCCTCCGTGGTAATGGCCAGCTTTGATGCCCGCACGGGTTATATTTTCATAGACTCGATCTACATCCTTGCGCGTTGCACAATAAATAATACCATTTTCATTGGCGTGCTGACGCACATAATGGACAACGTAATCCATCCGCTTTGGTGTGCGGATGACAGAGAAGGATAAATTAGGCCGATCAAAACCCGTCACGTATACATTAGCCTTATCTAGGCCTAATAATTTTTTTATATCATTTTCTACATATTTCGTCGCCGTCGCCGTGAAAGCCCCCACGATAGGTCTCTTTGGCAATGAATTGAGCCACTCTCCGATAAGTCGATAAGACGGTCTAAAATCATGGCCCCACTCAGAGATACAGTGAGCCTCATCCACGATAACTTGAGCAATCGGTAACGCTCGCAGTACATTACAGAAAAAATTAGAGCTCAACCGCTCTGGCGCAATATATAAGAGTTTAATTTTGCCACTGCGTACTTCGTACATGGTTTTATTAAACTCTGCTTGGGTAAGCGTACTATTGATAAGTGCCGCTGGTATATTCTGTACTAAAAGACCATCCACTTGGTCTTTCATAAGAGAAATGAGAGGAGAAAACACGATAGTCAAGCCCGCCTTACAGAGCGCAGGAATCTGGAAACAGATAGACTTTCCAGCCCCTGTCGGCATGATTCCAATTACATCTTCGTTCCTCAACAAGGATGCAATAGGAGCCTCTTGAGCCGGTCTAAAGGAGGTATACCCAAAGTAGGTCTCCAACATACGCAACGCTTGTTGTTTCGTCACAACTTGATGCGGTTTAGGTACTTCATGCTTAGTGCCTACTTGTTGTTCCATAAGGTCCTCCTTTCACGTTCCAGAAATGTAAATATTAATCTCGATTACTACTGACCAATATTTCGTATACCCAATACGAAATATCGTTTTTCCATTCTTCTATTTTATCATATTTTGTTCGGTATGGGACTCATTAGTATATGATTTCATAAGCAACAATCTAATGCGTATCTCTAAAGTATATGGGCTAAATTGGTATAGGAATCTTGTTGATATCACTAATTTTTTACCCTCTAAAGTACTAATATGTGGTACAATAAAAATTATTTACTATACTATAGAATATAACTAGAACCTAAGGAGGTCTTATATAGGCATGACACAAGACAACTTAATGATTATTATCGCCTTTGCCTTATACCTAGGACTCATGATGTATATCGGGGTCTACTACTATCGCAAATCAAACAGCATTGGTGATTACATCCTCGGTGGCCGACAACTAGGACCATGGATCACAGCACTCAGTGCAGAGGCATCAGATATGAGTGGTTGGATGCTCATGGGTGTGCCTGGTCTAGCGTATACTACGGGGATTTCTGGTGTATGGATTGCCGTAGGCCTCACATTAGGTACATGGGCGAACTGGAAATTCGTTTCTAGACGCTTACGTAACCATACTGAGGTAGCCAGTGATAGCTTAACATTACCGGATTATTTGAAGAATCGTTTCCACGATCAATCGCATTCAGTAGCTGTCATTTCCGCCTTATTTATCTTAATTTTCTTCTTGATTTATACATCATCAGGATTCGTGGCAGGGGGCAAATTGTTCAATACCATCTTTGGTCTTGATTACACCGTATCCCTCTTTATCACCGCTGGCATCGTCGTATTTTATACCTTCCTTGGCGGATTCCTTGCCGTATCTTGGACAGACTGTATTCAAGGCGCATTAATGTTCTTTGCCATCTTGGCAGTACCAATTACAGCAGCCATGTACATGGGTGGCCCTATTGAAACATTCCAACTCATCCAACATGAGTTTCCACAAGGACTTAGCTTGTTTGGTAATCCATCTGATTGGTTTACTTGGGCTATCGGCCTAATTTCTTCTCTTGGTTGGGGTCTTGGCTACTTTGGTCAACCTCACATCCTAGTTAGATTCATGGCTATCTCTGATGCGAAAGAACTTAAGAAATCTACGAACATCGCCATGGTATGGGTTATCTTATCCCTTATGGCAGCTATTGCTGTAGGTCTCATCGGTCATGTTTACATGCTGCCAGATAAGTTAGTAGGCACTGATGCGGAAACAATATTCCTCATCATGACAGAACGGCTCTTTACTCCATTTGTAGCTGGGCTTATCTGGTCCGCCGTATTGGCAGCCATCATGAGTACCGCTTCAGCGCAGTTGTTAGTAACAGCTTCTGCTATTTCTAACGACTTCTATGCTAATATCATCCATCCAAAAGCAAGCGATAAAGAGCTTGTATTAGTAAGCCGTATCGTAGTACTTCTAGTGGCATTGATTGCCATCTATATGGCAATGGACCCAGACAGCTATATTTTGACGATGGTAGCCTATGCTTGGGCAGGCTTCGGCGCAGCCTTCGGTCCAGCAATCTTGTTCTCCTTGTTCTGGAAGCGCATGACGCGTCACGGCTGTATCGCTGGTATTGTTGTAGGTGGTTTAACAGTACTCATTTGGAAACAATTTGGATTCTTTGGCCTATACGAAATTGTGCCAGGCTTCATCTTCTCTTCTATCGCAATCTATATTGTGAGCCTCATGGGTAAATTGCCTCCACGTCCAGTTCTAAAAGACTATAGAGAAGCAGAAAAAATGCATATTCTATAAGAAAACATAAAAAAGCTAGTTGATTCACCGATCAACTAGCTTTTATTTATGAGTATTGGTGTAAACCTTCCTCAATTGCGGCTTTTACTTCTGTCACTAAAGAAGCTGGAGTAAGCACCTTTACACTTTGCATATATTGGAGCGCCCAATATTTAAAGGCGTCATGATTAACACGTACACGACATACAACATTATCAGCTGTTATATTTGTAAACTCTACATTGCCATCGAACCAATCTAAAATTTGATTTACGATGGAACGTCTAGCTTTAAACGTAACAGTAATAGATTCACCACCGAACATATAAATATGTTCCTTTACGTATTGTGACACGTTAAAGGTGCGTTGTTGTTGGTATCCCTTTATCTCCCGTAAAGGTTTTCTACGTTCATTTAGCACCGTAATATGTGCAATTCGATCAACGCGTAATGTAGACATGTCATCATAATTTTCGTGATTTCCTACCAAGTAATAATGTCCTCGATTCATTACTAGTTGGAATGGATTAAATACATACTTCCGTTCCTTATGATCTGGCCCAAGATTAATATGTAATCGCTTATCCACATCTGGTTGGCAATAGGCCAATGAAATTTTTCTACCCTTTTGTATTGCTTCTTCTATGAGATCAATATTAAGAAATAAATCTTGGCTTCTATGAAGGTACCCCGTATTACTTTCAATATCAATACCATGAGGCTTAAAATAGGAGCTACCCAATTTTGCAACACGCCCGATTAAATCTTTACGTTGAGATGCAGTAATATGGCGAGATGCCAATATACCATCAATCAATAATCGCAATTCAGAATCTTCAAAGGTATGAATCATATAGAAATCAGTACGTCGAATTGTGCCATCTGCTCCCACAGCAGACTCTTCACATTGAATACTAAAATCTCCAGATTCATATAAATCATTTAAATGACGGCCTAAGGTTTTCCGATCGACGGATACCTCGTACCGTTCGGCTAATATACTGCGAATCTCCTCTTGAGATAACGTATGATTAGCATCTGTTTCGTCTTTCAGG
>ERZ772807.2296-NODE-2296-length-10040-cov-3.263295_pt1 | contig 10040 bp, 9 predicted proteins | sample MGYA00511472_ERZ772807 | MGnify/ENA primary metagenome ERZ772807 (study PRJEB29015, sample SAMEA2737947) | human oral metagenome | biome: human oral; feature: human-associated habitat; material: dental | place: China | collected 2039 ...
GAAGTATGATTACTGAAATCAGCAGCGTATATATAGAAAGTCCGCGTTCAATATAAAAATACCCCGCACTAAATCCGCCTAAAAAGAAAAATGCAATGATGAAAAGTCGCAAGCGGATAGTGTTTTTCAGTTGCGCGTGTTGATTTTCATAGTGATTGCGATTTAAATAAAGCCTTTGAGCGAGTTCAATACCCAAATCGGTAAAAAGTCCTGTAAGGTGAGTAGTGCGCACTACCGAGTTGGAGATTTTGGTTACAAAAGAATTCTGTAACCCCATCGCAAAGAGCAAGATACAAGCCGTTACATCTGTAGGAATTGCTTCGGGGAAAAAGAAGTGTAACCCCATTACCAATAGCAAGGCAAAACACTCTAATAGTGTAGGTTTTAGATATTTATTTTGGGTACGGTGATAATTAGCATTTTCAATGAGCAGTCCCGAAGTAAAAGAGCCCAACAAAAAAGCAAAAATATACAGAAAGTAAATCAATCCTTTCCAAAATTCGGCTACCGATACATCATAAATAAAATAAGCAAAGTGTCCCGTAACGTTTGTAGTGAGTTTGCCCACAAACAAAAAGCCCGTAACGTTCACCATTCCTGCAATGAATGAGAGCACTACGGCTATTTGTAAATTGTGTTTAGCAGTTCGCTTTTTACCTTGATGACGGAACATTAGTATTGTTCATTTTCATTAGGAAATTCTACGGCTTTCACATCTTGGATATAATGAGTTACAGCCTCGTTGATGATTTCTTGCAAATTAGCATACTTGCGCAAAAATTTAGGGTGAAACTCATTGCTCATTCCCAGCATATCGTGCATTACAAGCACCTGACCGTCAACTGCACTACCTGCACCAATTCCAATGATAGGTATACGCACACTTTTAGCTACTTCTTCAGCTAATTTAGCCGGTATTTTTTCCAATACAATAGCAAAACAGCCTAATTGTTCAAGCAATTTAGCATCTTCTTTGAGTTTTTGCGCCTCAGCTTCTTCCTTAGCTCGCAAAGCAAAAGAACCAAACTGATGAATTGATTGTGGCGTAAGTCCCAAGTGCCCCATCACAGGAATACCTGCATTCACAATGCGTCTGATACTTTCGGCTTCTTCCTTACCTCCCTCTAATTTAATAGCGTGAGCCCCACTTTCTTTCATTATACGCGTAGCCGAACGCAATGCCTTTTTAGGGTCGGATTGATACGTACCGAAAGGCAAATCTACCACTACCAAAGCACGAGTGACCCCTCTTATTACAGATGAAGCGTGATAAATCATCTGATCTAAGGTGATAGGCAAGGTTGTTTCGTGTCCTGCCATTACATTACTGGCTGAGTCGCCTACCAAAAGTACATCGATACCAGCGGAATCTAATAATTTTGCAAAAGTATAATCGTAGGCGGTAAGCATTGAAATCTTTTCGCCATTGGCTTTCATCTCTACTACCGATTTGGTAGTTACGCGTTTGTATTCTTTTCTAACTGCAGACATTTCTTTTTGTAGTTTAAAAATCGCGGCAAAGATATAAATAATTAACAAATTAGCCAATTTGTTGATTAGCAAATTTCAATCCGTCTCTTAACGAAAAAACTTTTCTCTCATTCTTCTAAAAAATAATTGCTACCTTTGCATCATTATTCATAGAAACATCTATTCTCCTTCAACAGAAAGTATGTTGCAGGAGATATTCATATATTCAATGAAGGTAGAAAAATAAAATGTTAAAAGTCATAAAGTAATTTTACTATGGGATATGGTAACAATAGAACAAATAAAGAATTACAAAATATGCAATGTAATAGAAGTAACTTTAGAAGGAATACTTTTAGAATTGCATTTAAACTTCAAACATTTAGATAGCAAAAAATCTATTAGTATCTCAGCTTCTGAAGAGGGAGAAACATTGCTTTTTTCAATAGCGAATTATTGGAAAGATAAGAACAATATTAAATATGAAGCATATACTATACAAAGAATAGGTAGTAATTCCTCTTTATCAAAATTAATAGGAGATAAAATTACAAATATTGAGTTTGGCATAGGAAAAACTCTTTATACAGAAGAGCAAGTAATCTATTACATTATGTTGCAAACAAACGATAGTAAATGTCTATTCTTTAATAATGGTGATGAATGCGCCTATTCATTAGATAAAATTAGTGAAATTTTAGCGGATGATATTTACAATTATAAATGGAAAGACACTCCCCCTTATTTTAAGATTTGAAAAAATAATTGCTACCTTTGCATCACAAACATCATATCTCATAGTGCTATGTATAGATTTGGAGAACCTAAAAGTTTAGATACAATTACTGCCAAAGATGTAATTGATAACAAATTATGGGTATGGGAGACAAAAGAAATGAATATCAACATTAAAGAATCTATAGAAGAAATGACTGCTGCCTTATTGCGTATGGCAGATGATATTTGTTATAACAAAATTTCTCGCAAGGTTGTTTATTTTACAAGACTGATTAAGGAAAAACAAAAAAAAGAAGGTTTTGAAGAGACTGACAGAAATACTTTTCAACTTTATAAAAAAGGAAAATTCCTTACTGCTGAACAATTAGTAACCGAAATTAAAAAGCATCAGAAATATCTCAATGAGGTAGATCTCAATTTGTATTTTTCATCTGCTGAAAAAACAGTAGTTTTAGCTTGCTTGATATTTACTGAGAAAAAGAATTGGTTTAGTTACAAACTTTCAGAAAGACTCATCTTTCATTGTGGCATAAAAATATCTCCAAGTTATAGTACAAATCAAGAAAACGGAAAAATGGATGTCAATTGGCATTTAGATAAATTTTTCGCCAAAATGACAAAAGAAGAAATAAAATTTTTAGTGGTAGTATTTAGGCAAATATACCTCTCAATACAAAGGGTTAATAACGCAGAAAAAGAAGCGTATTTTTCTTTTTTCACCAAAAGAATGAAATATTACCTATATGCTCAACGTTTATTGAAAAAAAAGACGCAGCAAGAAGAAATTAAATTAAGATACATTGCTATGTACGAAACGCTTAACAAATTTATCCTTTTTGTAAAAGAAAAGCCATACCCCGCTTATGAGTTAAGGTATGAAATTTTTAAGTTTAGTGCTAACATTTACAGCTATTTAGAATCAAAACTCTTTTTTAGCAATCGGAAAAAATATGCTTATGTAGAACATTACAATCAAAACGATTTACACGGACAAACTTTTGATACGATTGAAGAAGTGCTTCACAAATTAGGCTGTCAAAGCATCATAACCGATATTCACAACACTACAATATGATACCCCCTGAAAAAAACAGACGAGCTATAAAAGCAATACATAATTTGATGATTCGTTTAAAAATAAATATCGTTCAAGAATTACCTCATAGAGAACTTTATAACCTTATAGATGAATTAGAATATCTACCTATTTTGTTATTAAACAAGGAAGATAGTACACAAGAATTTGAAGAGTATTTGAAAAAAATTTGTTCACAATTCCAATGTATGCGTATTTGGGGACAATATCAAGACGAAGAAGAACCTTATTATTAATCAACACTTTACAATATAAATATTTGAAATGTTTCTATTTTTCGACCTTTCGTATACGCCTCTCTTAGAACTCCATTTGCCCACTGTCTATATAGGTGAAACGCAAAACGGATTCCTTTCTTTCTACAAAAAAGCTACTCCTCAAGTACTCCAAAGTTTAACCAATTGGCAATTATCATCTGCCGAAAAAGAGGCTTTAACGTTAGTAAACAATCTGCAAACCAATGTTCTTTACAATAAATACGCTAAAAAAGGAGAGACTTTTGAGAAATTATTCCAAAATCCTGCCACCAAAAAGTATATACAAGAGCAAATAGAGGAAGTAACCCACCAATTGCTCTCTCTTATTGCTGAAAAAGAGCTATTTTTAACCATCAACTATTCCCCTAAGGACGATATTTCCAAAAAAAGATGCTTTATAACTAAAGAAATACTCGAACCTCTATTAGTTTTCGAGAAAAAAGAGGACGGGATTATCTACCGATTGTATATAGAAGAAAACGGGCAAAAACTTTTGCCTTATCAGTGCCGAATTGAGCTGCTCAACAACTCTCGTACGTGGATTACCCTAAACCAAAAAGTGGTGCGTATCGCTCACATCAAAGCGTCTCACTTGAAACCTTTCCTCAACAAAGAGGAGACTTTTATTCCTGAAAAAAATCTACAAGAATATTTTGATAAATTTCTTCAAAAAATACTGCGTAATGCACAAGTAGAAGCTATTGGTTTTGAAATTATCGAAAAAACAAGTCTAAAAAATACTGAAATAGAACTTATCAACGATTTTTTTGCCAATCAGTACAAAATTGTACTTCATTTTGATTACGAAGGCTATACTTTTAAAAGCAATCAAAACAAAAATGTACATTCCCAACTAAAAATTGACGAAAACAACCGTATTACTATCTACAAATACAAGAGAAATACCGAGGAAGAAACTCAAATGAAGCAACACCTCACCGATATAGACTTCAGTGAGGAAAGCAGCGTTTTTTCACTACAAAACACCGACCCTTTTGCGGCTTATTTTCACTTGCTACACCACCAGCAAAGGCTTAGCGAACAAGGATTTACCTTTCGCCCGTTTTTGGTAGACGGGAAAGAGGTGAATATGAGCACTTCAGAGCTTATCTATAGTAACACCAGTACCCAAAACGACTGGTTTGACCTTTCTATTGAGGTAAAACAAGGTGAGGAAGTCTTCCATTTCAAAGATTTGATACCTAACATCAAAGAGAACAATCCTATTTATATATTGCCCAATGGCAAGACTTTTATCATTCCGCAAGAGTGGTTTAGCAAGTTCAGCAGTATTGCTAAACACAGCAAGCAACAGGGCGGAAAATTGCAATTAGCAAAGAACAATTATGCTCTTTTAGAGGCTATTCCTGAACTCAAACCACAAACCATCATCGAAAAGGTAACCTATATCCCCTCCCCTAACCTACGCGCAACCTTGCGACCTTACCAAGTGGAAGGCGTAGAATGGCTTTTGCAGCACTATCACAACGGGGTAGGCGCTTGTTTAGCCGATGATATGGGACTGGGTAAAACCTTGCAAACCATAGCTTTATTAGTTGCCATTCACGATACTCTCCCCCTAAAAGAAAACAACTTCACCGATCTCTTTTCGGCTACCGAACCTCAAAAAGAAACTCTAAAAGTATTAGTAATATTACCCTCGTCTCTGCTCTTCAATTGGTACGACGAGACCAAACGTTTTGCTCCTCATTTCAAATGCACCCAATACATAGGCAGTAGCAGTGAACGCAAAACAAAAGTACGTCGGCTTACCAATTACGATCTGGTATTCACCTCCTACCCCATTGTAGAACGCGACGGCAAAGAACTCGAAAAACTCGAATTTAGGTATATCATCTTAGACGAGAGTCAGCGTATTAAAAACAAGAATTCCAAGACCTTTAAAGCAATCAACGCTTTGAAAACTGAGCATCGCATCGCTCTCAGTGGCACGCCTATAGAGAACGCCCTCAGCGATTTATGGGCGCAAATGCAGTTTATCAACCCCAATCAATTAGGGAGTTATCCTTTCTTTTACAAACATTATGAGGTAGAAATCAGCAAGAAAAAGAATCCACAAGCCTTAGAAGAACTTAAAACTTTGGTAGGCAAACACATTTTGCGCCGTACCAAAGAACAAGTACTCAGCGATTTACCCGATATAGAAGAACAACTCGCCTACTGCCCGATGAGTGAAGCCCAAGCCCAATGGTACGAGAGAGAAAAATCTAAAGTACGCAACCAGCTATTAGAAGCCTCAGAACCCATCAGCGAGTTCAATGCTCTGCAAATGCTCACCAAATTGCGACAGATAAGCAACCACCCTGTATTGGCAGATGCCCAAAGCACTATCCCTTCAGGTAAGTACCAAGAGGTAATTAGCTATATGGAAACACTCCACACCGCACAACACAAAGCACTTATATTCAGTAGTTTTGTAAAGCATTTAGAACTTTTTGAAGCGTGGTGTAAAACCCATAAAATAAAGTACAGCAAACTCACGGGAGCTACCGCCACTCACGAACGAAAAAGCCAAGTAGAAGCCTTTCAAAAGCAAGAAGATGTGAGTTTCTTTTTCATATCACTCAAAGCTGGTGAAGTAGGGCTCAACCTCACCAAAGCCTCGTATGTATTGCTATTAGACCCTTGGTGGAACCCTTTTTCCGAGCGACAAGCTATTGCACGCGCCCACCGCATAGGACAAGAAAACAAAGTGAATGTCATCCGATTTGTAAGCAAGGATAGTATAGAAGAAAAAATCATCAAACTACAAAAAAACAAAACTGAACTATTTGAAAATGTAATAGATGAAAATCATATCGTTAGAGATATTATCTCCCAAATGGATAGCCTATTGGAATAATTTTTGTAATTTGTTCATTGTTAATTCTCAATATTTTTTTACCTTTGCGCATTATGAAGATTAAACTATTTCAATTACAAAAAAACAAACGTTTCAATTATACCCCTCGTTACTACGAAGGAAAGGAACAAGGCAACGCTTTTGAAATGGGGTCACGTATTCGCAGAGACCGCGAAACAGTAACCAACCATTTCACTGAAGAATGGCGCGCTATCCGCAATGAGAGTAGAAACAAAAAAAATGCAGGTACAAACAAAACCTTTTGGATTGTACTAGCAATACTAATACTTATCACTCTCTATTTCCTTGATTTCGACCTATCTATATTCAAACGCAACTGATGAAAAAAACAATACTGATAAGTTTAATAGTCGTACTTGTAGTAGCAGGTATAGGCTATTTCCTCAAACAACGCCAAGAAGAACAGCAAGCCGCTCAAAAAGTGTACAATGAAGTAAAACAAGGCTTACTGATGATTTCTAAAGAATACAACAAAGGCGTTGAAAAAGTAGAACTCCTCCAGCAATATGAGGAAGCAAAACTCAAAATAATAAAAGAAGATCCTAAATAATAATCTTATGAAAATAAAAAGCTTAGTAATTCTATCAGCAGCTTTTGTATCAATGAGCGTAAGTGCTCAAGCCTCTTTTGAGAAATTAGAAGCTAATAAAGACATCAACACAGTAGTAGTGTCTCAAAAAATGTTTCAAATGCTCTCTAAAATAGATAGTAAAGATGCCGATGCTAAAGAATTTATGGAAGTAGCCAACAAACTCAAAGGAATGAAAATATTCACTACCGAGAATAGTACAGCAGCTGCCCAAATGAAAACTGAAGCCTTAGCTTATGTAAAAACCGCTGCACTATCAGAATTGATGCGCGTGAAAGACAAAGCTCAAAACGTGAAATTCTACACCAAAGGAGGAAAAGATGCAAACAATGTAGCCGAACTCCTAATGTTAGTAGAACCCTCAGAAACCTCTAAACAAACCGTTGTTCTATCACTCACAGGTGACATCAACCTGAACAAGATAGGTGTATTAACCAAAAATATGAACCTCCCTCAAGAGGTGAAAGACCTAAAGTAGCACAAAATGGCAAAATATGAATTGAAATTGCCCTCAATGGGCGAAAGTGTAGCTGAAGCTACTATTACCAATTGGCTTAAAAAAGTAGGCGATCCTATTGAAGCCGAAGAAACTATTGCAGAAGTAGCCACCGATAAGGTAGACTCCGAAGTGCCTTGTGAAGTATCGGGCATCGTAGCCGAAATACTCTTCAAAGTAGATGAAGTAGTGAAAGTAGGTGAGGTAATGGCTATCATAGAAACTGAAAATGATGCTGAAATTGAAGCTGAAAATGGAAATGAAGATGAAGCTGAAAATGAAGCTAAAAACTTAACACAGCAAATCGCTGAGATAAAAGAAACACTTGCTGCACCCATTGATTTTAGCAGTAGTGAACGCTTTTATTCGCCCTTGGTGAAGAATATCGCTAAAAAAGAAGGTATCACCCTCGATGAACTAAATCATATACAAGGTACAGGTTTGAATAACCGCGTTACCAAAGACGATATTTTGGGTTATTTAGCACATAGAACTCAAAAACCATCTATTTTTGCAACGCCTACCTCTTCTTTTGTTGAAGGAGATGAGCGCATAGAGATGAGTCGTATGGGCAAAATCATCGCCGAACACATGACGATGAGCAAACAAACCTCAGCACACGTACAAAGTTTTACTGAAGTAGATGTTACTCGTGTTTGGCAATGGCGCAACAAAGTAAAAAAAGCCTTTGAAGCCCGTGAAGGTGAGAAAATTACTTTTACCCCTATCTTTATGGAGGCAGTAGCCAAAGCCTTGGTAGATTTCCCGATGATGAACATTTCGGTAGAAGGCAATACAATTATCAAGAAGAAACACATCAATATAGGTATGGCAACTGCCCTCCCCGACGGTAACCTCATTGTACCTGTAATTAAAAACGCTGATGCCCTTAACTTACGTGGAATGGTAAAAACTGTAAATGATCTTGCCGTACGAGCACGTGCAGGTCAGTTAAAACCTGATGAAGTAAAAGACGGCACTTATACAGTTACCAATATAGGTTCTTTTGGCAACGTTTTTGGCACACCTATTATCAATCAGCCGCAAGTTGGTATCTTGGCAATAGGGGCTATACAGAAAGTACTCGCTGTTATAGAAACACCTGAAGGTGATGTAATTGGTATCCGCTATAAAATGATGCTCTCGCACAGCTATGACCACCGTGTGGTAAATGGTGCTTTAGGCGGTATGTTCGTACAACGCGTAGCTCAATATCTCGAAAAATGGGATATGAACCGTACCCTTTAAAATATTCAATATTTTAGCTTCTTAGGCAGCTTGCAAAAGTAATAAAATAAAAAAGTAGAATTTTGACGTATTTTACAGTGTTTTTTTGTTGATTTTCAATTCAGTATGGACAGTTTTATTCCTGTTGAATACTAATTTTATAAAATTATGACCAATTGACATTAGTAAAAGCTCAATTTCTACTTTTTTATTGTCTTTATGTGTAAACCGATTCAAATCATCAATTCTGAACATTTATGAATTTGGCACAATTGTTGCCTAATGGTAGTATGAAATAACAAAATACTAAAACAAAAGAATATGATAAAGAATTATGCAAGTATGGTAGCTACTGCCATTTTGGGTGGTGCTATAACTTTAGGAGGTTACAAATTATTTATAGACAAACACGATGCTAAACAAGAAGCCCTTGAACTGCTATCGCGTCCAGCTGTGGTGCAAACTAATTACAACGCTGCTAACGGGAAGTTTGAGCTAAAAGAAGATAGCTTTATAGAAGCAGCTAATAAAACAGTAAATAGCGTGGTGCACGTAAAAAACACTGTGAAATCGCAAGGGATTACCTCTATCTTTGACCTTTTCTATGGTAACGGCGGAGGCGAGCAGACTCAAGTAGGGACTGGCTCTGGTGTGATTATTACTCCTGATGGCTATATAGTGACTAACAACCACGTAATCGCTAATGCTACTACGCTAGAAGTAACCCTAAACAACAACAAAACTTACCCTGCTAAACTAATAGGTACAGATACCTCAACCGATATAGCTCTACTAAAAATAGAAGCTGAAGAGAAGTTGCCTTTTCTTACCTTTGCTAACTCTGACAACACTCAATTAGGGGAATGGGTATTGGCAGTGGGTAATCCTTTCAACCTTAACTCGACTGTAACAGCAGGTATTATCAGTGCTAAAGCACGTAATATTAGTGAGCGCGGTAGCGATAAGATAGAATCATTTATCCAAACTGATGCTGCCGTGAATATGGGTAATAGCGGTGGTGCCTTAGTAAACCTAAACGGCGACCTTATTGGTATTAATACTGCTATCTCATCTACTACAGGCGTGTATATGGGCTATTCTTTTGCCGTACCAAGCAATATTGCTAAGAAAGTAGTAGAAGACCTGATTGAATATGGCAATGTACAACGCGGAGTAATGGGCGTGCGTGGACAAGGATTAGACTCTGAAGTGGCTAAAACTCTTAATGTGAAAGAAACAGAAGGCTTCTACGTGGCTAATGTAGAAGAAGATTCTGGAGCTGG
>ERZ772807.2297-NODE-2297-length-10035-cov-14.510521_pt1 | contig 10035 bp, 10 predicted proteins | sample MGYA00511472_ERZ772807 | MGnify/ENA primary metagenome ERZ772807 (study PRJEB29015, sample SAMEA2737947) | human oral metagenome | biome: human oral; feature: human-associated habitat; material: dental | place: China | collected 2039 ...
TGTGTTTGCTCGGCATTATGGGCGCATGGCTGGCGGTTACGCAGCATTTGTTTCACTTTCGGGCGAAACGGGATTGATGAGATTAGGCAGCCTGAAAACGATACGAGCAGGGTACGGGGCTTCGCCATGCACCGTTTAGCCAATGTTTCATGGTGCGTGGCAAAGCCACACGCCCTACAAGATTTATTCCGCAATCAAATACCGTTTCAGGCTGCCTAATGAGTTATTAGGCAGCCTGAAATCTATTGGGGCTTAGGAAGTATCCATTGTGTTAAAACATCAGGGCGCGGCGTTTTTTGCTGCATTTTGCGCCGATTGTTCCATCCATCGCGCCGCGGGGAAAATGGGCAGAGCTGGTTTTTGCCCAAGCGGTGTAAGCGGCGATTTATTGGGTGGGATGTTGGCTTATTGTTACGCTTCTAGCTTAGGTTATTTGCGATAAAAATAATAAGCATGCGTGTCATGTTCTTCTTTGGGTTCACACTCTTTATGCCCACTTCGGATGCCAAGCAGATTGGATACGGTTAGCCCTGAACTGTAATTTTTAGGAAAGCGAGTGTATTGATACAGTACAGTTTTAGTTTCCCAATCATAGTAAAGAACGCTATCCAAATTCGCATAATCATTAAACTTATAATACCCTGATTCATAAACCAAAACACGTTTATGAATTAAATATTCTAGATGATATTCAACACCCTTAAAATTAAAAGTACTCGGGTATTTCTGCTTTTCTTCTTCGGAAAGTTCACGCACTGTTCTGGTTCCATAGTCAGCAAGTTTCACCCATGCCTCATGCCCGCCCACCATTTCGCGCCATTTCTCATACGGCACATAAATGGTTATTTTGGCTTGCTTGCAGGCTTCCTTGCCTGCTAAATAAGCACGGTAACCGTCAATAGTCAGATATAACCACCAACAACCAAATGTGAGCATAAAAGCAACGATGCACGCAACCAGCTTGTTTTTAATCAGTTTGAACGGTAAGAAGGGGGCAAGACAAACAATAATGAACCACAAGGTGAAAAACAAAACGACAACACCTAGCATAATTTTTCCTTTGGATTGAATGGTTGGAACTGCGCCGGCGAAGGCGTTTTTTCAATCCGCCTTTCTGCCATCCGCAGCAGTCGTTTGAATAAGCGTAAGCAAAAATGGGGCAAATGGGCAGGGTTTGAATGGGCTGGGCTGTTTCAGGCTGCCTATGCAAATAATGAATGCAGGTTGAAACCTTTGCAAAACGGGTAACCGATGGAGCGTCGGCGGCTCGCCGACATTTTGGTAAACCCGTGATGCTCTGTTTGTAGCCATTTGGCGACGAGCCGCCGCCGTTCCATTTTAGATTTCAGGCTGCCTTTGGGGTTTTGCAAAGGTTTCAGGCTGCCTAAAACAAACTCTCGCCAAACAAATCCTGGCTGTTCGGCAACTCGCCGCGTTCGTGTGCGAGCAGCCATTGTTTGCGCTGCAAGCCGCCGCCGTAGCCTGTTAGGCTGCCGTCTGCGCCGATTACGCGGTGGCAGGGAATGATGATGGACACGCGGTTGGCGCCGTTGGCGTTGGCAACGGCGCGCACGGCGCTGGGCTTGCCGATGCGCTGGGCTTGCTCTTGGTAGCTCACGGTTTTGCCGTAGGGGATGGTTTGCAGCGCCTGCCACACGGCAGCCTGAAACGGGGTGGACGGCGTATGCAGGGCAATGCCAAATTGCGTGCGGCAGCCTGAAAAGTATTCGTTTAGCTCGGCTTCGGTTTGTTGCAGGTGTTCGTTGTCGCCGATAACCAGCGGGCGTTGCAGCAGACGTTGTAGGTCTTGTTGCTCGCGTTCAATGCGTTTGCTGCCAACAAATTCTAGCAGGCATAGGCCTTGCTCGGTGGCGCAGGCGATGATTTTGCCCAGCGGGCTGGGGAGGATGCGGCTTTGGATGGCGGGCATGGTGGGGCTTTCGTGGTTTGAGTGGATAAAGGCAGCCTGAAAACGTTTAAAACTCGTTTTCAGGCTGCCTTTGGTTTATTTAGCGGGCTTTTCAGGGCGCGCCCAGCCTTCAATCGTTTGCTGGCGCGCGCGGGCAATCACCAGCTTGCCTGCTTCGCAGTTTTTGGTAATCACGCTGCCTGCGCCTGTGGTGGCTTTGTCGCCAATGGTTACGGGCGCAACCAGCACGCTGTTGGATCCGATGCGCACTTCGTTGCCAATGGTGGTTTTGTGTTTGTTTACGCCGTCATAATTGGCGGTAATCGTGCCTGCGCCGATATTGCTTTTTTCGCCGATGGTGGTGTCGCCGATGTAGCTCAAATGGTTGGCTTTGCTGCCGCGCCCGATTTGGCTGTTTTTCACTTCCACAAAGTTGCCGATGTGCACTTCATCTGCCAGCACGGCATGGGGGCGCAGGCGGGCGAACGGGCCGATTTGCGCGTTTTCGCCGACGGTGCAGTCTTCCAAGTGGCTAAACGGCGCGATGTGTGTGCCTGCGGCGATTTTGGCGTTGTGAATCACGCAGTTTGCGCCGATGGTTACGTTATCGCCCAGCTCGCAATCGCCTGTGAACACGCAATTCACGTCAATTTGCACGTCTTGCCCGTGTTTCAGGCTGCCGCGCAGGTCAAAGCGGCTGGGGTCTAACAGCGTTACGCCGCTTTGCAAAAGCTGCTGCGCTTGGCTGTGCTGGAAAATGCGTTCCAATTCGGCAAGCTGCATTTTGTTGTTCACGCCTGCGGCAAGATGGTGGGCAGACACGGGATGAGGCGTTACGGCAACGCCGTCGCGCACGGCAAGGGCGACCACATCGGTCAGATAATATTCGCCCTGCGCGTTGTTGCTTTGCAGCGCGCCCAGCCAGTTGGCAAGATGTTGATTAGGCAAGACAAAAATGCCTGTGTTCACTTCTTGGATGGCTTTTTGCGCGGGGCTGGCATCTTTTTCTTCTACGATTTGCACCACTTGCCCGCGCTCGTTGCGGATGATGCGCCCGTAGCCCGTGGGGTTATCCATGATGTCGGTGAGGATGCCTACGCCCTCGCCTGCGGCAGCCAGCAGGGCGTGCAGGTTTGCGGCATCAATCAGCGGCACATCGCCGTATAGCACCAGCGTGCGCCCGTGTGGCGGTAGATGCGGCAGCGCGGTTTTCACGGCGTGTCCTGTGCCCAGCTGCTCGGTTTGCTCCACCCAGTTTACATCGGCATCGTCAAGCTGCTGTTTCACTTGCTCTTTGCCATGCCCGATTACCACATGAATGGTTTGGGGCGCGAGCGTTTGCGCGGTTTGGATAACGTGCGCGAGCATGGGTTTGCCGCCGATGGGGTGCAACACTTTGGGCTGGCGGGAATACATGCGCGTACCTTTGCCTGCGGCGAGGATGATGATGTTTAGGGTCATGGGGTTTCCTTTGGGGTGGGGTTTTACTATAAGCAATATGGTTTCAGGCTGCCTTATCTTGCTGAGGCAGCCTGAAAATGATGATTTGCCTGTAAACAACTATTCGCCTGTGTTGGGCAAGATGGCGTGTGGCTCGGGGCGCGCGCTGTGGTAAAGCGTGTTTTGCGATGCTGCACCGTTGGTGTAGTAAACGCCTGTGCCTGTGGGGTATTTTTGGCGAACGTGGGTTTTGCCGTCGTCGCCTGAATAGGTTTCCCATGTGCAGGCGGATAGGGCAGCGGTGGCGATTAGGGCAAGGATAAAGGGGGTGGTTTTCATGGGGTTGTCCTTTGTTTAGAAAGTGGAAATTATAGCAGATATGGTTGAGGCAGCCTGAAACGAGCAAAAGGCGTTTTCAGGCTGCCTTAATGGCACGCGGCATTTAGCTGCAATCCCAAGTAAACAATACGCGGCTGAAATCGCGCCGCTGCAAATCCTCGGGCGTGATAAAGAAATTGCCCACGCCTGCATCACCCCACAGCACTTTATCGGCATCGCCGTCGCCCGAATCGCTGTCTAATTGCAACAGCAAAATGGTGTGCTGCTGCAAATGCGGCAGATAGCCGCGCGGGTCGTCTTGCGTGAAAAAGGGATAACCGCCGATGCGATGCCCTTCGCCGCTGTATTTCTCTGCCAATATATGCGCCGCCTTGCCGCTTAGCTGCTCGCGCTGGTTGGCGAGTTCATTACGAAAATCGCCGTAGGTAATCGGTTGCTGCACTGCATCTTGAAAAACAATCCGATATTCGCCGTTCATCGGTAACGCGTCTTCTTCCAATGAGGCAGCCTGAAACGGGGCAAAATCGCTGCAAAGCTGTGCCAAGTCTTGCGTAACCTCGGGGTAGTACACCACGCGATAGTTTTCCCTGCTTTGATATTCAAAATCCATGCCGCATGAGTAATCCGTGCCGTCTATAAAAAATTGCAACAGCCCGCTGCTGGGGAAATCGGGCAGCGGCGGCATTTCGGCAAAGTTCACTTGTGCCAACAGCGTGAGCGGCTCGCCGTTGGCGTTGCATGGATAATCGGCATTGAGCGGCAGATAGGGGTTGCCGCCTACTTTGCTTTGCTAAATATGCGGGCGGTCATGAGCATCGCCCAGCGTAAACGGCACGGTGGGCGGCAAGGTGCGGTTGAGGTAATCTTGGCAGAAATCGGACAGGGGGGTCATGGGCGGCACTCCGTTGTAAAAAATGAATACATACTTTAACATTAAAACCGCTTTTCAGACTGCCTCTTATGCCCCATCGCCCTATTCTCGCTTCACATCCAAAGGACACCCCATGACCGAATCCGAACGCCAAGCATGGCTACAACTCGCCTTCACGCCCCACATCGGCGCGGAAAGTTTCGCGCTTCTCTTGCAAATGTACGGCACTGCCAGCGCAGCCTTGCAAGCGCCCGCCGAAGTCATCGCGCAACTGGGCAAACAAGCCAAGCACGCCGCCCGCGAATGGCACAACACAAACCTCGCCCGCGCTGCCACCGAAGCCGCGCTGCAATGGGAGCAACAACCCGACTGCCGCCTGATGCTCTCCTGCGACAGTGATTATCCCGCCATGCTCGCCGAAGGCATCACCGCACCGCCCGTGCTTTTTTTGCGCGGCAACCCCAAGTGGCTACACAAGCCCAGCATCGCCATCGTGGGCAGCCGCCACGCCACCCCGCAAGCCATGCGCATCGCCCACGATTTCGGGCAAGCCCTCAGCGAATACGGCATCACCGTTATATCAGGCATGGCAGCAGGCATTGACACCGCCGCCCACCAAGGCGCACTCAAAGGCAAAGCCAGCACCATCGCCGTGTGGGGCACAGGCATAGACCGCATCTACCCCGCCAGTAACCGCGCCCTCGCCCACCAAATCGCCGAACGCGGGCTAATCATCTCCGAATTTCCACTAGACACTCGCCCACTATCGGGCAACTTCCCCCGCCGCAACCGCATCATCGCCGCCCAAAGCCAAGCCGTGCTGGTGGTAGAAGCCGCGCTAGAAAGCGGCTCGCTCATTACCGCCCGCCTCGCCGGCGAAATGGGGCGCGACGTGATGGCGATACCGGGTTCAATTGACAATCCACATGCCAAAGGCTGCCACAAGCTCATCAAAGAAGGCGCAAAACTCGTTGAAAACCTTATGGACATTGTGGACGAACTCTCCTACCCCGCCCACATCGCCCCCAGCAGCCTGAAACCCAAAACCCACGCCGCTAAACCCAAGCCCACCTTATCCCAGCCCTTATCCATAGAGTTACCCACAACAATGCCCCCGCCCGAACCCGAATCCACCAACGAACACCCTTTGCTTACCAAAATGGGCTACGACCCCATCCACCCCGACACCCTAGCCGAACAAACAGGACAACCCGCCGCCGACATCTACGCCCAGCTCACCGAATGGGAACTAGACGGCATCGTAGCCAGCATGGCAGGCGGGCGTTACCAGCGCATCAAATAATTATCCACATCAGGCAGCCTGAAAAAACAAAAAGCACCCATTCCAAGATGAGTGCTTTTTTAAGCAGAAGCAAAAATTACACTTTGGCTGCCGCAGCCACTTCCGCCGCGTAATCCACTTCTTTTTTCTCAATGCCATCGCCCACTTTATAGCGAACGAAAGAAACCACTTCCGAGCCATTCTCTTTCAAGAATTGCGCCACAGTTTGGTCAGGGTTCATCACAAATGCTTGGCCATTCAAAGTAACTTCTGCCAAGTATTTTTTGATGCGACCTTCAACCATTTTGGCTGCAATTTCAGCAGGTTTGCCAGAAGCAATCGCTTGCTCGGTGTAAATATGGCGTTCTTTTTCCACCAAGGCAGCGTCCACTTGGTCTTCGCTCACGCATTGCGGTTTCGCCGCAACAATGTGCATGCCCACTTTGCGCGCCACATCTTCCGCGCCTTTATATTCAACCAAAACGCCTTCGGTTGCCAAAGCACCGTGAATATAAGCCACCAAATTATTGGCGGTTTCAATCACTTGGAAGCGACGAACAGACATATTTTCGCCCAATTTAGCAATCACCGCTTTGCGTTCTTCTTCAACCAATGCGCTCAACTCTTCAACCGTAGCAGGTTTTTTCTCCGCAGCCGTTTTTGCCACAAAGTTGGCAAACGCCACAAAGCCCGCATCTTTGGCAACGAAATCCGTTTCGCAGTTTACTTCAACCAACGCGCCCACTTTGCCGTTAATCGCAAAGGCCAACACGCCTTCCGCAGCAGTACGACCCGCCAATTTACCTGCTTTCGCGCCCGATTTAATACGCAAGATTTCTTCCGCTTTTTCCATGTTGCCTTCCGCTTCAACCAAGGCTTTTTTGCATTCCATCATGCCCAAGCCAGTAGCCGCGCGCAAATCCGCAACCATTTTTGCAGTAATTTCTGCCATGAGTTTCTCCAATTCATATAACTATTTTCAGGCTGCCTAAATATTCAGGCAGCCTGAAATGAACAATCAATAATTAAGCAGCCTCAGCAGCTTGAGCCGCCGCAACCGTTTCCGCAACGGCTTGGTTTTTGCCTTCCAACACCGCATCAGCGATACCACGGCAATACAAGCGAATTGCTTTCGCAGAATCATCGTTACCAGGGATAACATATTGCACCAAATCAGGGCTGTTATTGCTATCCACAACCGCAATCACAGGAATGCCCAATTTAGCTGCCTCAACCAAAGTACCATGTTGGTAGCCCGTATCAATCACAAAAATCGCGTCAGGCAAACCTTTCATCTCTTTAATGCCGCCCAAAGAACGTTCCAGTTTTTCTACTTCGCGTGTCATATCCAGCAATTCTTTTTTGTTGTAGCCGCTGCTCTCAGCATTAGCCAAAATTGCTGTTTTTTCTTCCAAACGTTTGATAGATTGTTTTACTGTTTTATAGTTAGTCAGCATACCGCCCAACCAACGATAGTCCACATAAGGCATACCCGCACGTTGCGCTTCTTCTTTAATGATTTCACGAGCTTGGCGTTTGGTACCCACAAACAAAACCGTACCTTTGTTAGCCACCAAACGGCGCACCACTTCTTGCGCTTCTTGGAACAAGGGAACGGTTTTTTCCAAATTGATAATATGAATTTTATTGCGCGCACCAAAAATGTACTGCGCCATTTTAGGATTCCAATAACGAGTTTGGTGACCAAAGTGAACGCCAGCTTCAATCATCTGGCGCATAGTAATTTGAGACATAACATTCCTTTAAAGGGTTAAAGCAAACATCACACACTAGAACTTGCAAACAAGCACCCTTTTTTGTGCGATGCGAGCGTTGAAAAATAAAAATGCTTCCAAAACGAAAGCTGGTGGATTATAGCAGTTATATTTTTTCATTTCCAGTATAAAAACGCCCTGACCATTCCAGTCAGGGCATTTTCTAATCTTTCATTCTCACTTAGTCGCATCCGTCTTAGGCGCAGGAACAGCAGGTTTAACCGCTCCACTGTTGCCGTATTCAAATCAACCGCAGCCAAGACAAAAGAGAAACTCAAAGTAGTCAGTGCTGCCAAAAATAATTTTTCAATATGAAAAACTCTGTTACATAATTAAAAAGAAAGCTCATTTTATTTTTCAAGTATGTATCGTACAAGTAAATCATGGCTAGTATATAAAATATTCACTTTTAGCGTTTGAGTTTTCCCAAAAAAAACCGCACTGTACCGTGCTGTCTTACAGCAGCCTGAAAGGGGGATGCTGTTTGAGATGTTGTGGACATCTTTTTCGCATCTATAGTGTAAACAACGAATTATCTACAGAGCTGTTGTAGGCTAATCCCATTTTCAGGCTGCCTCAATTCAATTCACCCCCAATAATTACCCCTGCTCCTCCACCCACAAATTCCCATCCCGCGCCAACAACGCCCGCGCCGCCTCGGGCCCCCAGCTATTTGCCGCGTAGCCATGTGGTGCAATTGGCGAAGTTGCCCAGTTGTCCAAAATCGGCATCACCCATTCCCAAGCCTTTTCCAATTCGTCGCGGCGGTTAAACAACGCCAAACGCCCGTCAATCACCTCGCGCAGCAGCAATTCATACGCTTCGGCGCGGCGGCCGTCCACCGCTTTGCCCATGTCCAACATCATTTCGGCGGGGGCAACGTTCAAGCCGCTGCCCACTTGTTTCACAAACCATTTGAGCGACACGGTTTCATCGGGCTGCAAGCTGATGATTAAGCGGTTGGCATGGCTGCCGAACAAGCTGCCCGCCTCGGGTTTGAAGTTCAACACGATTTGCGCGCTGCGTGCTGCCATACGCTTGCCCGTGCGCAGGTAAAACGGCACGCCCTGCCAGCGCGGCGTGTCCACTTCGGCGCGGATGGCAACATAGGTTTCTGTGCGGCTGTCGGCGGGCACGTTATGCTCTTGCAAATAGCCTTTCAGGCTGCCTGAGGCGGTGTATTGCCCGCGCACCACGTTTTTATCCACATCGGCAGCGGTCATCGGTTTGAGCGCGGCGATCACTTTCAATTTTTCATCGCGCACATCATCCGCGCCCAGCGATTTGGGGCGTTCCATCGCCACAAAACACAGCATTTGCATCAAATGGTTTTGCACCATATCGCGCAACGCGCCTGTGATGTCGTAAAACTCGCCGCGCTCTTCCACGCCCAGCTGCTCGGCGATGGTGATTTGCACGGATTGCACAAAATCTTTGTGCCAAATCGGTTCAAGGAACACGTTGCCAAAGCGCAGCGGCAACACGTTTTGCAGGCTTTCTTTGCCGAGGTAGTGGTCAATGCGGTAAATCTGCTCTTCTTTGAAAAACCGCGCTACATCGGCGTTGATGGCTTGCGACGAGGCTAAATCCGTGCCCAACGGTTTTTCCAACACAATGCGCACGTTGTCGGCATTTAAGCCCACGGCGGCGAGGTTTTCGCAGGCGGGGGCGAAAAATTTGGGCGCGGTGGAAAGATAGATAATCACGTTATCCGTTGCTTTTCGCGCTTTAACGGCTGCGCTTAATCGGGCGAAGTGTTCAGGCTCGGTTACATTGAGCGGCAGATATTCAATCCGCGCGATAAACGATGCCCACAGCGCGTCGCTAAAATTTTGTTTGATGTGAATTTTGCTGTCGGTTTCCACTTTGGCTAAAAACTGCGCGGTGTCAAACTGGCTGCGCGATACGCCCAAAATGCGCCCTTGCGGGTGCAACAAGCCCGCCGCGTGCGCTTGATACAAGCTGGGCAACAGCTTGCGCATAGATAAATCGCCTGTTGCGCCGAAGATAACCATATCAAAATTGGTTTGAGACATAGTGGATTCCTTGTTGAATGGGAGAAGGAGGATGACGGCATTATAAAAGATTTGCGGCTTTTCAGGCTGCCTGAAAGAGGGGGACGCTGTGGTAGGCAGCCTGAAAATTGTAAAACCAACAACCGATGGGGCATTAAAGGCTCGCCTACATTTTGCCAACCAGTAAAACCTTATTGAATACGCCATTTGGCGATGAGCCGTTGCCGTTCCATTTTAGTTTTCAGCCTGAAACCTTTGCCCCCCAACACCCCAACGGCTGAGCTCACCACCCACTCAGCCGTTTTCCCACCATAATCTTGTCATTTATTCCCCAATACCCCCCCTAAATCCCCCTAATCGGGGTTATCTACCCCCTTTCAGGCTGCATTTCAGGCTGCATTGGA
>ERZ772807.2298-NODE-2298-length-10033-cov-6.710463_pt1 | contig 10033 bp, 6 predicted proteins | sample MGYA00511472_ERZ772807 | MGnify/ENA primary metagenome ERZ772807 (study PRJEB29015, sample SAMEA2737947) | human oral metagenome | biome: human oral; feature: human-associated habitat; material: dental | place: China | collected 2039 ...
AATTACTCCAGAATGCCATTTTCTGCTTTTCATAAAAATATATTTTGGCCGTTCTAGGCGTTGTATTTTTTCTTCCAGCTCATTATAAATCTCATTTTCCAAATAACGTCTGATTTTATTAGCTCTTTTCATTTCCTCAATAATCGAGAAAAGTTTAAAGTCATCTTCCTGAATAAAGAAATTTACAACAATTTTTGAATTATCAATTCTTCCAAGTGCATTAAAAATTGGTGCAATGAAAAATCCAATATCGCTAGTTGTTATATTTCTAGGATTTATCTTCAAATAATTAATAATATACTTCAAACCTTTTATTTTGGTTTTTTTTAAATTATTTAGTCCTTTTTTTATGATAAACCTGTTTTCATCAGTCATTGGTACTACATCTGCAACTGTTCCAATCATTATAATATCCATATAATCATACAGTATTTTTTTATTTGCACCATATCTTTCATAAATAGCATCAGCAAGTTTAAAGGCAACTCCTGAACCTGACAGAGATTTATTTGGATAAGTTTTACTAGTCTTTGGATTTATTGTAAGAATACCCAATTCTTTTTCCTGATTCTTATCTCCCAGAACCCCAATCTGCCTATGATGATCTGTTATAATTATATCGATACCGCTATTTTTTAACATTAATATCTCTTCATGGTTATTTATTGAAATATCAACTGTTATAAATAATTTTGCATCTCGTTTTTTCAAAAAATTTAAAAGATTTTTATTTATACCTATCCCTTCGTGAACACGATTTGGAATATAATAATCAACATTAAGTCCCAATTTTCGTAGCATTATTACTAGATATGCTACTCCAGATATACCATCAACGTCATAATCTCCATAAATTACAATTTTTTCTTTATTTTTCCCAGCCTTTTTTATTCTTTCTACAACTTTTTCCATATTTTCAAATAAAAATGGATTATGAATATCTTTTTTATCTGAATTTAAAAATTTAGAAACTTTTTCCTTTGTATCAATTCCTCGATTTAAAAGCAGCCTTGAAATTAATCTGCTTTCACCAAATTCAGAACTTTTTGATGTCAAATAATCTTCATTATAGCTTTTTAATTCCCATTTCATTACAAGATTAATCGCTTCCTTTTTTGTATAGTTGCAGGACTGCTTCAAAATCAAACTAGTTTTATCTTTTTAAAGCAGACCCATGTTTTTTATTCGATATTGTGATCATCCTTTTTTATTTCGTTCAATATCGAAGCAATTTTTACTCCATATTCAACGCTGTCATCCAAATGAATTCTCACTTCCGGAACAAATCTTATCGACAGCTGTGAACCTATTTTTTTTCTAAAAAAACCTTTTAACTTATTCAAATCTTCGGCGATTTTTTCTTTATTTACCCTATCTTTCAAATCTAGTACCGAAAATGTTAAATCAAGGTATCTTCCATCTTTTGTCAGCTCAACCTTGTGAATTGATACAAGATTTTTTATTTTGTCATTTTTTATTTCTGTTAAAAGTGTCATTCCGATAATTCTTGATATTTCCTTTTCCAGTCCTCTTTTTCTTCTATCATTCATACAATTATCACCTATCTATTCGTTATCTTGGGATTTCTTCCATAATGTACGATTCAATAATATCTCCAGCTTTAATATCATTAAAATCTTGGATACCAATTCCACATTCTTGTCCCATTACAACTTCTTTAACATCATCTTTAAATCGTTTTAACGAACCTAATTCACCATCAAAAATGATAATTCCATCACGAATTACACGAATTTTTGAATCTTTTGTAACTTTTCCATCAACAACGATTGCTCCAGCGATATTTCCAACATTTGATACTTTAAACACTTGCTTAACTTCTATTCTTCCATAGTAAACTTCTTTAAATTCAGGATCAAGCATTCCTTTCATTGCCTTCTCAATTTCTTCAGTTGCATGGTAGATTACGTTATAGTTTCTAATTTCTACTCCAATTTTTTCAGAAATGATTCTAGCTGGTGTTGTTGGACGTACATTAAATGCAATTATAATCGCATTTGATGCTTCTGCAAGTTTTACGTCTCCTTCTGTTACAGCTCCTGCACTTCCTTGAATTACATTAATTACAACTTTTTCAGTATTAAGTTTTTCAAGCGATTCTCTTAGTGCTTCAACAGACCCTTTTGAATCAGCTCTTATAATACATTTCAATTCTTTCAATTCTTGTTCTTCTAATTCTTGAGACAAGCTTTCTAGTGAAATATGTTTTTTCTTGTTCTGCTCGTTTACCTTTTTCTCTCTAATAAAGTCTTCTACAATTTTTTTAGCTTGCTTATCGCTTTCTACACCATATAAAACATCACCTGCATTTGGCACAACATTAAATCCTGTAATTTCTACTGGCTGTGAAACAATGGCTTTATTTATTTTTTTACCTCTGTCATCAAGCATTGAACGGACTCTACCATGAGCTTCCCCTGCTACGAACACATCTCCAATTTTAAGTGTTCCTTCCTGCACAAGTACATCGGCAACTGCTCCCATTTTTGGATCCAGTCTTGACTCTACTACAACCGCTTTAGGACGTTTGTTTGGATTGGCCTTCAATTCTTCAAGTTCCGCTGTAATTAGTATTGTTTCAAGAAGTTCTTCCAAATTAATTTTCTGTTTTGCAGAAATTTCAACAAATTCAGTAGTTCCTCCCCATTCAGGTGACATCAGTCCATATTCAGTCAATTCAGTTCTAACCTTCATAGGATCTGCACCTGGCTTATCAATTTTATTAATTGCAACAATTATTGGAACTCCCGCTTCCTTAGCATGAGAAATTGCCTCTACAGTTTGAGGTTTTACTCCATCATCAGCCGCTACAATTAGAATCGAAATATCTGTAATATTCGCTCCTCTTGCCCTCATTTCAGTAAACGCCTCATGTCCTGGAGTATCAATAAACGTGATTCTTTGACCTTTCCAGTTTACTTGATAAGCTCCTATTTTTTGTGTAATTCCTCCAGCTTCATCACCCATTACATTTGTGTGTCTAAGTGCATCTAATAACGATGTCTTACCGTGATCAACGTGTCCCATTATTGTAATAACAGGTGCTCTTGTTACAAGTTCTTCGTCTGTATCTTCCTGCTCAAGATGGTATTTTTCACCATAACTAACTTCTTCAACTACTTCTTTTTCTACAATTACTTCATATTCAAGAGCCACTTCTTCGGCTTCTTCAAATGATAAAATTGCATTTGCAGTAAGAAGTTTTCCTTCCATAAAGAATTTTTTAATTATATCAGAAACATTGATTCCTAGTTTTTCAGCTAAATCTTTAATAACAATTTCTTCTCCAATTGTTATCATTCCTATGCTCTCTCCTTCAATTCTGACAATTTCATCCTTGACAGCTTTTTCATGTTTTTTATTTTTCTTTTTCTTTTTGTCGTCTTTTCTAAAATCAGAACGAAGCTCTTTTTCATGCTGCTCTCTGTCTCTTCTATTTTTTTCGTATTTTTTCTTTTCAAATTTTCCTTTTCCTTTTCCACCAGCTTTTCCTTTTTCAGCAACTGTTGCTGCTGGAATTTCAGCTTGTGACTCTTTTTTTCCACCAGAAAAGTTTCTGTTGTCTCTTCTAAAGTCCTCTTTATCCTTATTAAATCCACCTCTGTCGGAAAATCCTCTATTATTCTGTCTATCCTTAAAATTTCTTGTTCCATTTCCTCTGTTATCACGATTATCCCTATTATCTCTATTTTGGAAACTTCTATTATCTCGATTATCTCTCAACTGATTATTTCCATCCCTGTTGAAACTTCTATTTTCTTTTTTAAAGTTATTATCTCTTCCGTCTCGCTTAAATCCGTCCTTATTTCGATTATCTCTGCTTTGGAAGTTTCTCGTTCCATTTTCTCTGCTATCACGGCTATCTCTATTGTCTCTATTTTGAAAACCTCTGTTATCTCGATTATCTCTTGGCTGGTTATTTCCTTCCCTGTTAAAACTTCTATTGTCTTTTCTAAAGTTATTGTCTCTTCCGTCTCGCTTGAATCCTTCTCTGTTTCGGTTATCTCTATTTTGGAAGTTTCTCGTTCCGTTTTCTCTATTATCACGGTTATCTCTATTCTGATAATTTTGCTTATCTTTATTTATTTCATTTCGTTTATTATTATTCTGACTACTCAAATTAACTTTCATCTCCATTTTCTTTTTATTTTCATTTTTATCAAATTTATTTTTATTATTATCTAAATTATTATCTTTCTTTTTTTCCAATGTTCGCTTTGGTGTATCATAATTCTTATTAATATTTTGTTCATTTGATTTATTTTGTTCAATACTATTGTTTTTTTGATTGTCTGAATGATTATTTACCGTTTTTGCAGCAGTTTCTTTTGGTTTTCCTTCATTTTTATTCAGATTTTCAGTTTTACTGCCATCACTTTGATTTTGATTCTGAACATCTTTTTGAAGCTTTTTTCTTATCAAATTTACTTCTTCACTACTTAGCACATTCATATGATGTCTTTTATCAATTCCAAATTTTCGGATTTCCTCCATAAACTTAGATGCCGTAAAACCACTTTCTTTTGCTAATTCATGCACTTTCATCCATTCATCACCTCCACTTTGCTTAATATTCCCTTTATTACTTTTTTATTAAAAATACCGACAACATTTACATTCCTTGAAAAAAGTCTTATCAATTCCTCTTTTTTTTCAACAAATATAATCTCAAAATTAAAATTTTCCTTTAATTTTTCAAATTCTTCAATATATTTTGTCTTTATATCTTTAGGAATTATCAAAAGTTTCACTTTCTCCTTTTGCACTCCTTCAATTGTTTCATCAATTCCAAAAACAAAATATTCAGAATTCTTCATTGGCTTTAAAATATCAATTATACTCTTTTTTTCACTCTTTATCTGCTCCAGCATTTTTACAAGCTGCTCAATTTCAATCTTATATTTCCTATTTTTTGAAAGCTTCTCAATACATTCATTCGTTTTACAAACATAAAACCCTCTTGCCTGCACTTTCATTTCCCTGTCAAAAATATATTTCCCATTTTGCTCAGAAATTCTAAAAAATTCAGATTTTTTACCTTTCCTTCTGCAGCAAATACACATTCTTTCAGGTTTACTTTTCTCTTTATCCATTTTATCATTTTTTTTATTTTCTAAATTCTTTCCATCAACTGTATCCAAACTTCCTAATTACCTCCTTGTTCGATACAATTTTAACTATATTGTAAAAGCTATTAATCGAAATTTCAATTTTTTACTTTGAATTTCTAATAAAAAACTTAACCTTAATCATAACTTTTCACTTTTACAACTGTCTAATTGTCCCTATTCATTATCTTCACTAAGTCCTGCGAAAGCACTTTCTTCAACTTCAATATCATTTTGCGAATCACTAGTTTTTTCAATATTTTCTGTTTCATCTAATGAATCTTGAAATGCACTTTTTTCTTTAAATTCATCTTCTTCGCTTCCAGCCATTTTATCTGATCCTGTATGAATATCAATTTTCACGCCACATAATCTTGCCGCAAGTCTTGAATTTTGTCCTTTTTTACCAATCGCAAGTGATAATTGATTTTCTGCAACAACTACTTTTGCAACTTTTAGATTATCTTCACCTTCTTCAACAATCTCCACAGACAAAACTTGTGCAGGATTTAAAGCATTTTTTACAAATTCCCTAACATCTTCATTCCAAAGAACAACATCAATCTTTTCTCCTTGCAGCTCATCAATAATAGTTTGGATTCTCATACCATTCCGTCCAATACAGGCACCTTTTACATCTAAATTCTTATCATTTGAATAAACTGCTACTTTAGAACGGCTTCCAGCTTCCCTTGCAATATTCTTAATTTCAATTATACCTTCATAAATTTCAGGTACTTCAAGTTCCAATAGCCCACGTAGCAATTCTTCAGATTTTCTAGAAACAAAAGTTTTTGTAAACTTAGTTGCCTCCTCAACTTCTCCAATAAATATCTTAATTCTGTCCCCTTGCACAAATTTATCCGTTGGCGACAATTCCTTTTGCGGCACAATCGCTTCAAGTCCATTTATATCAACGTATAAATTCCCCTTTTCATCTGTCTTTCTAACATTTGCAGACACAATTGAATTTTCAATTTCCTTAAATTTATTAAAAATATTTCTTTTTTCACATTCTCTGACTTTTTGTACAACAATCTGTTTTGCATTCTGAATCGCATTTCTCTTAAAACTTTCCGCATTAATTTCCAAATCCAGAATATCTCCCAGCTTAGCACGCTTTTTAACAGAAATTGCATCTTGCAGACTAATTTCCTCTTCGGGATTTTCTACGTTTTCTACAATCAGTCTTTGTGAATAAACCTTTACATCTCCACTATTTCTATTAATCGTTACCTTTACATTGTCCTTTTCACCATAATTTTTTTTGTATGCCGCAAGCAATGCAGTTTCTATTGTTTCCAGCAATTCTTCCTTTAAAATTCCCTTTTCCTTTTCAAGTTCATCAAGTGCTTCCAAAAATATTTTTTGATCTCGCCCTTTCATCATTCCTCCTCACTATTTAATATGCCATTTGGTAATTCATATATTAAATTTGCTTTCTTTAATTTAGAAAGTGGTATTTCCACTATTTTTTCCAATTTATCATCTAAAAGGAAAACCGTATCATTCTCAAATTTTTCCAATTTTCCTAAAAATCTCTTCACCCCATCAATGTTACTCTTAGCCTGAACGTTAATTCTCTCTCCCAAAAATCTCACAAAATCCTTAGGTTTTCTCAATCTACGCTCAACTCCAGGTGTCGAAACCTCCAGAAAAAACTTCTCCTCAATCAAGTCATCCGCAATTCCATCAATCTCACGGCTAAAATCAATACAATCATCAAGTGTCGTAGTCCCATCCATTTTCTCCACATACACTCTCAAATAATTATATCCCCCATCCCTCACATATTCCAAATCTGCCAATTCCAGATTCATTTCCTTTAAATGCGATTCGATTTTCTTCTCAAACTCATTTAAAATCTGTTCCATAAAATTACACCTCATATCTAAAACTAAAGAGTGGGCTAACCCACTCTCTACCTAAAATTATTTTCTGTAACTATAATAACACATTTTCGCTTTTTTTTCAACCCTCTATCTAAAAATTTACTTTTTATATTATTTTTACTTTTTGTTGCACTTGACTTGACAATACACCTTTATATTTTTTCTAATATATGCAAATTTTTTTTATTTTAAGTCAATAAAATCAAACATTTTCAATAATTTTTACCTGTTTCCATCTTATATTAATTTTTTGCCAAATTTTAAAATTCTGCTCCAAAACCTAATTTCAAAAGGCTATTTTTACTATCTCTTAATTCATATGAAGTCTTAATTTTAAAATTATCTGAAATATTATATTTCAAACCAGCTTCCACATTAATAGTGCCACTTGCATAATCTAATGGTGCGATACTATATTTTCTAGAGTATTCTCTTTCAGAATGATAGGATTTTTTATTAAATCTCTGTTCGTATTCCAAATTACCAAATAAATCAAGTTTGCCAAATGATTTTTCTCCATACACTCCGACAGTTCCTTCCGAGATAGTTTTGGATGTATTTGAAATATGTAATTTATCAATGCTTCCTTCCTTTACTTTTGTTATTCCTAGCCCGGCATAAGGTTTTACATACCCATTGTCAAATAAAAATTTATATCCAGCTTTTACGCTAAAATCTAAGATTTTTGATTTATATTCGGCATTCGCAATAGCTCCTAACCCGGTATTTGTATCAAATGCATGCTTATTTGAAGAATATATCATATTCCCCGTTAAATCTATATTATCATTAAAGTCATATTTACCATTTAATCCAAACTGAGATGATGTTATTTTTTCTTTTACATTACTAAATTTCCCCTTGTAATTAACTTTTGATTTTTGAGAGCCGAAAACAGTTCCTAAAGAGAATTTTCCAAAATCTTTAGACACATCCGCTAAAACGCCGTCAGTATCTGAATCATACTGTACATTGCTTTCCTTATCCTTATATTTTCCGCCATAATTTCCCATATAGGCAATATCAATCTTATACTGCCCGTCTTTTGAATTTTCAAGATTTTTATAAATTGCGCTTCTTGCAGCTTTTGTCAAATCTAAATCAACTTTTGAACGAGGCATTTCAACGGTAACTTTTTCCGCCGCCCGATTTTCAGGTGAAAACAAACTTCCTGTTTTTGGAGTAAAGTTATTAATTGTCATCATCAGATCTTCAAAATATGTAGGTAAGTCGTCATACCCGTTGGGATAAGCATTCGTATCTGAAGTAATAAACAAATTTCCTGCATTACGTTCACGAGATAATTTTATAATTTCTTCATATTGTTCTGGCGTCGCATTATAAATTACATGTAAAATATGATTGGAATTTGCAGGATCCTTTTCAAATTCGGATGTTCTGGCACGATAATTATTCAAATATTCCGTTGCGCTAACTTCCTGAGTCATCCAAATATCAGCATAAGGTGCGATTCCATCTCTGATTCCCCATCCATTATTTGCAATAACGGTCATTTCTGGATATTTAGACTTTATATAATTATAAATTTTAGCCATATAATCAATTTGTGCCTGAGTCGCTCCTCCTTCAATTTCATCGATAAAATATCCCGCTATATTTTCTCTTCCATAAAAATTGACAAAATTATCAATATCAGCATAAACTAAATCAAGATTTCTAGTAGAACCATGTGTATATGTATATCCTATATTTTTTATTCCTGCCGCTTTATTTCTCGCTATCTGTTCCATATCTTCATCTCTTTTAACCAAATATTGCTGATGAGGATCTCCAGACGGCGCGGCTTTATACGAACCAAAAGCTACATAAGGGATTAATCCACCTCCAACATCTGTGATTCCTTTCCAAAAAGAAGCGTTGACACTACTCTTTCCAGTCCATCGAAATGCAGGCATAACAACTTGCTGGCTTTTTATAATTTCATTATCAGAATCTTTATGTTTTTTTGAAAATCCTCCCATATATTCCAAATTAATCTGTATTCTATCAGGATCATCATACTTTTCTTTTTTAGTGTTAAAATTACGTTTTTCTGAAATAGAATTGTCTGAAATTAATTTTTCTGAACTGTTTTTTGCTTTTAAATTTTCCGCAATCTTATTTTCATTTTCTGATATTTTTATCAAATTATCTGTATCGTCTTTAGAATTTGTATTTCCATAACTTATTCCAGTAATTCCTGCCATTATGCAAGGTAATATTTTTTTTAATTGTTTTTTCATATCTATGCTCCCTAATAATCCAAAATCTTGCCTTGGTAATTGCACACTTTATTAATATTAAGAAGTTTAAACATAAATTAATAAACTTCCGCACCCTTCAAATTAATCTTCTTCTTCTCAATAGTCCAGTTATCCGATAATTCTGCAAGTTCCTTTTTCATATTTTCCAAGAACTCGTCATTATCGTAATTTAATGAAATTAAAGTCGGACCTGCACCGCTTATATATTCTCCTAAAGCACCGTGTTTTTTAGATGCTTCAAAGATTTTTTCTGAATTGTTTATTAATGCAAATCTGTAAGGCTGGTGGATTTTGTCACCTAAAAGGAAACGTAAGTTGTCGTATTCTCCTTTGTTAAAAGCATTTACAAGTAATCCTAGTTTTGAGATGTTGTTTATTGCATCAGAAACTAGGTACATTTTTGGCAATACGCTTCTTGCTTTTTCTGTAGATAATTTAAAATTTGGAATCATTACATAAAAGCATAAATCATCAGAACTTATTAGCGAACTGTAAACAAGGTTTTCCTTATCGTGAGCAGTAAGTACCATTCCTCCGAAAATCGCAGGTACTACATTGTCAGGGTGTCCTTCCATTTCCACAGCAAGTTTTGCTACTTCGTTAATATCCAGCACATCTCCCGCAAATTTATTTGCAATCAAAATCCCAGCAACGATAGCTGATGAGCTGCTCCCAAGTCCACGTGAAATTGGAATGTCATTTCTTATAATGTTTACTTTATAACTTGGAATATTTTTTACTAAATGTT
>ERZ772807.2302-NODE-2302-length-10028-cov-2.680437_pt1 | contig 10028 bp, 10 predicted proteins | sample MGYA00511472_ERZ772807 | MGnify/ENA primary metagenome ERZ772807 (study PRJEB29015, sample SAMEA2737947) | human oral metagenome | biome: human oral; feature: human-associated habitat; material: dental | place: China | collected 2039 ...
ACGATATTATCAATTAAGCCAAGTTTTTTTAAACGATTGGCGGTTAAACCCATGACTTCTGCTGCGGTGGAGGCTTTATCGGCGCTTTTCCATAAAATAGATGCACAACCTTCCGGGGAAATCACGGAGTAGGTCGAGTATTGCAACATATTGACTTTATCACCCACGCCGATCGCTAGCGCACCGCCGGAACCGCCTTCACCGATCACGGTACAAATTACCGGCACTTTGAGGGTGGACATTTCGCGTAAATTGCGTGCGATAGCTTCTGATTGACCGCGTTCTTCCGCGCCTACGCCCGGATAAGCGCCCGGAGTGTCAATGAAGGTGATGATAGGCAATTTGAAACGTTCCGCCATTTGCATGAGGCGTAAAGCTTTGCGGTAGCCTTCCGGTGCCGGCATACCAAAGTTGCGTTTTACTTTATCTTTCACGGTACGCCCTTTTTGATGGCCAATCACCATCACCGGTCTGCCGTCTAAACGTGCTAATCCGCCAACAATGGCTTTGTCATCAGCAAAAGCACGATCACCGGCAAGTTCTTCAAATTCGGTGAAAATATGTTCGATGTAGTCAAGAGTATAAGGACGATTCGGATGACGAGACATTTTTGACACTTGCCACGCATCTAAATTTGCAAAGGTTTTTTCGGTTAATTCGATACTTTTTTTCTGCAAACGGGCTATTTCATCATCAAGATTAATTTCATTATCCTGTGTTGTCATTGCACGTAAAGATTCGATTTTCGCTTCAAGTTCGGCAATGGGTAATTCAAAATCTAAGTATTCTTGACTCATGTGTGATTCCTAATTTTGTGAAAATTTTGCACCGCACTTTAACAAGATTTTGGTAGTGGTGCAATTGGACGCGCTATTCTATGCGTTTTTTTCATAAAAGTCATACCATTTCATCTGGTAACACCAGCTAAGGTTATGTAATGAAAGTATTTATTGCCTTTGCGCGTGAAACGAAAAATGAAAAAAATGCGTGAAATATCTGGTTATGCGCTAATTGACAATCTGCTAAAACGATTTTATTATGTAACCACTTTCAAGATAAGATGTTTGAAAGTCAGGATTGGTCTCCTGAAATAAGCGGGCTGAAGGTATAGAACACTTTTAGTATCAGTATGTCGCAAACTACAAACCATCATCCGTCAATGGTGGACTAGGTAGAAACCCGCAAGGACGCGACGCAGCGAACCGCTTGCTGTTAAGACCAATTCTGCTTAGTTCACCACCCTTTTTCTCTCATCTTCAACATTCATTTATACCTCTTGACACCATCGATATCACCTGCTTTTTGTCTTGAAAAAGGCATTTCCATTAATGAATCCTAAACCCAATTACGCTATAATTACGCCATTCGTTTAATAAAAAGGAAGTAAGCATGACAGAGCAGGCTTTGCACGCGGAACAGAATGAATGCGTCATAACAAACGACATTCGGCTGACGCAATATAGCCACGGCGCCGGTTGAGGCTGCAAAATATCGCCTAAGGTTTTAGAGGAAATTTTGCATACCGAAATGGCTCCGTTTATTGATCCGAATCTCCTTGTCGGCAATGACACTAAGGATGATGCGGCGGTATATGATTTAGGCAATGGTACGTCGATCATCAGTACCACAGACTTTTTCATGCCGATTGTCGATGATCCTTTCGATTTTGGACGCATTGCGGCGACTAACGCCGTGAGCGACATTTTCGCTATGGGCGGCAAACCGATCATGGCGATTGCGGTGTTTGGCTTCCCGATTAACAAATTGCCCGCAAGCGTGGCGCAACGCATTATTGACGGCGGCCGTTTTGCTTGCCAGGAAGCGGGGATTGCCCTTGCCGGCGGTCATTCCATCGACTCACCGGAACCGATTTTCGGCTTGGCGGTGACCGGCATTATCGACACCGAGAAAGTGAAACGAAATGCCACGGCACAAGCGGGTTGTCACTTATATTTAACCAAGCCACTGGGCATCGGCGTATTAACCACGGCAGAAAAACAAGGCAAATTAAAAGCCGAACATAAAGGCTTGGCGACCAAGTGGATGTGCCAAATGAATTTGCTGGGTAGCCAGCTTTCAAACATTGACGGCGTTACCGCCATGACGGATGTCACCGGTTTTGGTTTGTTAGGGCATTTGGCCGAAATCTGCGAAGGCTCCAACCTTAATGCCGAAGTAGATTTCGCTAACATTAAAACCCTAGACGGTGTAGAAGACTACATTGCACAAGGTTGTATTCCGGGCGGCACAAACCGTAATTTCGACAGCTACGGACACAAAATCGCACCGATTACAGATTTACAAAAAGCCGTGCTATGCGACCCACAAACCTCCGGCGGTTTGCTCATCGCCGTCAAACCGGATTCGGAAAAAGAGGTTTTGGCCGTCGCACAAAAAGCGGGTGTGGAACTGTATCCCGTTGGCAAACTCATCGAACGACAAATGACACCAGAATTTATTGTGGTGAAATAGCGTTGATTTGTTGATTAAAGTGCGGTCATTTTTCCAAGTGTTTTTAAAATGAAAAACGTTTGAAGAAATGACCGCACTTTTTTATTCATGAAAACTTATGCTGGCGCGCGTTTCCTAACGGCGCTAAAGAAAGTAAATAAAGTGCGGTGAGTTTTGGAGGTGTTTTTAGTGAAATTGGGCACACGCTAGGAAGCGTTCGCCAACAGATTGTGCTAATAAAGAAAGATAGCGCCAGCGTCCACGCTGGTGCTACCCAATAAAAACATTGCAAATTTTACCCATAACCATCGGCAGAATCAATATTCAAAGTTCTTTGGATTTTTTGACCGCACTTTTATCTGAGAGGTACAAGCTAGGACGCTTGCGCCGTCGTGTGGGGGATCGCGCTTTTAGTTGATAGATACAAGAGACGTTTGTACTATCAAGGGATAGTAAAATTAGATACACTTATTTTTAATTACTTTATTAAGTAATTTATCATATACTATGATGCTAAAACTAAAGCCTTAAGGAATTTGATATGAATATATCTGAGTTTAAAGATGCTAACAGAAGAATTTTCAAAGATAAAACGATCGATAACTACATTGATAGAGATGCAATTTTAGAAGAATATTGTACAAATCCATTTAAGAATTCTATTTATATTAGAGTATCTCAATCAGGAAACTCAGTGAATATAAAGAATGTAATTTTTGATCATAGTTATTTTTTTGATTGTAAGTTAAGAAAGATACATTTTGAAAACTGCTCGTTTGTAAATTGTTATTTTTATAACTGTGACTTTTCTAAAAGTTCTTTTAGTAACTGTGATTTTAGGTATTCAAAGTTTAAAGATACTTTAGTTGATACGGATATATTTAATAGCGCTCCAAGAGAGAATAATTTACTCATGAAGTTTTCTAATAATCTTAGAGTGAATTATAGAGATTTAGGTGATAAGTCTAGTGAAAATGTTGCCATTCAATATGAACTTAAGGCAAATGAAGATCATTTATATGACAGTTGGCGTAGCGAAAATACATATTATAGAAAAAAATATCAAGGATTCGAAAGGTTTAAAAAGCTACTTGAATGGCTTGGCTTCAAATTAAATAAATCTATTTGGGGTAATGGAGAAAGTTTTATCAGGTTGATGTTATCATCTTTAATTATTCTTATCTTTCTTGGGATTATTTCGTCTTTAATTGGAGAGAATAGTTTTTCTGTAAAAGAATTATTACCATCTATATTTCGGGTCTTTTCTTATTTTATTGGAAGTGTAGACAACTCAGAAGTCAAAGATGTAATTAAAAGTGAAAATATTAGACACTTGGTAGTTATAGTGCGAACGGTTTTTTTTGGTTTGTTTATTTCTATTTTAATAAAGAAATATAGTAGAAGATAATTTTTATGCATATATATATTTTTGGTTCTCTATGTAGAGGTGAGTTAGACAATAAATCAGATATAGATATTTTAATTATTTCTGATGAAAAATTTGGTTCGGAATATAGTAAGTATTCTGTGTATTCTTATGAAAAGATTAGGGGATTATGGCTTGATGGAAATCCATTTGCTTGGCATCTTTATTTGGAGTCAAAGCTAGTTTTTAGTAGTGAGGGAAATGATTTTTTAAGAGAGCTTGGTGAGCCTAGTAAATACTCTAATATGCGAAATGATTTCTATAAATTTAAAGATATATATACCAATTCATTAAAATCATTAGAACTTAATTTTAATAGTGTTTTTAATTTATCATGTATTTTTTTGGCGATTAGAAATATATCGACCTGTTACTCACTATATTTGGGTGAGGCTGTTTTTTCAAGACGCTCTATGATAAAAATTACTCCCTCTATAGATATTCCTATTGAAGTTATAGAAACCCTTGAAAAGTGTAGGGTTTTATCAACTAGAGGGATTGGAGATGATTTAAATAAACTTGAATTAGAAAATGTTATTTCACATATAGATTCAATAGATAAATGGCTTGACAAAATAGAGGGAAATATTAATGAATAACGATAATTTTAGAAATAGAATTGATACTCAGAGAGATGTATTAGAAATAATAAATAAATATTCTTGGAAAGAGGAGCTGTTTGGTTTGAGTGAACAAGCTATTAATAGATGGAAAAATAGTAATAATATTTCAAATGAGATTATTACTATAGTTATAGAAATCAGTAAAAACTTGTTTTTTTTAGGAGTAAGAAGTCAAGAACAAATTACTGATGAGTATTCTAAGCTCAGCTCAAATATCACACAGAATATAGATAGGTTAAATAAATTATTAGCTGATAACTTATAATATATAAAAATATAATGGGATAAAACTGATTTTTATCCCATAAAGTGCTTTATCTACTTCATCGCAACCCCCAACCATTTCATCATCTCTCTCATCCCAACCTTTACGTTTGGCATAATCTTGAGCTTGGTCTTCATCAATGCGATCAAGTGTGAAATAGTTGTTTACCGGGTAGGAGACGCGCGTCATCGTGGGGTAGTATTTAACGACGGGGCATATGGGGGGAGATTATATCCAAAAAGGAAAATAACATGTGGAAAATATATAATGATCAAGATCTTAGTTTCGTATTAGGTTGTATGTATTGTCAAGCCATAGATTTAAAAGAGTTTAAATTATGGCTTTTGTGGGTAATTGAAACCTCTAATACAGATGACATACCTATGTATATTTATGATCTTACTGATTTCGATGGCCCCTTATTTAAGATCTCAGAAGTGATAGGTTTTTCATTGAGGAATTATTTTTCTCTTGAAGAGGAATACTCTATTTATGGTATTGCGTATATTAGAAATAGAAATATTTTAGATGCGCCAGTTGAAATGGATAAAGCCATTCATTACCTTAAATTCAATAATTATTTATTGAAGAAATTTAAATATTTTTTTCCTTTTATAGATGAGGTTTAAATTCTTTTGATGCTCAGTCTCAGATAGCGCGAGTCTCCTGACGCGTGCTTTTAACCCAAAATAAATAACCTAAATTCATTAATGAAAATAGTGAAAATCTGAATTAAATGAAATTGATGTTCTGGGCTCGCGTTAGGAAACGTGAGTCATTGTGGGAATACAAAGATTTTTAATAGATTTTTTAGAACAAGTTAATCAATGCATAAAATAAATGTGCATTGCCTTGTGTCAAAAAAAATAGCTCGGGAGAAACGAGCTATTTTTTATCTGATCTATCAGAGAAGTGCGGTCGTTTTTTTGCTTATTTTTTCGGGACTTCTTCTTGGCAATAGGGGCATTCCATTAAATGCTGTTCACCGTTATGCACAATAAAATGGCCCATTTTTTTGGCTTTGGTGTCGAGATACGCGGTGTTGTAGCGATTTTCACCTACGTTTAGCGGTACGCGTTCCACGACATTAATACCGGCTTTTTTCATGGTGTCGATTTTTTCCGGATTATTGGTCAGCAAGCGAATTTTTTTCACGCCAAGTAAATCAAAAATATCGGCACATACGCTGAAATTTCGTTCATCAGCGGCAAACCCTAAAGCAAGATTGGCTTCGATTGTGTCCATGCCTTGATCTTGCAGGGAATACGCGCGGATTTTGTTAATTAACCCAATACCTCGTCCTTCTTCACGATGATAAATTAATACGCCGCGTCCTTCTTGATTAATTTGACGCAACGCGGCAGCCAGTTGGAAACCGCAATCGCATTTCAAACTGTGCAATGCATCGCCAGTTAAACATTCGGAATGAATGCGCGCCAATACAGGCTCATCACTGTTGCGAATATCACCTAAAACGAGAGCAACGTGTTCTTTTTTAGTGTCCGGAAATTCAAAGCCCACGATTTTAAATAAACCGAATTCTGTCGGTAAATTGGCTTGGGCGACCAGTTCAATTTTTGCCATAACTTGTCCTTTTGTCCTGATTCTTTTTCTTTTAGTGAGTTCTGATGATAAAATGGCAGTCCGATTATCATTTATGGTTATAAATATGTTAAAAAGATTGTCATTATATACATTATTGCTTTGCCTTGTCCCTCTTTTTGTCTGGCTGTCCGCTTGGCAGTGGAATGGCAATATCGTCTTCGAGAGCTACGAACATCCTTTATATTGGTTAACGGAAAGCGGCAGTGTGCCTTACGCCATCATTACTTGCGGCGTCTTTGCGTTGCTATTTTTACCATTATTTTCCAATCGTAAACAATGGATTTTAGCTGTTGCTGTTATGGCTTTTTCCATGGTTATTACCCAAGGCGTGAAATCCGGCTTAAAAAATACCTTTTCCGAACCGCGTCCTTTCGTGACGTATGTCACCGAACAAACCGGCAGCAGTGCCGATGCGTTTTATGCACAAGATCGTCAAGCACGAGCGCAAATTGTTGACCAATTCTATCAAACACAACGTAATGTGCCGGAATGGATCAAGGGGCATTATGCTGCAGAAGTCGGGTATTCTTTTCCTTCCGGTCATACCATTTTTGCTGCCAGTTGGCTCATGTTGGCGGTGGGCTTTATGCAATTAATCGGTAACAAAAGCCGCCGTGCAAAAGTATTAGTCGGTTTTATGAGCCTTTGGGCGATTTTTATGCTCATCAGCCGTTTACGTTTCGGTATGCATTACCCGATTGATTTGTTGATTTCTATTATGATTGCTTGGCTCATTCATTTAGGAATTTTTCAATTTTTGGCTAAGAAAAATTATTTTAAGCCGGTGGAACACTAATTTTTAGCCAAAAGTGCGGTTGTTTTTTTAGGTATTTTTAAAAGGAGAATCAAATGCTGTACGGATTAGATATCGGCGGAACCAAAATTGAATTGGCAGTGTTCAGTTCTCAGTTGGAAAAACAATATTCCGAGCGTGTGGAAACACCGAAAAACTGTTATGAAGATTGGTTAAATACCATTGTCCATTTAGTAAAAAAAGCCGATGAAAAATTTGGTTGTAAAGGGTCTGTGGGATTAGGCATTCCGGGGTTTGTCAATCAATCTACCGGTATTGCGGAAATTACCAATATTCGCGTGGCGGATAATAAACCGATTTTGCGTGATTTATCGGCGTTGTTGGATCGTGAAGTGCGTGCCGAAAATGATGCCAACTGCTTTGCTTTATCAGAGGCTTGGGATGCAGAAAATGCACAATATCCTTCTGTGTTAGGCCTAATCTTAGGAACCGGATTTGGCGGCGGTTTTGTGATTAACGGAAAAGTTTACTCAGGTCAAACCGGTATGGCAGGTGAATTAGGGCATTTACAACTGAACTACCACGCGTTAAAACTGCTCGGTTGGGATAAGGCACCGATTTATGATTGCGGTTGTGGTAACAAAGCTTGTTTGGATACCTATTTATCCGGCCGTGGTTTTGAAATGCTATACCGTGATTTGAAAGGCGAAGCGTTACCGGCAAAAGAAATCATTCAACGTTTCTATGCCGGTGATAAAAGTGCGGTGGATTTTGTCGGTATTTTTATTGAGCTTGCGGCAATCTCTATCGGCAACATTATTACGGCTTTCGATCCACATCTTATCGTTCTTGGTGGGGGATTATCCAATTTCGATTATTTATATGAGGCGTTGCCAAAAGCATTACCGCCACATTTAATGCGCAGCGCAAAAGTGCCTATGATCAAAAAAGCCAAATATGGTGATTCCGGTGGTGTGCGTGGGGCAGCAGCGTTATTTTTATCGCGTTAATCTCCGCGTTAAATAAAAAATAGCACCTAAAATGGTGCTATTTTTTTATCGGTTATTTGGCTTCCGTCAGAATCGTGTGCAACTTGTTCGTTACGATTTGGCGGAAGCGCTTGTTTATTTCGCCTATGTATTAACTAAGGCTTCCGGATCCGCTTCGCCGGAGCGTTTAACCAATGCGAAGAACAACACGACACAAACAATTGTTGTCGCAAAGCCGAGGTAAACGGACAATTGATAGTCTAAGTCGAAACCAATTTCGTTGTAATACAAATAGGTTGCACAGACAGTGGTAATAAACCATGCAGGGATAGATGCCACCCAGTGGAATTTATGATAGCGGTATAAATAAGCTGCCGCTGTCCATAACATCACCATTGCTGTCATTTGGTTCGCCCAAGTGAAGTAACGCCATAACAAGCTGAAGTCAATGGTTGAAACAAAGTAACCTAATACGAATAATGGCACAGCAATGAACAAACGTTTTGTCAATGAGCGTTGATCAATTTTGAAAATCTCCGCTAATTGCAAACGGGCTGCACGGAATGCTGTGTCACCGGAAGTAATTGGTAATACAACTACGCCTAACACAGCAGAAATTCCTCCTACGAAACCTAAGAAGTGTAATGAACTGTCATATACCACTTTAGAAGGTGTGCCGGCACTGATCGCGTCTTGTAACGCTTGCGGGTTCTCATAGAATGCAAGACCCACCATACACCATACTAATGCAATAACACCTTCCGCAATCATCGCACCATAGAAAATAAAACGACCTTCTTTTTCATTTTCTGCACAACGTGCCATTAATGGGGTTTGTGTTGCGTGGAAACCGGATAATGCACCACAAGAAATGGTTAAGAACAACAATGGCCAAATCGGTACATCACCTTTCACTTGGAAGTTTTGTGTGAATTTCTCTAAGGTTAAACCCTGACCGTCAGCATTAATTGTACGGAAAAATTCAATTGGATCCGTTGCACTGAAGTGCGCAGACACTAAACCGTACACCATACCTACAGACATAAAGAGCAATAACGCACCAAAGAGCGGATAAATACGTCCGATAATTTTGTCAATTGGTAACAAGGTTGCAAGAATATAGTAAGCAAAAATAATCGCTGTCCATACAGAAACGACTGTTGCTTTGTCCATTCCCCAAACACTCAAGCCACCGGCTTCAACAGCCTTGTGAACCGCTTCGGCATCGCCTAATTGCAATGCACCTTGGGAAGCACCCATGATGTCCATGGTAATTGCTCCCATTAATTGCGCCGGGCTGGCAACAAAGACCACACCAACCAACAAAAGAAGAACAAGCGCTAAAGCATTGATAAAGACTTTTACCGGACGACCTAAGAATTTACCGGCTAAGTAAGGCATGGTTGCGCCGCCGTGACGAATACTTAACATCCCGCAGAAATAGTCATGCACGGCACCGGCAAAAATACATCCGATAACGATCCACAACATCGCCACAGGTCCGTATAAGGCACCGAGAATCGGACCAAAGATCGGACCGGTACCGGCAATGTTTAATAATTGAATTAACCAAATTTTGGTTTTAGACATGGGCATATAGTCCACGCCGTCATTGACTTGGTAGGCAGGTGTTTGGCGCTTAGGATTAATGACAAAAATCTTTTCAATGATTTTGCCATAAACAAAGTAGCCTAAAAGCAGCATCAAAATACAGAAGAAAAACCATAACATATGAGAGTTCCTATATGAAGAACCAGTTACAACACAACAGATTCAGATTGATATTTAAACGATTTACTCAAAAGTGAGTAAGGCGGCGCTATTGTAGGGTGGTGGGCGAATGATGTAAACAGACAGAAATCTATCGGCGGGAAATATCTTGTTGAAATGTGATGGCGGGCACGTTTTTTATTAT
>ERZ772807.2303-NODE-2303-length-10024-cov-13.470759_pt1 | contig 10024 bp, 10 predicted proteins | sample MGYA00511472_ERZ772807 | MGnify/ENA primary metagenome ERZ772807 (study PRJEB29015, sample SAMEA2737947) | human oral metagenome | biome: human oral; feature: human-associated habitat; material: dental | place: China | collected 2039 ...
TCCAATGCAGCCTGAAATGCAGCCTGAAAGGGGGTAGATAACCCCGATTAGGGGGGATTTAGGGGGATATTGGGGGATAAATGACAAGATTATGGTGGAAAAACGGCTGAGTGGGTGATGAACTCAGCCGTTGGGGTGTTGGGAGTGGGTTTTGCAAAGGTTTCAGCCTGAAAACGGCTTCTAATCGTTTTCAGGCTGCCTTTTTGTTCACGACAATAGGCGCGTTACAACACCACATTGATTTCAGGCGGCGGCGGTGGCAATTCGCTTGCGCCTGCTGGGCTACCCACGCTCACGCTGCTTTGGGCAACGGCGGCAGATACCCATTGGAAAAACTTGGCAAACGAAGCCGCGTCCATGGTGTCCAGCGAGACCACGTTGTCGGTGAGCTGTTTTAAATAGCTGGCATCGGCTTTGGGCCCCGCCGCGCAGGCGACGATGTTGCCAAAGCCCAGCTTTTTGATTTCGGGCAAGATTTCGCTGTATGCCAGCAAATCGGTGGGCTTGCCATCGGTGAGCACGATTAAAATCGGGCGCCAATCGCCTTTTTGCTCGCTGTTGCCGACGATGCGGTCTTGTTTGACGGCTTGGACGATGTGTTCCAACACGCCGCCCAAAAAGGTTGCGCCGCTTTCGGGGCATACGATTTCAGGCAGCACCACTTGCTCCAACGGCGTGAGCGGCAGCACGGTTTTAATCTGGCTGTCAAACGTGGTGATGTTTAAATACACGCTTTCTAGCGCGTAGGGGTTTTGGCGCAGCGACGACATCAGCGCGTGCAAGCCCGAGTTCACGGCTTCTATCGGCTCGCCGCGCATGGAGCCTGATGTGTCTATGCAAATATAGGTGAGCAATCGGCGGTTGGACATGGGGTTTCCTTGTGTTGATTAAGAGGGCAGGGGCAGCCTGAAAATGGTTAATACGGCATATAGCTGGCGCGCAGCAAATCCACGAAACGATCGGTTTGGGCAAATTCGCCCACCGCGCGGAACACCCATTCGCCTTGTGCATTGCGGTCGGCGCGGGCGAAGGTCATGGCGCAATAAGGCACGTTTTGGGCATCGCCGCCGATTTCGTAGCGGCAGATTTCGCGCCCGTTGGCATCCAGCGCGCGGATGCGGGCGTTGTTTACGCCTGCGAACGACTGCCCGCGCTCCTTGCCTTTGAAAATCACCACGGCAAACACAATCGCGGCGTATTCGCGCGGCAAGTTGTCTAAATCCACTTCTATAGTTTCGTCGTCGTCATCGCTAAGCGAGCCTGTGCGGCTGTCGCCGCTTAAACGGATTTTGCCGCTGGGGTGCACCAGCGAGTTATAAAACACCACATCGCCGCCCACCAGCGTGGGCTTGCCGTTGTCGCCGAGCTTGCCCAAATTGCGCACTTTGCCCGCGCTGTCTAACACAAAGGCAACCGCGTCTAAATCGTATTCGGGCGTGCTGTTCACCACATCCCAGCCCAAGCCGATTTTCAGCCGCGAGAGGTTAAAGCCCGTGTCTTTGCGTAGGTTTACGCCTTGTCCTTTTTTGAGGGATATTGCCATGGTTTTGTCCTTGTTGTGTTTCAGGCTGCCTGAAAAGGTGCTGTTGGTTTAGCCGTTTGCATGGCGTTGCGCCGCCATACCCACGCTTTCGGTTGCTGAAAGATTAGCCGCGCGTTCTTCGTGGCATCGTTTTGCGTTTTCAGGCTGAAACTTTTGCAGAACTTGCAACCGATGGCGCGTTGGCGGCTCGCCGCCATTTTGGTAAACCCGTCATACTCCATTTAATCAGTCATTTGGCGGCGAGCCGCCGCCGTTCCATTTTGGGTTTCAGGCTGCCTCTGGGGATGCAATAACAGCGCGCCCCAAAGGCAGCCTGAAATCATCATCACAGCACCACATTCAATTCAGGCGGAGGCGGAGGTAGCTCATCCAAGCCACTCACTTCCTTGCCGCCGCTTTCAATTTTTTGGCTGGACACCGAAATAGAAGCCGACACCCATTTAAAGTAGGCTTTGATGGAGTTGGCATCCGCCGTATCCAGCGATACCACAATTTCGGTGATTTGTTTCAGCGTGTTGCTGTCGGCAGACGCGCCCGCCGCGCAGGCAACAAACGTGCCAATTTTCACCGATTTCAACGCTTCAATGCCTTTGCTGATGCTGTCGGTGGGCGCGCCATCGGAAAGCAGGAACACCACGGGCTTCCAGTCGCCTTTTACTTCCGCGCTGCCTTGCACCACTTCGCGCTTGATGCAGTCGGCAAGCAGGGTAAGGGCTTCACCCATCGCGGTGGTGCCGCTGGCTTGGATGTCGGGCACTTGGAAGTTCATCAATTCGGTTAAGGGCGTGATTTGTTGCGCGCTGCTGTTAAAGGTAATCACGGATAAATAGGCGGTTTCCAGCGCGTAGGGGTCTTGGCGCAGGGCGGAAACCAATACTTGCAAGCCGTTGCGAACGGCTTCTATGGCTTCGCCGTGCATGGAGCCTGAGGTATCAACGAGTAGGTAAACGGGTAAACGGCGCATGGTTGCTCCTGTGGGATGCTATGTGGGAGGTTAGTCGGATGGGATGGGTAGCCTGAAAATGAATGGTGTTTTCAGCAAAGCTAAAATGTGCATCTAAACCTGTTTTCAGGCTGCCTTTACGGTTTTACAAATGCGGCAAAATTTTGGGAATGATTTTATCGGGCGTTGCGCCTTGGCTGTTTTCGCCGATGGCGTGCATTTTCCATTCGCCGTTGTGGCGGTACACTTTTGCCATGATTTGCGCGGTGTGGTTGCCTTGCGCCGATAGGTCGTAACGCGCGATTTCCTGCCCGTTGTCGCCGTTAATCAGGCGGCAGAAGGCGTTTTCCACCTTGCTGAAATCCTGCCCTGTGTAGTTGCTCACGGTGAACACCAGCGATTTGATGTGCGCGGGCACGCGGTTGAGCGCAACGGCGATTTGTTCATCGTCGCCATCGCCATCGCCTGTGCGGTTGTCGCCGCTGTGTTGGATGGAGCCATCTTCGCTGTGCAGATGGTTGAAGAACACCAAATCCACCAGTTGATTTTGGTCGTCAAACATAAAGCACGATGCGTCTAAATCAATCTCGCCGCTGCCGCCGCCAAATAGGCTGGACAAAAAGCCGCCTTTTTTCGCGGCATCCCAGCCCAAGCCCATAACAACCGAGTTGAGCTTCGCGCCTGCTTCTTTTTCCAAAGAGATTTTTTGTCCTTTTTGCAAATTCACTGCCATGATGGTTTCCTTTGTTTAGGGGGTGAAAAAATGTAGTTGAGTTGGGGTTTGGGTTGCCCTAATCGTTTTCAGGCTGCCTACCAGATGGGGCGAAACAGCCATCAGCCCGCGCGTTGGCTGGCGACCCAGCCTGCGAAGCGTTTTAAATGGCGCGAGCAAATCACCACTTTGCCCCTGCCCGAAAACTTCAACACAATGCCTTCGCCGCTGGTGATGCTGTTCACAATATTGCCCAGCAAGCCACGGTCTTGCCCTGTGGTGAGCGAGATTTTGTAGGACAAGCTGCTGTCCCACGCGACAACGTGTCCGTTGTCCACCGTAATCGGGTTATCGGGGGTAACGTCTAGCGTGAACAGCGTGCCAAAACCGCACACGGCAACTTGCCCCTTGCCCGATGTTTGCCCGATAAAAAAGCCGCCTGTGCTGGCAAACATCGCCGCGCCAAGCTGCTGCATTTGCGCGGTTACGGCAACATCGGCGGTTGCCGCCATGTATGCGCCGTCCGAAATTTTGTATTGCACGTTGTCCACATCCAGCACTTCAATGCCGCCGTTCATCATCGGCGCGAGTAGGCAATCGCCATCGCCGCGTGTGGCGGTGATGTGTTGCTGGAAAAAGCTCTCGCCATTGGCCAAACGCCGTGCCAACGCGCTCAAAAAGCCGCCTTGCATTCTGCTTTGCAAATCCAGATTGCTTTCCATCATCACCATCGCATCGCTTTCGCAGGAAATGCGCTCGCCTTTGCGCAGCGAAACATGGAGGAAAGGGTCTTCGTTGCCAGTTATGGTAAAGGTGGGCATGGTGTCTCCTGTGGTTGTGGACTGGACTGAGGCGGCCTGAAAATGGGCTGGACTGAGGCAGCCTGAAAACGGGGGAAGCACGGTTCAGCAAACTAAAACAGCATTCAAAAAACGATTTTCAGGCTGCCTCTGATGGCGTTAAACGTTCACACCAAAATGTTGCGCCAACGCGCCCAAGCCGCCTTTAAAGCCTTGCCCAATTGCTTTGAATTTCCATTCGCCATTGTGGCGGTAGATTTCGCCGAAAATCATTGCAGTTTCCACCGAAGCGTCTTCCGACAAATCAAAGCGGGCAATTTCCACATCGCCATTGGGGTTTACGCAGCGAATAAACGCGCTGGATACTTGCCCAAAGTTTTGCTTGCGGGCATCGGCATCGTGGATGGTTACGGTAATGGCGACTTTGTCCACATCGGCGGGCACGGTAGATAAATCTACTTCAATCACTTCATCATCGCCCGAGCCTGCGCCTGTGCGGTTGTCGCCGTGATGCACCACCGCGCCGTTGTCGGATTTGGGCTGGTTGTAGAAAATAAAATCGGCATCGGAGCGCACTTTGCCGCTGGCGTTGAGCAAGAACGCGCTGCCGTCCAAGTCAAAATTTTCGCCTGCTGTGGCGCGTACATCCCAGCCTACGCCAATCAGCATTTTGGTTAAACCGGGGGCTTCTTTGCTTAAACTAACGTTACCGCCTTTTTGCAAACTGATTGCCATGTTGTTACTCCTATGAGTGGGGTTGAAGAAAAGGGATTTTCAGGCTGCCTCATGCGCGATTGGGCGCAAATTTGCGGCAGCCTGAAACGGGATTATTGCTGCGGTTTGGATTGCACGTTTTCTTTGATTTGTTTTGCCGCGTTTTGGCTGTCTTGCTTGATTTGCTCGGCTTGCTGTTTAAGCTGCTCGGCGTGTTGGGCGGCGGATGCTTTCATTTTTTCGGCGGCTGCTTTGCCTTCTTGTTTGACTTTTTCTGCTTTTTGCATGGCTTGCGTTGCCGCTTCGCTGGCTTGCTGCATCGCTTGCTGGGTGGCGATTTGCGCCGCTTTGCCCGCGTGTTCCATCGCCTTGCCCGCTTGCTCGGTGGCTGCTTCGGCGGCTTTGCCCGCTTGCGCCATCGCTTCGCTGGCGGATTGCGCTGCTTCTTGCTCGGCTTGCTGCGCTATTTTTTCGGCTTGCTGATTTTGCTCCGCGCTGGGGGTAACGGTTTCGGTTTGCGCATTGGATGTGGGGGATTCGTTGCCGCAGGCGGCGAGTAGTAGGGTTAGGGCGAGGGGGCAGAGGGTTTTTGGGGTTAGGTTCATGGGTTGTCTCCTTGTTTTGGTTTTTCAGGCTGCCTAGTTATTTCGCTATTACGCCGAATTGTTGGCATAACGCTGCTAATCCGTTTGAGTAGCCTTGTCCGATTGCTTTAAATTTCCATTGCCCATTGCGCCGATAAAACTCACCAAAAATCATTGCAGTTTCGTTGTGGTAGTCATAATTAGGCAGGGTGAAACGCAGAATTTCTTGTTGTGTGTCATCATTCAATAAAGCGATGGTGGGTTGTTTAACGTGTTGAAAATTAAAAGTCTGTTCATTTTGTTGATAAATGCTGACTGCCAACACGATGCTTTGAATATCGTTTGATAACAATTGGGTATTTATTGCAACACAAGCCGCATCATTGCCTATTTTGGGCTGATAAGCAACAGCATGGTCGGCAGAAGCGGTTTGATTATAAAACACAAAATCCGCATCGGAACGCACCTTGCGCTGCGCATTTAACAAAAATACGCTCACATCAATATCCAGCGCAGCATCGCTTTGCCAGTTTAATTGGGCAATAAACCGAGAAGCGGTATTGGGTAAAGTAATATTTTGTCCTTTTTGCAAAATAGTAGGTGTGGATTGAATTTGAACGGGCACAGAAATAGACAAAGGCTCAAATTCATCTTCTTTGGCAAAGGTTTCAGCCTCATCTTCTTCTGGTTCTTGTTCGGCAAGCCTTTCAATTTCATCATACGCAGAGAAAATTTTTTCACGCTCTTGATAACGAATGAAAAAAGGGTCGTTTTGTGCCATTTGCCAACGTTCGGCTTCATTCAATGGCGTAAGCCGTGATTGTGGTGGCATTATCCATGCGCGTTGCACCATGCTAGGTGCGCCATCTATTTCCAAAAATGAAACCAGTGCTTCGCCAACGGCTAATTCTGAAATGGCTTGCACTGTATCTACATGGGGATTGGGGCGGAATGTTTCAGCCGCATCGCGCACCGCTTTGCGGTCTTTTGGCGTGTAGGCGCGCAAGGCGTGTTGAACACGGTTGCTTAATTGCGCCAAAATATCTTCGGGAATATCCGATGGGCGTTGGCTGACAAAATACACACCCACACCTTTGGAACGAATGAGTCGTACAGTTTGGTTCACTTTGGATAACAAGGCGGGTGTGGAATTTTCAAACATCAAATGCGCTTCATCAAAAAACATCACAAATTTAGGCTGCGCGCTATCGCCAATTTCAGGCAGAATTTCAAATAATTCGTTTAAAAACCATAGCATAAATGCGCTATATAAACGTGGAGAACGATGAAGTTTCTCGGCATTTAAAATATTGATGACACCACGTTCTTTGGACGTTCTTAACCAATCATGCAAATCTAATTTGGGCAAACCAAAAAAACAATCTGCACCTTGCTCTTCCAGTACCAATAGTTGACGTTGAATAACGCCAATAAGATTAGGGGTAACGTTGCCATAAATGGTGCGATATTTGTGTCTATTTTCAGAAACATAGTGCAACATACTCCGCAAATCTTGTAAGTCAATCAGCCGCCAATTTAAGTCTTGGGCAACGCGAAAAACCAAATTGAGCACACCTTCTTGCGCTTCGGTTAAGTTCATTAGTTGCGATAGCAACAATACGCCCATGCTTTCAATGCTCACACGAATGGGAATGCCTGTTTCGCCATAGACATCCCAAAACCGTGTGGGGAAACCATGCAAATAATCATCGCCAAAATTAAATTGTTGAATACGCTCCCCAATTTTCCCGCTGCCATCGCCTGCTTGTGCAATTCCCGATAAATCGCCTTTCACGTCCACCAAAAAAACAGGTACACCCGAATTGCTAAACATTTCTGCCATTTTGCGCAATGTTACCGTTTTGCCTGTGCCTGTTGCGCCCGCGATTAAGCCGTGTCGGTTCGCCATTTTTCCGATGATGTGGTAAGGGATGTTTTTATCTGTACACGCAATGGTTAAAGGGGAAATCATAGTTAATTATCTGATTAAACTTAAATATATTGATATTTAGGCAGCCTGAAAAAGGGGAATTTGATTTTCAGGCTGCCTATCGCGCACTAGCCCACGGCTACGCCATATTGGTTGCACAACGCCAACAGCCCGCCTGTGTAGCCTTGCCCGATGGCGCGGAATTTCCAATCGCCGTTGTGGCGATACACTTCGCCGAACACCATTGCGGTTTCGGTGCTGTAATCCTCGGATAAATCAAAGCGCAGTACTTCTTGCCCCGTTTCGTGGTTCACCAAGCGCACAAAGGCGTTGCTCACTTGCCCAAAGTTTTGGCGGCGCGTTTCGGCATCGTGGATGGTTACGGTAACAAACAGCGATTTGATGTTGGCGGGCACTTTTTCCAATTCCACAATAATGCTTTCGTCGTCGCCATCGCCGTCGCCCGTTAGGTTGTCGCCCGTGTGTTGCACCGAGCCGCAGGGCGATTTAAGCTGGTTGTAGAACACAAAATAATCATCAGACGGCACTTTGCCGTTGTCTGCCGTCATAAACACGCTGGCATCCAAATCAAAATCTTGCCCATCGCTGCTGCGCGCATCCCAGCCCAAGCCGATAAGAATGTGTTTTAACAGCGGGTCGGTTTTGCTGAGTGAAACGTTTTGACCTTTGCTTAATGTAACTGCCATGATTTTTTCCTTTTGTGAACAGGGTTGAGGGTTGTAGATGGGTTTTCAGGCTGCCCATCTACGCGGTAAAGATAAAAAGGCAGCCTGAAAACGAGCGAAGCGCGGTGGGCGTTTCATCCATTTTCAGGCTGCCTAAGGGCTGTTTGCAATTGGTTTGCGAAGCGAATTTTGCGTCAGAAAGTGGCAGATGCAAGGCGAAAATGCGAGCCTATGCCGTCCATAGGCGAGTATTTTCAACGCGGCAGATGCCGTTTTATGGCGCAAAAGCCGCCGCAATACCAATTGTGAACAGCCCCTATACTTTCAGGCTGCCTGAAAGCGGGGTGGGTTAATCGGTTGTGCTGCTATCGCCCGCATCGGAGGCGGTTTCAGCGGATGCTGCTTCGGCAGCGGTTTCAACGGTTTGCTCCGCTGTTGGCGCGGTTTCAGGCTGCTCAACAGTTTGTTCAGCCGATGGCGCAACAGCCTGCGCGGCGGGTTCGCTGGCTTCCTCTTTTTCAGGAAACAGCAACGAAGCCGCAATGCCTGTCGCCAGCACCACCAGCACCACAATCAACGAAGCATTGGGCGAAATATCCCAGCCGTGGTGGAACATATGATGGGTTGCCGACAACGCCAGCTTAAACGCGATGAAAAACAGCAACACAATCACCGCTTTTTCCAGATGCACCAAATAGGCTTTCAACGCTTCCAGCACAAAATACAGCGTCCGCAAGCCCAAAATGGCAAACATCATCGCGCTATACACAATCAGCGGCTCTTTGGACACCGCAATCACCGCAGGCACGCTGTCAAACGCAAACATCACGTCTGATAACTCAATCACCGCCAAGCATAAAAACAGCGGCGTTGCCACCCATTGCCCTTTTTTCATCGCGTGCGGATGGTTGTTTTCGGGATGTTTCGCATCTTCGCCCGCCAATTCCAAATGCGTTTCAGGGCTATCGGCTTGCGCTTTGGCTAATTCTTCCGCGTTCAAAAAGAAATTGTGCCCATACAAGCGCGGGAACACGGGGAAGAATTTATGCACCCAGCGGTATGCCAAGTGGTCGGAATAATCCTCGTTTTCCTCTTCTTCCTCTTTTTGGTTCAGCATCATCACGGCGGTGTAGCCCACGATGGCGGCAAAAATCAGCTCCACCCAAGAGCTTAACGCTAGCAAGCCCGCGCCAATCGCCACAAAAATCATGCGGAAAATAATCGCGCCGATAATGCCCCAATACAACACGCGATGGCGCAGCCCTTCGGGGATTTTGAACCATGCAAACACCGCCATCATGAGAAACAAATTGTCCACGGATAACACTTTTTCCAGCGCGTAGCCCGTGAAGAACAAGCTCGCCACTTCGCTGCCGTGGTGTATCCACAAATAAACGCCAAACAAAACCGACACAAACACCCAAAATAAAGACCACATGGTGGCACTTTTGAGCGACATGGGCTTGTCGTCTCTGTGGGCAAAAAGGTCAATCGCAATCGCGCCAACCGATAAGATGATGAAAACGGCAACCGTTTCTACGGGGAAACCGAGATGTCCTGTCATAAGAAGTCCTGAGTGTGAGATGAGATTAAAGAAAGTTTTACGCGCGATGGAGCGGGCAAAACGTAAACGAATGATGTGCTAGATTGTAAATGATTTTTATCAGTTTTTAACAAAGGGAGTGGAAAAATTTTTGTAAAGCGGTGGGATTGGGGGGCTAAGGCAGCCTGAAAATGAATGATGCCGTTATGCCCGCGCGGGGATAACGGCATTTTTGGTTTTCAGGCTGCCTTTGTGTTTTCAGGCTGCCTTTGTGTTTTAGGTTTTGCAAAGGTTTCAGGCTGCCTATTGTGGTGGGCAAGAATAACAACGGTATCAAGTAGGGTGTGTGGCTTTGCCACGCACCATTTAAGCATTGTTAAATGGTGCGTGAACAAGTTCACACACCCTACATAGTTTATTGTGTTTTCAGGCTGCCTATTCGCCTTAATCCAACCAAACCATCTCCAACTCGCACTTGCCAACTTCATCCCACAACGCGCGGGTCATGGCTTCATGTCCGCCGTGGCGCGTGCAGCAAAGCACGGCGCGGGTTACTTCGCTGGTGTCGT
>ERZ772807.2306-NODE-2306-length-10014-cov-7.540416_pt1 | contig 10014 bp, 10 predicted proteins | sample MGYA00511472_ERZ772807 | MGnify/ENA primary metagenome ERZ772807 (study PRJEB29015, sample SAMEA2737947) | human oral metagenome | biome: human oral; feature: human-associated habitat; material: dental | place: China | collected 2039 ...
TTAGAGAAGGTGGAAGAACAGTAGCTTCAGGAGTAGTTGCAACTATTACTAAATAGTTTTATATCTTTTTAAGATTAATTTATTAAAATAATGATTTTATAATAAAAAAATAATTTACATAGCACTCGATTAAATAAGATTTTCATTGAATTTGTCGTAGTGCTATTGTTTTGAAGAAAATAAAGCTTGTTATAATATTAATTTTATATGACAAAAAAATTTTAGTTTAAAGTCATAGATTAATAAATAGAATTTTAGATTGAAAATAAGATTATTATTAAGTGATTATATTGATTAATTTGGTAAAATTATTAAAATTATTTTCTAATTTTTAAAAAAAACTTTACAAATTCATATTATTGTGGTAAAATTAACTGTGAAATGATAAGATATATATTTGTTAAAATTATTTTTAGGAGGAAAAAACAATGAAAAAAGTATTAGGAGTATTAGCATTAGTTTTAAGCGTATCTAGTTTAGCAATTGCTGATCAAGAACAAGATACATTAAAAGAAATTCATTTCTCTTCAGAATTAAGACAAACTTACACAGACAAAAAATCGAATACAGGAAATGGATTAGGAATTGCAGGATTCAAAGGAGAAAACAAAGAAAAAACTAGATGGAGAAACATCCTTGGTGGAGATTTACATTTAGTAGATGAAGGAAACATGGGATTAAGATTTGAATTCCAAAATGATCAAGATAGAGTAAAAAATGATTTTGATTACCAAAACAAAAAATTAGTAACAAATGGAGTTTATGACAAATCTCAAACTTGGGAAAATGACATCGCATTATACAAAGATGTTACATTAGGTTCTTGGACTTCTAAATGGGATTTAGGATGGAAATACAAAACTACAAATGGTAACGGTAAATATGCAGGGCATAGAGGAACATCAAATGAAATCTATTTAGGACCAACATTTGGAATTAACTTCTTCGGTCAACATTTTGATGGAAAAGCTCAATTTGTATACTTTGATCAATCAGGAGAAAAAGACGGAGATAATGCATGGTCTGGAAATGATTTCAGAAATGGAAAAACAAGTGGTGTAGGTGCTAATTTTGATTTAGCAACTAATGGTAAAATTTTTGATAATGGAGCAGGGAATTTAAATTACTATGTTACATTAAATAACCATTTAAGAGATGCAAAAGGTGAATTAACTGAAACTGGAAAAGATGCTAAATCTACTGTGTATTTGGATTATGTAACTGGAGCAACTTATAAAACACCTGAATTGGCAGGATTTTACGGATTAATTAATACAGAAAATGAATGGGAAAAACAAACTGCTAGACACGGATTTAAAAACAATTTCTCAGTATGGACTGGATTAGGATACAAAACAGGAATTGATTTGTCAGTAGGAACATTGACAGTAAATCCTGAAGTTAAATACAGAGTTGTTAATAAAGAAACTGTTAAAGGATATGCTAACGATGGACGTTATAACACTGATAAGTATACAAGAGAATACAATGAATTAAGAGCAGGATTAAACCTTGGTTTAGAAGTTAAATAATTTATTTTAATTAGATTCATATTTAAAAGAGATGAGAAAATTATTTCATCTCTTTTCTATTTATTTTTCTTAAAAGAAAGAAGAAATTATATTTTAATTATTTTGGAATATTGAATTTTTATTTCTTGTTGGAAAATTTGTAATAATTTTGTTATTTGAATAAAAGTTAGAATAATAAGACTTCTTAATTTTTCGAGTAGGGTTTTAATATAAAGCATTTTAAATTTAGTAAAAAATATCAAAAAAATTTTCAAAATAGGTTGACAAATTTAAAAAAATATATTATACTAGTTAAGTAATTTAAAATTTGCCCGAGTGGTGAAATTGGTAGACGCAACGGACTCAAAATCCGTCGATTTTATATCGTGCCGGTTCGACTCCGGCCTCGGGCACCAATAATATAATTAAATTTTTTCATAATAAATTACACTCTACATTTTAGAGTGTTTTTTATTTATAAGGAAATTAAATTCATATTTTTTAGTCATTTACTGATATATTTGATAATTTTAAAAGAGGCGTCAGCCTCTTTTCCTCTTCTTTTGTCAAATAAATATATAAATGTCTACGACAAAATATCCAACCTAGTTGGATTAATAAAATATTAATAGTATTTTTTGAGGGGCGGATATCTGTAATGATAAAATTCCCATACAATCATTTTAACCTTGCATGCTGGACAGTAAAAAGGATTCATCCCGAAAGTCTTGTACATCTGCCTTTGATAAAATGAATATCTTGACACGGCAATCTTTTTCCTGAAAGCATCAATTGCCTCTTTAAGCCTTTCAGAAATATGCCTTGAATAAAATCCGTAGCGGTTTACCATCTTAAAGTTTTTAGGGGGCAGATGAATTAAAATATGGGAAATAAATTTCTCAGAAGACATAGTAATGTAAGTTTTCTTTTTATCATTAGCCAGGTCGTTAAAAAAGAAAGTAACCTCCTTGTCAGTAATGTCAGTAATCTTGTATTCAGCAATGGGAGAACGTGCAAGGTATCGTCCAAGATATTTGATAATACCTTTTGTGCTGTTAATATCACCATTGCCAACGTTAAAGAAAAAACTTTTGTTTTCCTTGTAAAGCTTTGTAGCAGTATTTTTAGCGGCTTTCTCAATCTTCTTGTTGGAATAGCTGCCGTTTTCAATAATTTTAAGGACGTGGTATTTCCATTGCCCGGCAATAGTGTCAATGTTGAAGCATCTCATTTTCTTGTAAAGAAGGTAAGATTGTATTTTTTGCAGGAAAAATAAGGCTAGACAGCCTTATTTAAATATTTCCAGCATAGATATTTATAAAATTTATTCTCCACGAGGTATTTTGTCAGATTTGACATTAGAAATACCATTAGGAAATAGATTAGAAAATCTGCATGACTTGTCATTTCTCCCATAAATTTTTCAAATACTATGTAGAGAGGTCTATGCAGTATGTATATTGAATAGCTGATTCCTCCCAGGTAGATAAAAAATTTGTTTCCTAGAAATTTACTGAAAAATCCGCTATCTAAATATAGAAATACGATTAAAGGGATGAAAGATAACGAAACAGCAGTGGAATTATACGGGAAAAACTTGTTGTATGGAGCAAATAATAAGAAAATAATATAAATTATTGCAAGAAAGGAATATATATTTCTTTTTTTCATATTTTTTATTTTATCATAAAGGAGCATTCCGAATGTAAAGGTGCTGATGTACATAAGAGGATTATATTTTATAAATTCAAGAACTGTTCCACTGCTGGAGTTTAGCTTGAAAAGATAATTGAAAAAATAATAGACGTAAAAATTGATAATTAATACAAAATATGTAAAATATTTATTTTTTCTAAATTGCAGCAGCGCTGGAAATAGTAAAAGCAAAAAAGCCAGTACAGAAAGATACCATGCAGATGAATTGTAGCTTAGGGATCTGTTAAAAATCCATGACTGCACTAGAAGCATGTTATATATTATTGTACCTTTAAATTTTAATGTCAGTATGAGCGATAGGAAGTAGACAGGATAAAATTTAAAGAATCTTGTCTTATAAAAAATCCGAGTGTCAAGATTTTTGTTTGAATAAACATACGTTAAAAGAAATCCTGAAAGCAGAAAAAAGAAAAATACCCAGGCAATTCCATGTTCCAGAATAAAAGGAAGCTTTAAAGAAGAAAACTGAGTATGTGTTACAGTATGATAGTAAAATACTGACAATGCTCCAATAAATCTAAAAATTTCAAACTGATTATATTTTTTCATAATCACGCTCCTTGCTTTTTTTTGTATAGTAAGTCTATTATTAAAAGTCTAATTACTACATTGTATCATATTATAGGAAAAAATTCAAAGAAATGGTAAAGTTTCTTTTTTTTATATATAAAACTGAAAAAATATATTTTAAATAAAAAAGTAGGTGGAAGTATAATTTACTATATAAAAAGAAATCAAATTGTGATATAATAATGTTTGGAATATAATAATAAATAAGGAGAGGGTATAATGGCTAGAAAAAAAGCTGAAGAAAAAGAAAAGGATGATAAAGCGTTAAGCGAAAAGGAGAAAATGCTTGACTTGGCACTAAAGCAGATTCAGAAGGACTATGGTGATGGTGCTGTAATGAAACTTGGTGAAAATCAGAAAATGAATATAAGGGCTATTTCTACAGGAAGCTTGAATTTGGATATAGCGCTTGGAATTGGTGGGGTGCCAAGAGGAAGAATTGTTGAGATTTATGGAGCGGAATCTTCAGGGAAAACAACACTTGCACTTCATATTATTGCGGAAGCTCAGAAGGCTGGAGGAACGGTGGCATTTATTGATGCGGAACATGCTTTAGATCCAGTTTATGCAAAGGCTCTTGGAGTAAATATTGATGAACTTTTAATTTCACAGCCTGATACAGGGGAGCAGGCACTTGAAATTTCAGATATGCTTGTAAGAAGTGGAGCAATGGATGTAATTGTTGTCGATTCAGTTGCGGCGCTTGTTCCAAAAGCTGAAATTGAAGGAGAAATGGGCGATCAGCAAATGGGGCTTCAGGCAAGGCTTATGTCAAAAGCACTTAGAAAATTGACAGGAAGTATCTCAAAATCTGATACAGTTATGATTTTTATTAATCAAATAAGAGAAAAAATTGGAGGATTCTCATTTGTTCCAGGAGTACAGACAACGACTTCAGGAGGACGTGCTTTAAAATTCTTTTCAACTGTGAGGCTGGAAGTAAAAAGAGTAGGTTCTGTTAAGCAGGGAGACGACGTTATTGGAAGCGAAGTTGTAGTCAAAGTCACAAAAAATAAAGTTGCGCCTCCATTTAAAGAGGCTAAATTCAACGTGATGTATGGAACTGGGATTTCAAGAATTGGAGAAGTTTTGGATGCGGCAATTAATCTTGGAATTGCTTCAAAAAGCGGGGCATGGTTCAGTTATGGCGATGAACGTTTAGGACAGGGACGTGTAAATGTTGAAAATATGCTGAAGGAAAACAAGGAAGTATATGGAAGACTTGAAAAGCAAGTGCTTGATGCTATTCGACCAAAACAGGAAACAGAGCAACTAAAAATAGTAGAAACTGTTGAATCTGAAAATACTGAAAATAAAGAAGCAGAAACAGATGAAGATTAATAAAATTTATCGTAATAAGATATATCTTGATACTGAGGAAATTATTGATATAAGTCCTCTTATCAGGCAGAAATATGATTTAAAGGTAAATGACAATATTGAGAGGTTTTATGATGAGATTTCGTATGAAGCCTCTCTTGAAAAAGGGATTTTTCTAATTTCATTAAAAGACAGGACAAAAAAAGAAATACGGTTAAAGCTGGAAGAAAAATTTAGAAACAAGTCAGCTATTTTACAGGCAATAGAAAAATTGGAAGAACTAGGGTATCTAAATGACCTAAATTATGCTATTTCATATATTGAAGGCAGAACTTACGGGAAAAATCGTATTTCCTACAACCTTTTTCAAAAAGGAATTGATAAAGTCACAGTTGAAAAGGCTTATCTGATTTTAGATGAGGAAAAAGAAGACAATGTTGATGACACAAAGTTAGAAAAATTGATTGAAAAAAATAGTAAAAAGATTAATATAAATAATGAGAGGGAAGAAAAAAAAGTAAAGGAAGAACAGAAACTTATACAGTATTTAGCAAGACAAGGTTTTTCCCTTGACAAAATTTTTAAAAAGCTGAAAGAATATAAAGAAAATTATGAATAACGGTAAAGGAGGAAAATCGTATGAGAACGATATTTTACCATCTTGTGTTAGTTGGAACTTTTATTTATGGAAGTTTTGTTCATATATGGTATCTAATATTCAATAAAGGCGAAAAAAGATATAGATATGTATGCCGAGTAGCCAAAAATTGGGGGAAAAATCTAATCTGGGGAGCTGGAAGCAAAGTAAAAGTTATTTACAAGAATGGCAGTGAAGAAGAAATAAAAAAAATACGAGACACAAAAGAAGCAGTTATATTAATCTCAAATCATCAGAGTAATGTAGATATTCCTGCATTATTAGGATATTTTCCACTTGATTTTTCTTTCATTGCAAAAAAGGAAATGAAAAGATGGCCTGCAATTGGACGTTGGATGCGTTCCTTTGACTGTATATTTCTGGATAGAAAAAATGCAAGACAGGGAATGAAGGATATGAAGGATGCCATCAGTAAAATAAAAAAAGGACATTCTTATGTAATTTTCCCTGAAGGAAGCAGAAGTGAGGATGGTACAATTGGTGAATTTAAAAAAGGAAGCTTCAAACTTGCAACAGATACAGATGCTAGAATTTTGCCGATCACAATTATTGGAACTTATGAAGTGCAAAGCCGTAAAAGTTTAAAGGTAACACCAAATAAAAATATAAAAATTGTTGTGGATAAGCCAGTAGATTTAAAATCTATGTCAAGAGAAGAAAAAAAGGAAGTTCACAATATTGTAAATAAAATTATAAAAGATAATTATACAGAAGAAAAAAATCTTTAGGTGGGGGTAAGTATACCCCTATTTTGCGTAAGAAAGGAAAGTGATACAATGAAAGTATTTTTAGCGACGAAAAATAAGGGAAAAATAAAAGATTTTGAAAAACTGACAGAAGGGATGGATTTGGAAGTTGTAACGATTTTAGATGGGCTTGATATTCCTGATGTTGTGGAGGATGGAGAAACTTTTGAGGAAAATTCACGAAAAAAGGCAAAGGAAATTGCAGATTATACAAATATTGTAACAATTTCAGATGATTCAGGACTTTGCGTAGATGCTTTAGATGGAGGGCCTGGAGTTTATTCGGCAAGATTTGGAGGAGAAAATACGACTGACAGCGAAAAGAACCAAAAAATGCTGGAACTTCTAAAGGATGTGAAAAAAGAAAATAGAAAAGCACATTTTGTATCTGTTGTAAGTATTGCCTTTCCAAATGGCGAAATTCATTCATTTCGTGGAGAAATAGAAGGAGAAATTTTATTTGAAGCAAGAGGTAACAATGGATTTGGCTACAATCCAATTTTTTATTCGTATGAGCTAGGAAAATCATTTGGAGAAGCAGATGACGAAGAAAGAAAAAGTGTGAGCCATCGGGCAAGAGCGTTCAGAAAACTTATTGCATCAGGACTTTTGGAAGAAAAGTAAATATTAATTGTTTTTCAGACTAAAAAATAGATTTAGGTAAATTATAAATTTTGATTTCAGTTTTTAGTATTGTTTGTTAAATTAAAAAAAGGCTGGAAGGGAGCTGTTTATTATGGAAATTACTAATGAAAAAATTGAACTTAATGGATTAATTCACAAGGGAGTGGATAAAATTCTGATATTAATGGCGATATTGTCTATTGTTTATGGAATAGCATTTACTTTGCTGGAAAAAATTTCGGTTGCAAGGACGATTTCGGCTTTTTTACCAGTAGCTGCCATTGTTGTCTGGATTTTGTTTATTTTTTTGAGAATTGACAAGTTAAAATTTGAAAATGGGGTGGTTTCATTAAATGGAAAAAAATTGGATAGTAAAAATACGACAGGATACATGGATAAATATGTGGGAACACCAAGAATACATTTGACAGTTAATGGAGAAAAAATATTATTCGAACCGTACGTAAACCGTTATAGCAGAAGTGACACTTCTAATAAAATCACAGCAATAGGATTTTCCCTGAAAGAAAAAGGAATACCCGAAATACAGTATCAAAAAATTTATCGTAAAATTCTGCTTTTGAGATTAGTTATCCTTTTAGGAATAATGGCTCCATTAATAATAACAGTTTAGGAATTTGTTAAGGAGAGAAAAAATAAAAAATGTTAGTAAATTTGGAAATAAATAGGGAAAATCTAAAAAGGAACTTAGAAAAAATACGTTCTATAAATAAAAATAACATTTGTGTAATTAAAGACAATGCCTATGGGCTGGGAATTGAAAATATTTTTCCTATATTGTTAGAAAATAATTGTAATTACTTTGCGGTGGCATATATTGAGGAAGCGATAAAAATTCTTGAAATTTTGAAAAAATTTGAAAAAGAAAAAAAACTAAATTTTTTGGAAAATAGAAAAATAAAGATACTGGCACTTAATTATATTGAGCCTAAAAATTTAAAATATGTGATAGAAAATAATGTTGAACTTACAATTTTTAATTTTTCACAATTATCCGATTACTTAAAAATTTTGGATAAATCCTTTGAAAATACAGTTTTGAAAATCCATATAAAAATAAACAGTGGAATGAACAGGCTTGGATTTAATGAAAATGAGATTTTGGAATTAATTGAAAAAATAAAAAAATATGAAATAAATTCTAAAAATAATAGACTGGAAATAATCTCTATTTTTTCACATATTTCAGATGCAGAAAATCAAATTGAAACTGAAAAGCAAGTTGAAAAATATGAAAATATTTTAAAGATATTTGACAAAAATAATGTAAAATACCAGTACAAACATTTGCAGGCAAGTCCGTTGCTTTTTAAATACGGAGAAAAATACAATTATGATTTCGCACGTGTGGGAATGGCACTTTATGGAATGGAGCCTTTATCTTATGATGTGGGATTATTAGACGTTATAACAGTAAAGTCGCAAATTATAAACATAAGAAATGTGAAAAAAAACGATAAAATTTCCTATGGAAGTAAAGGCATTGTAAACAGAGACTCTAAAATAGGAATTGTATCAATAGGCTATGCACACGGATTTCAAAAGCAAATTGAAAATTCAGAAGAAGCGTGCGTTTTAGTAAATGGAAAAAAGGCAAAAATTATTGGAGAAATTTGTATGGATATGATTTTTGCTGATTTAACGGACATAGAAAATGTGGAAGTGAATGATGAAGTCGTAATTATTGGAAGTCAGAAAAATGTTGAAAATGGAATTACCGAAAAAATAACGTTGAGGCAATTGGCAAAGTGGGCTGGAACGATACAGGACGATGTGCTGACTAAGTTTTTGGGAATAAAAAAACAGTAAATTGATTTGAGTATTTATATTTTATACCATATATATCACACAAAACAACTAATGAAAAGAGGTATTAAATGCCAAGTGAAAATGTGAAATGGGAACGGGAAAGTATTATAATGAAATGGACTGAAGTCGGATTTTTTCATGAAGATTTAGGCGATTGGATTTATAATGACAGGTATGAAATAGAGATGATTCAAATTATGAAAAAAGATAAGGCTGTATTTTGGGGTGAAGAATATAATTTAAAGTGGAGAAATTATTATGGAGAAAACAAAAACGAGGAGAAATACAACTGGGAACTCGGTAATTGTGAGAATGTTTACTTACGTAGATTTGGAAATATGATTTATACTGTTCCAAATTATCTTGAGGCACACGAGAAACATTATTTTTTCACATCTATGGGATTTACTGTGGAAAATATGAAACTGATTTACTCTAATAAGGAAATATTGGAAATGGAAATTTTGACACTAAAGGATGTTATTTATCAATGGTTATTTACGAGTCATTACAGTGATGATTTTATAAATAACTTGAAAGAATATGCAAGTGCATTAATAAATCAGATTTATTTTGTTGATGATGAAAGAATAGATGAGAATATTGACAAAAATTTTAGAAAAATAGTTAATTTGGAAGAAAATGAAGTAAAACTTGAAAAAATAGATATTTCTAAATTTGAAACGGTTGATGTATATTTAGAAAATGGAACAGTTTGGCAGGCATTTTTACGAAAGAATGAAAAGTTATATTTAAATACAGATGTTGATGTCAGCATTCGGATATTGTAGAGAATTTTGAAACAAAATTTAAAGAGAAAACTTTATTAGAAAAAATACTAAAATCACGGTTTGAGTAACTGTGATTTTTTTATAATTTGATAATTTTATTAAAAAAATTAAATTTAATTCTTAAGTATCCATATAAGGGATTTTTGTTTAATACTAAACCCCTTTTGAAAATAGGAATAAATTTTTATAATAAAGTTGTTTGATAATTAATTCATAATCATTCAACTAAATTATTTTTTATTATTTTT
>ERZ772807.2311-NODE-2311-length-10001-cov-35.883873_pt1 | contig 10001 bp, 10 predicted proteins | sample MGYA00511472_ERZ772807 | MGnify/ENA primary metagenome ERZ772807 (study PRJEB29015, sample SAMEA2737947) | human oral metagenome | biome: human oral; feature: human-associated habitat; material: dental | place: China | collected 2039 ...
GACCTTTGTCAATCAGGAGGAAGCTGTCGGTAGTGGCTTCAAGCAGGCTGCGGTCATGCGATACGACGATTAAGGCGCCTTGGAAACTTTGCAGGGCAAGCGTCAGGGCGTGGCGCATATCCAAGTCCAAATGGTTGGTCGGCTCATCAAGCAGCAGCAAATTCGGTTTTTGCCAGATAATCATGGCAAGAGCAAGGCGGGCTTTTTCTCCGCCGGAAAAGGGTTCGGTTTTCTGCAACGCCATATCGCCGACAAAGTTGAAGCCGCCGAGGAAATTTCGGATTTCTTGTTCGCGCACTTCGGGAGAAAGCTGCTGAATGTGCCAAACAGGGCTTTGGTCGGCGCGGATGGTATCGAGCTGGTGTTGGGCAAAATAGCCGATATTGAGTTTTTCGGAACGGACGATGCTGCCGGAGAGCAAATTGATTTTGCCTGCCAAGGCTTTGATAAACGTAGATTTACCGCTGCCGTTGACACCCAATAACCCGTAACGTGCGCCGCTCTCCAGCGACAGGGTAATGTCATGCAGGACGGTTTTTCCTTCGTAACCCAAATCAACGTGCTCCAGCTTCAGCAAGGGATTGGGCAGATGGTCGGGATTGTAAAACTCAAAGGAAAACTCGCTGTCCAGATGCGCGGGAGCGATGCGCTCGAGCTTCGCCAACGCCTTCATGCGGCTTTGCGCTTGAACGGCTTTGGTGGCTTTGGCTTTGAAGCGGTCGATAAACGATTGCAGATGTTTGATTTGCGCCTGCTGTTTGACATAGGCGGCTTGTTGCTGCGCCAAACGTTGCGCGCGTTCGTTTTGGTAAAAATCGTAATTGCCGCCGTATTGCATGAGCTTTTGCCGGGACAATTCGATGGTTTGGGTGGTAGCCGCATTGAGGAAATCACGGTCGTGGGAAATGATGATTTGCGTGCAGGGTAAAGAGGCAAGGTGGTTTTCCAGCCACAAGACGGTTTCCAGATCCAAGTGATTGGTCGGTTCGTCAAGCAATAGCAAATCGGCGCGGCAAATCAGGGCTTGCGCAAGATTCAGGCGCATACGCCAGCCGCCTGAAAAGGATTTGACGGGACGGCTGTGTTCTTCTTGCGAAAAACCCAGTCCGTTCAACAATTTCGCCGCACGGGCCGGCGCGGTATAAGCATCGATTTCTTCCAATTTGGCATGATATTCCGCCTGCTTCATGCCGTCATTTTGCGCTTCCGCCTGCGCCAAGGTCGTCTGAAAAGCCTGCAACTCGGCATCGCCCTGCAAAACGTAGTCCAACGCGGAGATGTCCAAGTCGGGCGTTTCTTGGGAAACGGAAGCCATCCGCCAATTTTTCGGAATCGAGATATCGCCACCGTCCTGAGTGATATCACCCTTGATTAAGGCAAACAGGCTGGATTTGCCCGTCCCGTTTTTACCGATCAAACCGACGCGCTGACCGGGATTGACGGTGGCGTTGGCTTTGTCGAGCAGGACTTTCAAACCGCGTTGCAGGGTGAGGTTTTTGATTTCAATCATGATGTAATAATGGACGGGCGGAAAAATGGGAAAGGCGGTATTTTATAGCGAAAACAGCGTGATGTCGCCGTTCGTTGGTGCCGTAGCGTTTCAACGTGAATCCATGATGGAAAAAGGTCGTCTGAAAACGGCGGACGGTATGAGCGAAACCCGCTCTGTCCGTTTTCAGACGACCTTTGATGTAACGAAACAGCTTAATGTCGATAATCTGCCGAATCCTTACGGATTTGTTGCAGAAATTTCCGCGTGCGCTCATGTTTAGGGTGGTCGAACAACTCTTTCGGACTGCCTTGCTCTACGATGACGCCGCCGTCCATGACGACGACGGTAGTAGCGACTTCCAGCGCAAACTTGATTTCGTGGGTCACGACGACCATCGTCCAACCTTCTTGCGCCAATTCTTTCATGGCGTTCAATACGTCTTGCACCAATTCGGGATCCAGCGCGGAAGTGGGTTCGTCGAATAACATCAGCTCGGGCTGAATTGCTAATGCGCGGGCGATGCCGACGCGCTGTTGCTGACCGCCGGAAAGCTGGTAGGGATAAAGGTCAACCTTATCGCCCAAGCCGACTTTTTCCAGCAATTTCAAAGCTTCTTCGCGCGCTTGGGCGGCAGGCTTGCCTTGTACGGCAACCGGACCTTCCATCACGTTTTCCAACGCGGTTTTATGCGGGAAGAGGTTGTATTGTTGGAACACCATGCCGGATTTGCGGCGCAGAGCCAAGATGTCGTGCTTTGACGGTTTTTTAGAAAAATCGATTTTCAACGGTCGCTCGTTGTCGAACTCGATTTGTCCGTCTTCGGGCATTTCCAGCGCGTTTAAGCAGCGCAAAAACGTCGTTTTACCTGAACCGGAAGGTCCGAGGATGACGACCACCTGCCCTTTGCACACATCCAAATCGATGCCGCGCAAAATGGTGTTTTCGCCGAAGGTTTTGCGGATATTGCGGATTTTAATCATGGCTTTCCCTTATTTGGCGACATAGCGGTCGAAGCGTTTCTCCAAGCGCGCCTGAATCAGGAACAGAACCTTGCAGAAACACCAGTAAACCAAAGCGGCTTCGATATAGACGGGCAGGAAGTCGTAGGTACGGTTTGCCGTTTCCTGCGCAACGCGGAACAACTCCGTTACCGTTACGACCGCCGCAAGCGAGGTGTTTTTGAACAAGCCGATAAACTCGTTGCTCAAAGGCGGCACGGCGACGCGGAATGCCTGCGGCGCGACGATACGGCGGAAAGTCTGCATATAGGTCATGCCGATGGAGAAACCCGCCTCCCACTGCCCTTTCGGCACGGACAAAATCGCCGCGCGTATGGTTTCGGAAGCGTATGCACCGACATTGAGCGAGAAGCCGATGATGGCGGCAGGAATCGGATCGATAAAAATACCGACGGACGGCAGCCCGTAAAACACAATCACAAGCTGCACCAACAGCGGCGTCCCCCTGATGATGGAAATATAAGTTTCCACCAGTTTCAGCAGGATTTTCCGCACGATGCCGCCCGCAGGCATAATCCGCACCAAAGCCACGGCGATGGCAATCACCATTCCGATCAGGAACGATGCCACCGCCAGCGGCAGCGACACCATAAAACCGGCTTTGACCATAGGCAAAAACGCGCTGACAATCATGTCGGCGCGTGTTTCCGTCATAAACGGCAGCGAAGCAAGAAAATTATTTAACACTGATGTCTTTTCCGAAGAATTGTTCGCCCAGTTTTTTCAGCGTACCGTCGGCTTTCAGTTCAGTCATGGCTGTGCTGAATTTGGCCAATGCTTCATCATTGCCTTTATTGACAATCAAGCCGGAGCCAACTTTTTCATCAGCAGGGGCAGACCAAACGATTTGTACGCCGGCATTTGGGTTTTTCTTCAGGTAGTCCAATACCGCCAATTCGTCGTTCAGGGTTGCGTCGGCACGTTTTTGTTCAATCAGGGTCAGAGATTGCGCCAAACCATCTACCGGTACGAGTTCTGCGCCTGCAGCTTTAGCTTTTTCGCCATAGTTACTGGTCAGGGATTGTGCGGTTTTCACGCCTTTGATGTCGTCGATGGATTTGATGTTGCTGTCTTTACGGGCAACCAATACGGCACCGCTCCAGCTGTAAGGCTCGGATTTGTCAAAAGTCGCTTGGCGTTCGGGGCTGGTCAGGCCGACTTGGTTGGCGACTACGTCAAAACGGCCGGCTTTCAGACCTGCCATCATGGAGTCCCATTGTGTTTCTTTAAATTCGACTTTTACGCCCAGTTTGTCGGCGACTGCGCGGGTTACTTCGACATCGTAGCCGGTCAATTTGCCGTCTTTGTCGTGGTAGGTAAATGGTGCATAAGTACCTTCCGTACCGACTGTGATGGTACCTTTGTTGTTGATACGCTCAATCAGTGAGCCTGAGGCCGCACCGGATTGTGCCGGAGCAGAAGAAGCTGAGTTGCTGCCTTCTCCGCCGCAAGCAGCCAAAACTACTGCAGCGATGCTGCCAAGTACGAATTTTTTCAACATGGATTTTTACTCCTGACTTTAAGTGTGTCATTTAGTATTAAAGCGTGCATTCTAAGCGAAACTGCCCAAAATACAAAATACATCTTATGCCTTAAAAGGCCGTCTGAACGCTGATTTGTTCAGACGGCCTTGAATGATGTATAAAAAATTCAGCTTATGCAATTTCAAGCCACATGACTTGATAGGGTTGCAGTACCAAGTCCTGATTCAGAGAAATGGTTTGACCGCTGATTAAATCGTGTGCTTTAAACGGCATGGCCTGCAGGGTGTGCGCACTGATGGTTTGCGCATGCTCGCTGAAGTTGCCGAATGCCAAAAGCGCGTTGTTGCGCATATAGCCGATGATGTGTTTGTTGTTGGTGTTGAAGGTAACCAACCTGCCGCCATTAAAGCGCGGATTGCTCTGGCGGATGGAGATCATATGGCGCAAACCTTGGAAGATTTGACCGGCAGTGGTCGAGCTGTCATGACGTTGCTTGTACAACGCTTCATTATAACGAGGACGGTGTGCCCAGCGGCTGTCGTCGCTCTTATTGCTGTCTTGCGACCAGTCGTCGTCATTGAGCGTACCCACTTCGTCGCCTAGGTAAATCAGTGGCAGGCCGCCGGTACTCAAAGCAATGCTGTACAAGAGTTTGATGCGGTCAACGGCATATGGATCGTTTTGCGCCAAGCCAACCAAGGCGGCAGCTGTACCACTGACACGGCAGTCGCCCGTGCTTGGATTGTATTGGAACGGTACACCGCGCGCGAAGCTGCCGTCGAAATGGTTGACGAAGAAGCGGTTGAGGAATTGTCGGTGGTCGTAGCCGTGGATGCCGAATTGCGATGCATCTTCGTCGGCGAACGTCCAGCCGATGTCGTCATGGCTGCGGACGTAGTTGACCCATGCTGTGTGGTCGGGCAGGTTGTGGCGGTAGGTCAGTGCTTGATGGAGCAGGTTGACTTCGCGTGTGGCGAGGGTGTTCCACAACAGTGCCATTTGCAAGGGGTTGTAGCCGATTTGGCATTCGTCTTGGCTGATGTATTGCACAACTTGGTCAGGATGGACGATGGCTTCGGATTTGAAGAACACGGCTGGCGCTGCGATACGCATTACGGAGTTAAACGCGCGAATCAGAGCGTGTGCCTGAGGCAGGTTTTCGCAGCTTGTGCCCATTTGCTTCCAAATAAAGGCAACGGCATCCATGCGCAGAATATCAACGCCCAAGTTGGCAAGGAATATCATTTCGCCTGCCATGGCACGGAATACCCATGGGTTGCTGTAATTCAAGTCCCATTGGAAGGAGTTGAACGTCGTCCATATCCAGCGTCCGTCTTCCAGTTGGGAGAAGCCGTCCGGATGTTGGTCGGGGAAGATTTCACGCAGGGTGCGGTCGTATTGGTCGGGCATCCAGCGGTCAGGGAAGATGTAGTAGAAGTTATCGTAGAGCGGATCACCGGCGGCGCAGCCTTTTGCCCATTCGTGTTCGTTAGAAGTATGGTTGAAGATGAAATCGACGACGGCGGAAATACCTGCTTCGTGCAAGGCGGCAATGACATCGCGCAAGTCGTCTATCGTACCCAGTGCCGGATTGACATCACGGTAGCTGCTGACTGAATAGCCGCCGTCGCTTTTGCCTTCAGGACATTTAAACAGGGGCATCAAGTGCAGATAGGTCAGCCCCAATTCTTGGAAATAAGGGATTTTGGCTTTCAAGCCTCGCAGATCGCCGGCAAACAAATCGACGTAGCACACGCGCCAACTTGTTTGTTGGACAAAATCCAGCCAGGATCGTTTTCGCGCGCAATATCAATATCTTTTAAGGATGAGTTGCGTTGTGAATAGCTTTGCCATGCTTGGGCAATCAGTTGCTCCAGCATGGGGAGGACGGCTTCGTTGTTGTTGTAAACATTGTCCAGCTCGTGCATCAGTTTTGGGAAGTGTTCTTCAAGTCGTCTGTCAAACTGTTTCCAGTCTTCAGATGTCTTGATGCTTGCACGCTGTTCGGGGGTATAAATCGATAGGGTGCGTTCTTTAAGGTGATGCAAGGTCAAATCAACCTGTTGAGTCTGGGTCAACATAATGCCTACTCCGAAGTTAAGGTGAAATTGTTTTGAAGCTTGGTTTCACTTCTTTTGCAAATCCATGCCGATTGTGGGCGGCTAAGACTGTAATTTTGCGTCAAGAAACTGTCACAATAATACTGGAAGTGCTTGAGTGTGCATAGGGTTTTCAAGGTTGGGAACGATGATTTTTCAAGTGTTTGATTTTGATTAAAAGTAGGATTGAGCATATGGAAAGCGGCCTTTTGACGAACTTATCTTTCAGACGGCCTGAGTCTTGTGAAAAAAACTTTTATTTTTATTATATTAGACATCTTTTTATGCTAAGTATGGCCGTCTGAAACATATGTGCAGCATAACGGGTTGCTTATTTTGTTTCAAAACGTGTCATAGAGATTAAGTTCATGACTTCTGATGTAAATCAAGATTCTATAAAGAGGCAGTTATTGTGTTTTGAAGAGAGAGTGAATGGTTGAATTTCATTTATTTAAAAATGAACCCATAAAATTTCTTATTGATAGTGGTTATTATGTAGATTATCAAGTCAATAAGGGAGAGGTGTCTGCCTGGTTTGTCATGCTTTTTTAATATTATTTTTTAAAATTAGACTTGACCCATTACAAGCAATTACTTAAAGTATCCATCTTATTTTTACACAAGAAAATGGGTTATCCCGTTCCAAAAAAATGAGCGCAATCAAACCACCACAAATCACCGTATTCGACAGCAAGCCAACCGATGCTTATTTCTTCGGTACTTGCGTTCTCGACCTTTTCATGCCGGAAGCAGGCATGGATGCCATCACTTTAATTGAACAACAGGGCATCCGTATCCATTATCCGATGGAGCAAAGCTGCTGCGGCCAACCGGCCTATTCGTCAGGCCATCCTAAAGAAGCTTTTGATGTTGCCAAAGCGCAACTGGATTTATTCCCTGAAAATTGGCCGATTGTCGTGCCTTCCGGTTCTTGCGGCGGCATGATGAAACACCACTGGCCAACTCTGTTCAAAGGTACCGAGTACGAGCAAAAAGCGATTGATTGTGCCAACCGTATCATTGAATTTACCCACTTCCTGCTGGCGATTGGTTACAAACCTGAAGATAAAGGCGAGCCGGTTAAAGTGGCCGTTCATACTTCTTGCGCGGCGCGTCGTGAGATGAATGTCCATTTGTCAGGCTGGCAGCTGATTGATGGCATGGAAAATGTTGAACGTATCGTTCACGACCATGAAAGCGAGTGCTGCGGTTTTGGCGGTACATTCTCTGTGAAACAAGCCGATATTTCCGGCGCGATGGTAACCGACAAAGTCGCAGCCTTAAAAGAAACGGGCGCAACTGAAATCATCAGCGCGGACTGCGGCTGCATGATGAATATCGGCGGCAAAATTGCCAAAGACGAACCCAATATGCCACGTCCGAAACATATTGCATCTTTCCTGTTGGAACGTACCGGAGGTAAAGCATGAGCGCGCGCGAAAATATTTTAGCGAAATTGAAAAAAGCCGATGCCTTACCAATGGAAGAGCCGCCGGTTTTCGATTATTACCGTGAAATGGGTGTTTCTTGGGCTAACGATGTCGAACGCTTGAAACATTGGGCGGCTGCTATGCGTGCCGTTAAAACAGAAATCTATTGGGTTACCAAAACCAATTGGCCACAAGTATTCCGCCAAGCAGCCGAAGGCAAAGGCTTGAAAAACATTCTGCTCCCATTGGAAACAGAACATGGTCAGCTGGCCCGTGCAGCTTTGGCCGATACCAATATTGAACCGCGTGGTTTTGAGCGAAAAATCGACGATTGGAAAAACGAATTCTTTACAGATATTGAGGCGGGTTTTAGCGGCTCTAAATGCGGTATTGCCCGTACCGGTACGATTATGCTGGAGTCCAGTCCTGTCGAGCCGCGCAGCCTGAGTTTGGTTCCGCCTGTGCATTTCTGCCTGTTTGACACCAGCAAAATGTACAACGAATTCCATAATGCTGTTGAAGGCGAAAAACTGGTAGAAAAAGGCATGCCTACCAACGTTATTTTGATTTCCGGCCCATCTAAGACTGCCGATATTCAATTGACTTTGGCCTATGGTGCACACGGCCCGCGCGATTTAGTGGTTTTGGCCGTTCTGCCTGATCATATTTTCCCTGCCGATTTGGAGGAAAAAGCATGAGTTCCCAAACCATTAAATTCCATATGAAGCCGGAAACGTTCAAGCAAAACGCTGCGATTTCTTTGCAAGACAAGCCTCTGCGTAAAAGCTTGCGTACAGCGATGGATATGCTGATGACCAAGCGTAAAGCCGTTTTGACAGATGAAGAAGAGCTGCAAAGCCTGCGTGACTTGTGTGAGCATGTCCGTCAACGTTCGTTGTCCAAATTGCCTGCATTGTTGGAACAGCTGGAAGAAAACCTGACCAAGTTAGGCGTTAAAGTTTACTGGGCGGAAACCCCTACCGAAGCCTGCCAAATCATTCACAACATCATTACCGATAAAAACGGCAAGCTGATGGTAAAAGGCAAATCTATGGTCAGTGAAGAAATCGAGCTGAACCATTACCTGCAAGACCAAGGCATCAAAGCGGTTGAGAGTGACTTGGGTGAGTTTATCGTTCAAATGGCCGGCGAGAAACCAACTCATATCGTGATGCCTGCTATCCACAAAACCAAAGAACAGGTTAGCGAACTTTTCCACCAAAATCTTGGCACGCCGTTAACAGACGACGTAGACCAACTGACCGGCTTCGCCCGTAAAGCACTGCGCGATATTTACAGCACTGCCGATGTCGGTTTGAGCGGTGTGAACTTTGCCGTTGCGGAAACAGGCACTTTGTGTCTGGTCGAAAACGAAGGCAACGGTCGCTTGAGTACCACTGTACCGCCTGTGCACATCGCCATTACCGGTATTGAAAAAGTGGTTGCGAAGCTGTCTGATATTCCGCCTTTGTACAGCCTGTTGCCACGCTCCGCCATCGGTCAGAACATTACCACTTATTTCAATATGATTACCGGCCCTCGCCGTAGCGAAGAGTTGGACGGCCCTCAAGAAATGCACTTGGTACTGCTTGATAACGGCCGCAGCCAAGCGTATGCAGAAGATCAAATGCGCCGTACCTTGCAATGTATCCGTTGCGGTGCGTGTATGAACCACTGTCCGGTTTATACCCGTATCGGTGGTGCGGCTTACGGTACGACTTATCCCGGCCCGATTGGCGAGATTATCTCTCCGCATTTGTTGGGCTTGGATGCGACACGCGATCTGCCGACTGCGTGTACCATGTGTGGCGCCTGCGTTGAAGTTTGTCCGGTACGCATTCCGATTACCGAACAAATGCAACGTCTGCGTGTTGAAGCGCAACGCTCGCCAACCGAAATTGTTCCGCATCCTATCCGTGGTCAAGGTGCATCGCATACTTTCGGCGAACAAATGGCATGGCGTACGTTTAACGGTATTTTCAGCGGCAGTAAAGCTTACCGTGCATTCGGTTGGACCGCCTCTAAATTCCGTGCATTGACGCCTAGCAAGCAGTTGGGCTGGACGGATAACCGTGTTCCGATGAAACCGGCTAAGAAAACGCTGCATCAACTGATGGCAGAGAAACTCCAGAAAGAAAAAGCATAAGGCTTGATAAATAAAACCTGAGGAATAGAAGGCCTCAGGTTTTATTTTTTATTAAATGCTGCTGGTGTGGCATCGTTATTTATATGATTATTTTATCTTGATTCTTTTGAATAAAAAGGCCGTCTGAAAGATTTTCAGACGGCCTTTATTACAGCCCAAAGTTTTTGTCTAAGTCCTTAGAGCAATACTTTTTCTACGCCACCGTTGTTGGCTTTTTTCACAAACTCGTCCAGCCAGTTTTCGCCGAGGATGTGTTTCGCCATTTCGATGACGATGTAGTCGGCGGGCATGTCGTTGTCGTCGGCGTAGCGGCTCAGTCCTTGCAGGCAGG
>ERZ772807.2312-NODE-2312-length-10001-cov-2.309069_pt1 | contig 10001 bp, 8 predicted proteins | sample MGYA00511472_ERZ772807 | MGnify/ENA primary metagenome ERZ772807 (study PRJEB29015, sample SAMEA2737947) | human oral metagenome | biome: human oral; feature: human-associated habitat; material: dental | place: China | collected 2039 ...
GCTACGCTGGAAGGTGCGTACCTGCTTCAGGTGCTTCACATCCGCCTCGGTCTGGTCTTCCAGTGCCATAGGCTGGACGTGCTTCTCGGTGAGGAGGTACTTGTGCAGGCGGTCTTCACTCACGGCGAGGACCTGGGATAAGTCGCTGGGATCATAGTAGACCTGCCACTTCAGGTGGGTGAGCTTCTCAAAGCCCAGGTCAAAGCTCTCATAGTAGCGCATACGCCCCAGGATCGTAGGTGTAAGACCATAGACGCTCTGCCCCAAGAGGCGCTCCGTGCTCTCGCCCCAATGCTCTAGGTACATCTGAGGCTCTAGTGCTACACCAGTCAAGTCGCCGTCAAAAGCTCCCACATACTCGGCTTGCTTCTTAGCTCGATCCTCTGCGATGAAGCGGTGGATCTGACCTTCGACTTCCTCCCGTGTGGGAGTCTTGCCCTTCAGGGCATTCAGAGCATCGGTATTGGGCTTCTTTCCCTTGCGGGTGGTCACCCCAAAGCCGGACCAGTTGGGCAAGAGCTGGCAATAGGTCTCATTGAGGTAGCGGAAGAAAGGTTCGATGACCTTCGCTCGAGCGTTATGGACTCGTGCAGGGGTGCACACTTCACTCAAGGCGCTATAGAGATCACGCAGCACCTTCTCCCCATAGTGGTCATACTGTAGCTGGCGAGCCGAACACTTCACCCCAAACAACTCTTCGGTATGGTGCGCTGCGCTACGTAGAGCCTGAGAGATAAGCGCAGGGGTCTCTCGCTCGCCAATGGCATACCCTACGATGTAGTTGCTCACTGGGTCGATCACGGCCTCTAGCACTAGACGGCAGTCATACCGTGTCTTGCCATCGGATGTCCTCTGGTAGTAGAGCTCTACATCCCATCCGTCGAGCGTCCAATAAGTCAGCGAGCGAGTCGGCTTGCTACGGCGGATCGCCTTATGACGATCTAGGCGGAACTTATTTTGACCCTTACGCCCTGCCTCCAGCAGCAGGCGGTTAGCCTTGGCGATCTTACCCACGGCCGAGGCGGTGAGCTTGGGCCAACCTTGGCTGTCAGCCGTCTCGTTGTAGAGGCGGGCGACCTGCTTATTGTTCAGGTTGTTTGGATTGGCTAAGAGCATCAGCAGTAGAGCGGTCTGCTCGTTGCTCCCCACCTTGCTCGCATTGCGGTTTTGATACCCTCGGTGGATAAGGCTGGATAGCCCATCACGCTGGTAAGCCTCGTGCTTCTCCCCGAGACGGCTCTTAGGCAAGCGATGGGGGTACTCCTCTAGGGGGAGCTCCTCGACCAGCTCAGCCAAGTGACCGTAGATCGCTCCCTTAGACAGGGGGCGCTTAGAGGCCTTACCTCGTTTGCTGGTATGCTCCATGATGTAGGCGCTCATAGCCTCTAAGATCCGTGCCTCGGCGATATACTGAGCTATCCGCTCAGGAGGCAAGCAGCGACCATCTGCAAGACGGTAGGTGTGGTAGTAGCGTACCGCCTCAGGATGAGGCTGGATAAGACGCTCAAGCAAGCTCGGTTCTCTATCCATTGCGGGTACATCGAAGCGCTTATAGACCTCCGCCTTATACTTCGCTGGTAAGGAGTCAACAGCATACTGTGCCTGCCGTCCTCGACAGCCTCGGACTACGATCTGGAGTGTCTTCTTGCTTGTAAGAAAGCCTAGATAGGCCTCACTTATAATTGCAGAGGAGACTAGCTCTTCTTTCGTCGCACATAATATCCCGTTTACTCGTTCCATAGGGCTAAAGAGTCTTAGCGTAGTCTAGGATAGATGAGAGTGATCCTACTACATCATGGTGAGTGCTACGTAGCTCATTACCCTTATAGACATGAGCGTCACCAGTCGCCTTATCACACTCCAAGCGGACATTATTGCCAAGGCACTGTACTAGCCTGTCGCCCATATCAAGTAAGACTTCCTCCTCGGGAGCTGTGATGACGACCACCCCTCCTCGACGGAGGGCTTCATTGCGGATCTGCTCCAAGAGCTCTGACCCGCCTAGGTAGTTTAAGGCCTGATGTATCGTCTTGCGTGTCGTGCCAAATTGGTCTATAAGCTCTCGACGTACTGCCTTAGTGATTTGTATTTCTCGTTTCATCGTTTAACCATCGCTTAATCAGATGGGGTGCGCCTGATAGCTCCCTGCCTCAGGTCGCTAACTTCCTAGGAGACGCACCCCTCTCTGATGTCTTAGTAAAATTTGAAGAACTCAAAGGGTATCTCCATATAGTACAAGCTGATTTCGCTACGGCAATCCATGGCAAACCCAGAGCGCTTCCAGCCCCATACAGGATGTGAACCTTCAAGCTTCATCGCCTCTCTCACGTCGACAATATCCTCTGGGGCAATCAGTCCGAGGAATTCCATAGGTAAGAGGCTAGCGATAAACTCTTCTACGTCTCTCTGAGATACAACCATCTCCCATTTCCCAAGACCATTAGTAGAGAAGACCTTTACTTTCCCGTCTATATATTCAGGGATAGAACATACATACCTCCTGATTGCCTGAATGACCCGATCTTTATCAACGTTGTCCCTGATTAGATCCTCCTTGGTGATTTTACCCTCTAGCATCTTCGTTTCCTTGATTTTGCGTATTACACTATCTTTGTTTGCGCCGGTAACTGGTAACCGTAATCGGTTTGCCGTAACTCGACACTGCAAAGATATAAACATTCTGCGTAAACTTCCAAACATAAAGCGTAATTCTCTATGGGGAATATTAGTAAATCCGAGAGAGTCAATAGGTTAGTAGAGCATTTTGGCAGAGGAAATAAGTCTGAATTTGCCCGAATAATAGGGACGACTCCCCAAGTAGTTGCTACTTGGATTACTCGAGACACGCTAAACTATGACCTAGTTTACGCAAAATGCGAAGGTGTTAATCCCGAATGGTTGCTCACGGGGAATGGAGAAATGCTCAAGGCAGTTAGCTCTTTCCCCTCTGTAGATTCATCCTCAGGCATCACCCAACTGGTTGGTGTCATACAGGAGCTAACTGCAAATCTCAGCGAGCGTAATCAAGAAATAGGAGATCTCAGGGAACAGATTGGGAGAGCTGAGGCAACTATAGTAATGCTCAAAGCCGAACTAGCTAAGCATGCAAAAGATGCTGGCGATGTGACTTCAGCAAAGTCTGCCCTTGCCGTATAGAGCTATTTCACATCAAGCGTAAAAACACCAAGGACACTGAATGATAGACCGATACGTACTTTTCATTTAGACTGTAGTGTAATTATCCCACCTTGAGATATAGCTAAATACCCATTTAACCAGCATTATCTACACACTTCCCATCCGTAGACTTTGTTTATATACATAGATTTACTACATCCATTCTATATCCAATAGTCCATCCAATGGCTTTTTTCAGCGTGTTGAGTGGAGGGGGATGGTAACATCGGAGGGGGATTTTCGGAGGTTGACTTAGGGTAGTTTTACGGGAGATTAATCACCACTTAATCACCCGGTGAGGGACACAGCACACTAGGCTGAGGAGGCAAAGGGATACCTCAGTCTACCACATCGCCAGATGCACGCCAGCACCTCCTACAAGGGGTGTCCAATCCTTTATCTAAGCCACTTTCACGGCACTGCCCATCTACCCACCTCGGGAGACGCAAGAGGGGCTGAGAGCGCTCGATGCAGCACCCTCAGCCCCTCGAAATTTAAGGCGACCAAAGCCCGATTTAACCTACTTCAATTCTCTGCCGTTCAAGTCCCCTTCAAAATTAAAGCCCGATTAAAGCCGATTTAACTTCTTTCCGCAATTCGTTTTCCTTCGTCGTCACCCCTAACTCGCTGGTATTCTTATCACTACCAGTCCCCTCCCCACTACATTTCGTATTCTCTCTCATATTTCGGCGAATGTTATATTACTTCTGATGGGAATTCAAGGAGCTTCCTAAGCGAAGATCAAACGAATACGAAAACAGGCAGTAAGATGCATTCATCTTACTGCCTGCTCTCAGTGGAGCTGATTATTGATCAGCCTTGCGCTAGGGCCGTCCAAACACGGTCTTCTTCGTCAATTCGCTCGGAGAAAAGCCAGACTTCCTTGATCAAACCATCCTCAAAGCGGAAAAGGTCTACCCCTTTCATCCCCATCGAATATCCGCTTGCCGACACGGCGAATGCAACCGCTGCCACGACCAAATCTCCGTTCTCCGTTACGTAATCCACTTGTTCAATGGCGAATGTCCCATTACTCAGCTGAGCCATCTTACCCAAATGGGCAAAGACATTCTGCTTACCGCTGTAGATGCCAGACAATGCTCCCTTCCCTGGCTGATGCCATATCAAGTCATCGGAGAGCAAGGTCCCCACCGTTTCAAAGTCACCTTGAGCCAATGCTGCATAGAACAGGCTCACCTTCTCTGTCTTCTTTTCCATAAATCAGGGTTCTTAGTTGTTGAAATCACTACAAATTTATACCTTAAAATCAGAAATAACAAGTACTTACGACATGGTATGCTACTTACTTAATTGTTAGAATTGCTGATTATCAACAAGAAAAAAAATGCTCGCATGGAAAGAAAAATCTCGGACAAAGACTGTCCCGTGCGCAAGTCAATGCAAATCTTCGCCGGCAAATGGACTCTACTCATCATCTTTCAAATCAACCGAAGGACGATCCGCTATGGAGAACTCAAGCGTGCTATTCCTAACATCAGCGAGAAGATGCTTATCGACGAATTGAAATTCCTGTGTAATAAAGGGCTGATCAAAAAGGAACAGTATCCCGAAGTTCCTCCAAGAGTAGAGTACTCCCTAACAGAATTAGGAGAGAAAGTACTGCCGATCATCGACGAGATAGCCAAGTTTGGCATGGAGAATTTATAACTCATCTAGTACTTCTCATGCAGACTTTTTGCTCCCAAACGAATCGTTATCCCTCTGCAAAACAAAGGCCTCCCCGAAGCAAAGCGAAAGGACTTCCCAAACGAAATCAAGAGGCTCCCCCTGCGAAGTAGAGATCCTTCACGGGCGAAGGGATTGAGATTGGATTGAAGATTGATTGGATTTCTTTCTTGGATTGATTGGCTTGCTTTCCTTGCTTTCCTTCGTAGACTTGCTTGGCTTCCTTCCTTTCCTTCCTTAGTTGCTTGGCTTTACAATAGACGTTTTAATCGCCATATATGGGGACGAATACGGCGAAATCTACCTACTTGAATGGATTGTACAGAGCTATTTTTCCTCGTTTCTTTGTGGCGCTTATCCCGTAAAGCAAGTAGTAGACTCAAGAATAGATAGCAGACACATAAGCATTATGAAAAACCGCTTCGGCCTCACCCTCCTCCTGACGATAGCGCTCACCACAGCCTGTCGGGAGTCAGGCCATGATCCAGGCCGTACGCTCTATGAGCATCAGCTCCTACAGCGACGACAGCTCCTTCACCTGACAGATAGCCTCTTCGACGATGTCTTCGTCCATCCCCTAGAAGTAGAGCGAGGGATCGGCGACCTTTATCGTTCGGCGGAAGGAGCGCAGCTCAGAGCGCTGAGCGAAGACCAGGCTTTCAACGCCGAGATTACTTACCTCCGAAGAGCTCTCGCCTTTGCCCTTCGCCTGAGGAAACTAGAGAATCAGCTAGCGAAGACGACTTACGACCGCTTCCAGACAATGATCTTCCTTCCCAAGGGGAACTATGGTTCCCAAGACGAATCCCCTGCTACCGACCCCACCGTCTTGGTACACGAACTAGAGACACTCCGTGCTGATGCCGAGGATTTCCTTACGAAGGAGGTCACTAGCTATAAGTACCGCAACCCAAAGAAGGAAGCTACCATCCGGGAGCGTATCGACAGCAAAGGGATCAAGTTCCTCGAGAATGCCCTCTCTTCATACACCTCCTTCACTGGCAGAGAGTCCGAACTAGAAGGGACAAGCTGGCAGCAGCAGGCTTACCTGCGAAAGGATAACCCGGATGATTATGTTCGAGCGCTCTATACACCACAGGGCGTCTTCGCTGGGAAGATCTCCTTCGGCAAGGATCATCAGCTTTATCTCGATTCACTACAGCTCCCCACCTCGTACTATTCCTTCCCCTACGGCTATAGTCCTGCAGAGATCTTCAAGGATTTCGATGGAAGGGGACGGGGGCAAAACAATTCCATCTTCGCTGTCAAGGAGGGTCCCTTCGAAGCAGAAGGTATGCGCTATTACTTCGGGCAGAAGTATCTGACGCTCGTACTACCTACTCGCCCCTCTTCCTTCCCCAGAAGCAAGCGATACACCATCGCTATCACCATGGAGTACCAACGAGGACGCTTCACCTCCAGCCCCAAGACCCTTCTTCCCCGCTATGAGCGTGGACCAAACAGTGCAGGAGTAGAGAGCGATCTTGACCCATGGTTCTTCTACAGCATCTTCGACCGGAGCAAGCATTGGGGGACGATCCGTGTACGCAATGCTGCACCGAGCTACGTCTGGGCAGGTCCCGTGAGCTTCGTCCTTTCTACTCAACCTTAGCCCCTTAGAAGTATGTACCAGATAGACTACCGACGCATGAAAGGTCTCCTTCCTCTTGCGCTCCTCACTCTAAGCCTCACGACCAGCTGCTTCAAGCGCGAACTGGAGTACGAAGACAATTATGTCAACATCAAGCAAGACCCAAGTCGAGCAGACAATGAAGTCTTGCGCTTCCGCACCTTCAAGCTTGATGACTACGACCGCTATATCATCTTCGGCAACAACAACGAAGTGAGCATCGAAGGATCGGCGCAGCTCCCGCTCCTCCTCTACATCGACCAGCTCAATAGGCCCGCCACAGTAGACCTCTCTGGCTGTACCTACGAGTACCACTCCCGTGAGGATAGGCTTCTCTTCCATGGAGCTCTACTACGCTCTGAGGTCTTCTCTGAGCCCGTAGTCATCGAGGTCGGTTGTACGCTTAAGAAGAAGCCCGAGAGCGCACAGACACGTGACCGCTTCACCCTGCGCCTGCGCTCCTTCACCCTCCCTGAGGGCCGTGAGGTCACTGTGGAGAAGCGCCAGAGCTGGCAGGACAAATCCATCGGCATGAGCATCGAGCCTAGCTACGATCTCACCTATTACCGCAACTAACTTAGCCCCGAGCATGCTCATCCATAGATACACCCTCCTCACTGGCATCCTCTCTCTTCTCCTCTCCTCTGCGGTAGGGGAAGCTCTTGCGCAAAGCCCCCAGCGAGAGCAGACCGACACCGTGCGCCGTACCATCCATATCAAGGAGGTCGAAGTCAAGGAGAAGAAGAGGCAAAAGAAGGTTCAGAAGAAGGAGATCGGACGTGAAGTAGTCACAGATAGAGATATCAGCCGTCAGTTCATCCTCAACACAAAGGACTTCGTCCGCTACATGCCGGGCGTAGGTATCTCGGAGTCCGTCTCCCGATATGGCAACAAGGGCTTCGCTATCCGTGGTGTCGACGAGAACCGAGTATCGATCTCCGTCGACGGCCTCCCTCAAGCCGAGACCGAGACCAATGTCGTCTTCAGCTCCTATGGCTTGATCAATTCCGCCCGCCCACAGTTCGAGACCGAGTTCATCAAGAAGGTCGACATCAAGAAGGGTGCCTCGTCCTTCGAGCATGGTACAGGGGCGCTCGGCGGTGCTGTGAACTTCGAGACAAAGGAGGCACGTACGATGATCGAGGGAGACCGTAGCTACGGGCTCCAGGCTAAGATCGGCGGGGACAACATGGCGCACGGACGTATCTATTCGCTGGGCGGTGCCTACATCTACAAAGGGCTCGAAGCTCTCGCTCTCTATGCCGAGCGTACAGGGCGTGAGGTACGCAACTTCGGCTATGGCGAGCTTCGTCGAAGTATCTTCGCTACCCGTCCCGACCCGATGGAGTACCGACAGCAGTCCTTCCTCGGCAAGCTTGCCTTCCGCCATGGTGCTCACAAGCTGACAGCATCCTTCTACAGCCAAAATAAGATCACTGACTCGGAGGTCTGGTCGATGGAGCCTGCCTACGTGCTCACCTCGCAGCACGAGCCCTACTACTATGGTCACGACCAGGTGCTCACACGGCGCTGGGATGTGCATTACCGCTTCACTCCTCTCGAATCTCCTTGGCTCAATGAAGTCAATCTCTACGTGAACGGCCAGCAGTCCTTCCTCGATGCCGACACCCGAAGCTCTATCTATCGTCCCGACATCTCTAACTTCAAGCCCAGCTACCTTCCCGCTGGTACTCGTCGTCTGCTCAAAGGGATGAGCTTCTACGACCAAGCCTTTGCACTGAAGGCCACCTCCAAGCCTCAGAACTTTGGGTCGCTAGGCTATCACTTCTTCACCCTGCACGCCTCCTACCTCCATCATCATACCGAGGATAAGAACGTCGACATCAGTAAGCCTCTGAATACATACAAGGACGGTGTGCGGTACAAGGGCACCTTCTACCGCATGGGCGAAGCCCTCCCTCAGAGCTCCTACATCTATTCCTTCCAGCGTCCGGCTGACAGAGATAACTTCTCCGTGGCCCTCTCAGATAATATTCGCCTAGGGAAACTCAAACTCGACCTCGGTCTCCGCTATGACCACTTCGTCTCACAGACGAGGGACTGGAAGGGGGACAACGACTTCAACTACCTAGGCTACCTTATAGGCAACCTCAAGACAGCGGGGATGGACTTCGACAAGGCCCGTATCGAGGAGTGGGGCTTCACCCCTATGGCTATCGTGAGCTACGACTTCAGCCGATATCTGAGTGTCGGGTACAAGTTCTCTACGGGCTACCGTGTACCCACCTCACAGGAGCGCTTCTTCCAGTATGTAAGTCTCTCGCCTGCCTTCTTCGTACTCTCCAATCCTAAGCTTCGTCGGGAGCTGTCCTTCAACCACGAATGGCACATCGGCACCTCCGATCCTAAGTACTTTGCCTATGACCTGAGCTTCTACTACAATAGATATAGAGACTATATCGAGCCTCTCTATGGGGTACAGAAGGTCTTCCTCGACGGGCAGAACCGGGATGTCGCCTACTCCATCAATGAAAACAAGAAGAACGCCAGCCTCTGGGGGATCGACTTCAGCACGAGCCTCTACCTCGAGGAGCTCATGCCTCGTCTCAAGCACTTAGGACAGCTCCTGCTGACGGGGTCGCTGAACTACTCCGAGGGGCGCTTCAGTGATGGCACTTCTATGCTAGCTATCCAGCCTCTGAAGGCGGTAGCAGGCTTCGACTATGACCTACCTAAGGAGAAGGCTGGGCTGAGCCTAAGGGTGAACTTCCTCAAGGCCAAGGATGTCGACCAGACCAAGTTCGTCAAGAGCTTCTATGGAGATGAACAGATCAGCCAGTTCCCCTACTACTTCTTCCAGAACGCCGTGACCGTGGATCTCTTTGCCTACGTCACCCTAGCACGTCACCTCACGCTACGAGCCTCTGTGATGAACCTCACCGATACCCGCTACTGGCTCTGGGACGATATCCGCCAGCTCATCAGCCCCGTGATGCTCGTCCAGCACAATGATTTCTTCAGAGGGGGGCTAGAGACGATCACACGCTTCAGCCAGCCCCGTCGCTATGCCAATCTCTCCCTCGAATTCAAGCTCTAGTCGACTATGAAGCTCCTACTACCGCTACGACGGATCAGCTCCCGTCTCTTCACGATACTCACCACGACACTTCTAGGGCTCACAGCCTGCCAGCGAGTGTATGAGCCCCTTCCCAAGGGCGACAGCCCCATCACCCCCGAAGCGGGGGAGCGCCTCCACATGGATCAGGGTGAGATCGAGCGCCGAGCTACGGGCTACATCCGTCAGCTCTCCTTTGATCTAGCTCGGCAGGAACTAGAGCTCCTGACCGATCGTAGGGTGAGGGACTCCCTCCACGGGGTACTGGATCGGGCGGAGACCTTCGCTGACGCCCACCTCATCTATGTAGTCGATGCTCAGCGACGCAAGAAGTATATGAACGGGCGTGCACGTATCGCTTACTATCTCGAGCATGGCTTCATCTCGTCCTATGAGGACGATACGAGCCTCATCCTCCTCACCCTCGAAGGC
>ERZ772807.2313-NODE-2313-length-9996-cov-6.273413_pt1 | contig 9996 bp, 5 predicted proteins | sample MGYA00511472_ERZ772807 | MGnify/ENA primary metagenome ERZ772807 (study PRJEB29015, sample SAMEA2737947) | human oral metagenome | biome: human oral; feature: human-associated habitat; material: dental | place: China | collected 2039 ...
GGCGCTCATGCGCGCGCCCCGTCACCGTCGGCCGCACCGCCGTCGGCCTCCTGGGCCCGCACGCGGCCGCGCCCGAGCGTCAGGTGTCCGACCAGGCCGATGAGCAGAGCGGCGAGAACGCCCAGGTTCGCGCCCGCCCAGGCGCCGTCGCGCCCGCCCAGGGGGCCGAGCAGGTAGCCCTGCCAGCCCAGCCAGGAGGCGGCGGTGTTGACCACGAGCCCCCAGCCGACCGCCGTGCCGGCCGCCACGAGGGCGATCGCCTCCCAGTTGACCGAGCCGTAGACGCCGTCGGGGGTGAACAGGGCGGCCTCGTCGTAGTCGCGGCGGCGCAGGAGGACCTCGGCGATCATGACGCCGGCCCAGGCGGCGATGACCACGCCGAGGGTGGTCAGGAACCCCTGGAAGGGGCCGAGGAAGTCCTTGGCGCCCAGGACGACGGCGATGGTGCCGACCGTCATGATCGTGGCGTCGACGGCGGTGGCGACGTACCGCCTGACGGGCAGGCCCGCGGCCAGCAGGGACAGGCCCGAGGAGTACAGGTCCAGAATGATGCCGCCCGCGAGCCCCAGGATCGCCACGAGCGCGAAGGGGATGAGGAACCAGGTGGGCAGGATGGCGGCGAGCGCGCCGATGGGGTCGGAGTCGATGGCGGTGCCGAGAGCGGCGTCGGACCCCACGAGCATGGTGCCGGCTATGACGAGGACGACGCAGGGCAGGGAGGAGCCGAAGGCCGTCCAGCCGATGACGCCGGGGGTCGAGGCGGTGCGCGGCAGGTAGCGGGAGTAGTCGGCGGCGGCGTTGACCCAGCCCAGGCCGAAGCCGGTGGCGACCATGACGAGGGCGCCGATGAAGGCGGCCGCGCCCCCGGCGGGGAGGGCGGCCAGCGCCCGGAGGTCGATCCTGGGGGCGACGAGCAGCAGGTAGACGACGGTGAGGACGCCGGTGGCCAGGGTGATCCAGGTCTGGACCCTCATAATGGTGTCGAAGCCGAGGATGCCGGCGAAGGCGGCCAGGCCCACGGTGAGCAGGAAGCCGACGATCTGGGCGCCCGCCCGGTTGTGCCATCCCAGGGTCTGCAGGACGGTGGCCGAGGCGAGGGTGGCGGTCACGCACAGGACGGTCTCCCAGCCGACGGTGAGCATCCAGGAGATGGCCGCGGACAGGCGGTTGCCGTTGTAGCCGAAGGCGGCGCGCGACAGGGCCAGGGTGGGGGCGCTGCCGCGCTTGCCCAGGACGGCGACCACGCCGCACGCCAGGAAGGAGACGACGACGCCGATGGTGCCGGCGATCGCCGCTTGGACGAAGGACAGGCCGAATCCGAGCACCCACGCGCCCCAGGACAGGCCGAGGACGGAGATGTTGGCGGCGAACCAGGGCATGAACAGGTCGCGGGGCCGGCCCTTGCGCTCGGACTCGGCGATGACGTCCAGACCCGCATTCTCGATGCGGGAGGCGGGGTCGGGGGCCGGGATGGATCCAGGCGCGGGGGCCGGACGGGGATCGGGAGCGGCGGGATCGGGAGCGGCGGGGTCGGGGGACACGGGCGTTCCCTCCTTTCTCGGGTGAGGCGGCGGCCGGTGCGCGGCGCGTCCGTCAGGTGTCATGACACCTGACGCTGCGTCGGCACTGTAGCACCGCACGGGCCGGTCCTGTCCAGCGGCGCCCGCCGGGCCCGCTCAGCAGGGCCCCCGGGCCCCGCGCCGGTGCCCCGCCCCTTCCGCCCCGGCCCCGAACCGGGCCGGCGACGGCGCCTCAGTGGCCGGTCCCGTCGCGCCCGGAGTGGAGGGCCTTGTACAGGGTCAGTGCGAGCACCGTGCGGTCGGCGGCCCGGAGCTTGCGCAGCAGGGCGGAGACGTGGTTCTTGACCGTCCCCTCGGCCAGCACCATGCGCGCGGCGATCGCCTGGTTGCTCAGGCCCTCGGCCACCAGGGCGGCCACCTCGCGCTCGGTGGGGGTGAGCAGCGCCAGCGCGGGCGGGCCGTCCCCCTCGTCCCGCTCGTCCCGCGAGGGGGCCAGGGCGAGGCGGGCCACGCGCGGGTCGATGACCAGGCCGCCCGCCGCCACGGCGCGCACCGCCTCGGCCAGGGCCTCGATGGAGGTGTCCTTGAGCAGGAACCCGGCCGCCCCGGCGGCCACCGCCCCCCGGACGACGTCGGGCTCGTCGAAGGTGGTCAGCACCAGGACCGGCAGGCCCGGGTGCTCCCGGACGCACCGGCGCACGAGCTCGATCCCGTCCATGACCGGCATCTTCGCGTCCGCCAGGACGACGTCGACCTCCTCGGCGCGCAGCACCGCCAGGGCCTCGGCGCCGTGGGCGGCCTGGGCCACCACGTCGATGTCGTCGACGGTGCCGAAGAGCATGACCAGCCCCCGTCTCAGGAGCTGCTGGTCGTCGACCACGAGGACCCGGATCGCAGCGGTCATGACGCCTCCTCATCGATCGCGGTGGCGATCTCCCGCGGCGGGAGCGTCAGGGTCAGCCGGAAGGAGTCTCCGTCGCGGCCCGCCGTGAGCGCTCCGCCCAGCTCGGCGGCGCGCTCGGACAGCCCGCCGAGGCCGAAGCCGGCGGAGGCCCCACCCCCCTCCCCCACCGGCGCCCGCGGGATCAACCCGAGACACTCGGCGGGGATCTCATTGGTCACCGAGACCAGGATCCCCCGGGCGGTTGCGGTCACGCGGATGCTCACCGACCGCGCCCGGGAGTGCCTGAGGGCGTTGGTCAGGCCCTCCTGGACCGTGCGGTACATGAGGAGCTCGGCCGCCCGGGTGGGCGAGCGCGGGCTCAGCTCGTCGGTCACGCGCACCCTCACCCCAGTGCCCCGGAAGGATGCCGCGACGTCCTCCAGACTCGCGACGCCGCGATCGTCCTCGGCGCGCACGGGACTCAGGGCCCGCACCCATGTGCGCATCTCGCGCACCGCCTCCCGGCTCGTGCGCTCGGCCACCGCCACCTCCTCCCAGGCGGCATCCGGATCCGAGTCGCGCACGCGGCCCGCGAACTCCAGGCTCATCCCGATCCGGGTCAGCCGGTGCCCGAGCCCGTCGTGCAGCTCGTGCGCGGCCCGCGCACGCTCCCGGGCGAGCATGAGCTCCTTCTCCAGCACCGCCCTGCGCCGGACCTCCTCCAGGGCCGCGTCGCGCTCGACGATGGCGCGGCGCTGGGCGGTCAAGGCGGCGTCGTACCTGGACAGTGCCAGGCCGAGGGCGGTCCCCACGGACATGAGAACCGCCATGGGGATGGCGAAGAGCAGGATCTCCCTCGGTCCTCCTCCTCCCAAGACCGGGAACAGGGCGGCTAACGCGGCGGACGCCACCGCGTCACCGGCCAGACTCGCCCGCACCCCGACGTCGATGACGAGCAACGCGGCCGCCACGATGAGGACCGGCACGACGAAGCCGATAGTCCCCAGCAGCGCGGGACCGGTCAGGAGCACGAACACGACCACCGAGCAGGCGGCGCGGGCACGGCCAGGCGCCGCTCTGCGCCGCGCCATCCACATGATTCCCACGACTCCCGCCGTAGCCAGGACGTAGCCCGCCCACACGCCCCTGCGCGGTGCTTCGAATTCGAACAGGAACTGCAGCCCGGAGAACGCCAGGCACACGAGCGAGAGGATCTGCAGGACGGGCAGGAGCGCGGCGCCCGTGGACGGGTCGCCCTCCGTCCGCTCACCGGTGCTCCGCTGCTGGGTGCTCACCCGGTCACCGTAGACCGGCGCACGGCCCGGCGTCCCATGACCGCAGTCATGGGTGCGCGCCGGAAGTTCGGTCCTCGGTCACGCGCGGTCGCCACAGCCTCGTTCGTAACGTCGGGGCATGGCAACTCAACCGCACACCGCCGTGCTTCCAGAATCCCAGCCCCGACTCTCACGGAGCGAGCCCTTTCTGCCCCAGTCGCAGAACCTCGGCTCGAGACGTCCCGCGCCGCGAACCGCCGCAGCCGAACCGCCCCACGAGCAGCAGATCCGTCGCCGCCCGCCCGGGTGGGCGCGCGTTCTCCTCGCCCTCACCGCCTTCGGGGCAGCCGTGCTCCTCTCGTCTCTGGCATACCTCATCCCCCCGGTACGGGAGGGACTCGCCTCGGACGACCCCCTGGTCGCCATGATGACGACGATATCGATATGGCCGTTCCTCCTCTCCTTCTATCTCCTGTTCGCCCTCCTGCTCACCCGTTACGTCGATCACCGTCCCCTGCGCGCAGCGGGCCTGACCCTCAACCGTCGCGCGGTGCTCTCCCTCCTGACGGGAACCGGGATCGCAGTGGGCATCCTCTGCTGCATCAAAGCGGTCTTCCTCCTCCTCGGGGCCGGAGAGTTCATGAGTCCCCTCAAGGGGGATCTCACCGCGATGCCGCTGTGGCTCATAATCGTCTACGCCCTCGGGCTGTGCTACGTGTCTCAGGCCATCGGGGAGGAGGCGGTCATGCGCGGCTACCTCCTGCAGAGCTTCTCCGACCGGCCCAAGCGCGCCGTGTGGATCTCGGTGGTCGTCTTCACCATTCCGCATTTGATCTCCCGGGGCCACCAGCAGGGTGTGGCGGACCACCTGCTCTACCTGGCCCTCCCCTTCGGCTTCGCCGTGACCGCGGCCTATCTCTCGCTGACCATGCGCAGCGTGTGGGCCGGCATCGGCATCCACGGGGGATTCCACCTCTGCAACTTCTTCATTCAGGTGAACCCGAGCACCCCGCCCCCGGTCATGTGGGTCGTGACCGGCCTGGCCTTCAGCGCCGTCGGCCTGCTGATCGCCTCCCGGATCAGCCAGGAGCGCTGGGCCGAGATCGCCGCACGCGGCCCCTTCGCGCCGCCCGCGGACGACACCTGACCAGCCCGACGGCGGCCGACCGTTCCGCCGCCGTTCATCGGCCCTGAACCCTCCGAGCCCTCCGTCCCCCTCCGGACGGAGGGCTCGGCGCGTGCGGCCAGCGCGGATCGTCTCACCGCGGATCGCTCGCGGGTCACCACAGGGCGGGGCCGATATCCGCCCAGGCCAGGGCCCAGGTCGGGTAGAAGCCGCCGAACCGGTTCCCGATCAAACCGATCAGGATCGCGGCGAGAGCGCATGCGCCCGCCAGGAGCAGTGCCCTGACGACGACGCCCGCCGCACTGCCGGCAACGCTGGCCTCTCCAGTCGCATCGACCGCCGTGGCGCCCCGCCCCGAACGAGTCGCCCCGTCCTCGGCCCCGCCGTCGCGGGCGGGCGCCGGGGCGGGAATGATGAGGCAGGCGAGCGTCGCCGCGAGCGTCAGCAGACCGACCACGGTGATGACGCCGGTGCCGCGGATCTGGGTGAAGGAGCGCACCAGGCGATCGGCCAGTCCGAGATTCTCCTCCGCGGGCGCCTCGGGCGCCGCAGCTGCGGGAGCCGCCTCGGAGGAGGAGGCGTCGGGCGTCGGCTCGTCCGTCGGTGACGGGATCGCGGTCGGGGTGGGCTGCGCGGAGGCGTTCGGGTTGACGTCCGGGCGCTGCGACCACCAGGTGAGGAAGGTGGAGGCCTGGTCCTTCCACAGGCTCCAGGAGTGTCCGCCCTCGGGAGGCCGGACCGCCTCGACGGCGTCCTCGCCCCCGACGGCGGCCGGCAGGGTGGTGACCGTCCCGAGGGCCAGCGGGTCGTCCGATGCCCCCAGGAGCCACAGGCCGATCGGGTGGTGCGGCTGGCGGGCCACCAGGGTGCTCAGGGTGTTGGACTCGCGGAGCTCGGGCGAGGCCAGTCCCCCGATGCCGGGGACGTCGTACCCCGACAGGGAGCCCGCTGTGGCGTAGACGTCCGAGCGCATGATGGTGGTCCACACCGCGCAGTAGCCGCCCGAGGACACCCCGACCAGCGCCCAGGCCTCGCGATCCGCACGGGTCCCGGGGAAGGTGGCCTGGATCATCCTCGGCACGTCCTCCTGAATCCAGGTGCCCACCTTGGCGTGCCCGACGATGTCCGCGCAGTCGGGCTCGGAGCGCTGAGCAGCGTCGGGATTGAGCGAGGGCACGGCGATGATCGTCGGGGGCAGGCGCCCGTCGTCGATGGCGGCCTGCAGCTGGGGGCCCAGCTCCAGCGCCGAGACGAGGCCGTCGGCGGTCCCGGGCACGCCGTGCAGGAGGGTCAGGACGTTGTAGGACTTCCCGTCCGTGGCGGAGTACCCGCGCGGCGTCCAGAACCACACGTCGTCGGTGATGCCGCTGGCGGGGCCGCGGAAGGTCGTCGGCCGGATCGGGCGCGGGCGGCGTCTCCTCCTCGTCGGCCTCGTCGCCCGTCTCCTCGGCGGGGTCCGGGGTGGCCACCGGTGCGAGCTCGGTCGGTCCCATGACGCGGCCGGAGCCGGACGCCAGCTCGACGACCTGACCGAGGGTGTTGGCGAACCGCAGCGTCGTGTTGATCCTCGCCGCCGCGAGCCCCGTCACGAGGAGCTGGCAGATCAGAACCGCCGGCAGCGCGGCCAGCAGGAGCCGGCGACGCCACGGCACGGCATTCGCGGGGGCACCCTTCGCGTGTTTGGGCACATGCACCCGCCGACGACGCGGGAGCCAGAGCAGCAGGAAGACCGTCGCGGCCAGCGCGACGACGGTCACGGCGGCGAATCCGGCGACGAAGCCCGCGGAGACGACGCTCACGTCGGAGAGAGAGGACAGAGAGGGCACTAAATCATCCAAGAAGCCTGAGGCACATGAACACGCCGACCGGTGACCGAACCGAGATACCGGCTCCGAAACAGCGAAAAGACTTCGACCCCTGTCATAGCAGGGGTCGAAGTCTTTTCGCCACCCAGTGGCATTTCGTAGCGGGGGCAGGATTCGAACCTGCGACCTCCGGGTTATGAGCCCGGCGAGCTACCGAACTGCTCCACCCCGCGGCGACGCCAAGAAGACTAGTCGCCGCGTCCCTGGAACTCAATCCACCGCTACGTGCCCTTGCTCACCCGTCCCGCCTGGTCAGCCCAGCTTCTTCTGGGCCTCGACCGCTCGGTTGAGGGCGTTATTGAGTCTGGTCTGAGCCTCGCCGTACGCCGTCCAGTCCCCGGACTGCATCGCCTTGTTGGAGTCGTCCATGGCGGTCTTCGCGTCCGCGAGCGCCGCGTTGAGGTCCGTCTGGGGGTCGCCGCCGGACGACGCCGGGGCGCTCCCGCTCGCAGAGGCGGAGGTCGAGGGCTGCGCACTCGCCGACGGCGCCTGCGCACCGGGAGACCCGGTCGCGGTCGGATCCGCCGAGGGCGCCGCCGACGGCTGACCGGAGGCGTCCGTGGACGAGGACGTGTCATTGGCCGCGGCGGAGTCGCCGTCGACGACCTCCTGACCCGTCGTCGCCCCCGAGTCCCCTCCGAAGACCTGATCGAGAGCCTCCTGCAGCGTGTCGGCGAAGCCGATCTTGTCGCCGAAGGAGACCAGCACCTTGCGCAGCAGCGGGTACTGCGTCCCGGAGGAGGACTGGACGTAGACGGGTTGGACGTAGAGCAGACCACCGCCCACCGGCAATGTCAGCAGGTTGCCCTTGATGACCTGCGAGCCCTGCTGGCTCAGCAGGTTGAGGACCTGGCTGGCGGTTCCGTCGGAGTTGAAGTTGTTCTGCACCTGCCCCGGGCCGGACACGTTGGAGGACCGCGGCAGCTCCAGGAGCCGCAGCTTGCCGTAGTCGGGGTTCCTCACCCCCGGCTCACCACTGGCCGTCTCGGAGTCCACGGCCAGGAATCCGGTGAGCACATTGCGATCGGTGTTGCCGCCGATGATGTAGACGCTGGACAGGGAGAAGGACGCCTGCTCCTGGTCCGGCATCTTGAGGGTCAGGTAGTAGGGGGCCTGCGCCGAGTCGCCCTCCTTCGTGGGGTCGTCGGGGACCTTCCAGAAGTCACCGCCCGAGTAGAAGTCCTCGGGATCCGTGACGTGGTACTTGGACATCACCGTGCGCTGGACCTTGAACAGGTCCTCCGGGTAGCGCATGTGGGCCATGAGGTCGGCACTCATATCGCTCATGGGCTTGACGGTGCCCGGGAAGACCGACTGCCAGGCGTCGAGGAGCGGGTCCTGCTCGTCCCACTCGTAGAGCTTGACGCTGCCGTCGTAGGCATCGACGACCGCCTTGACGGAGTTGCGCACGTAGTTGGACTCCTTCGGCGCGCCGAGCAGGGAGGCCTGCCCCGTCGTCGCGTCGCTCATGGAGTCCTCCAGGGACTCGTGCTGGGAGTAGGGGTAGTTGTTGGTCGTGGTGTAGCCGTCGAGGATCCACACGACCCGCTTGGGCGTGGAGGGGTCGTCGTCGTGGTCGACGACCGCCGGGTAGGGGCTGCCGTCCAGGGTCAGCCAGGGGGCGACCTTCGAGACCCGCTCGGCGGGGTTGCGGTCGTAGAGGATCTGGGAGCCTGCGCGCACCTCCTGGGAGAAGAGGATGTTCATCTCCTGGAAGCGCACGGCGTACAGCAGCCGGTTGAGGGGGTTGGACACGTCCGGCCCCCCGTTGCCGGCGAAGGTGGTGTTGACCTGCCCGGAGGGCGCGGCGTCGTCGGGGTAGTCGAGCTCGTGCGGGCTCCCGCCGTCGTCGCCGCCCACAATGGAGTACGACGGCGAGGACTGGCCGAAGTAGATGCGCGGCTCGTACTCGCCCAGGTCGCCGCTGGAGGGGATCCCGCCCTCCCAGAACGCGGGCGAGCCGTCGGTGCGGGCCGTGTTGCCGTAGGCGGTGACGACGCCGTAGCCGTGGGTGTAGACCGTGTGCTCGTTGATCCACGTGCTCTGCCCCGCCCCCAGGCCGTTGAGGTTGAGCTCGCGCACGGCGATGACCGTGTCCCGGCTGACCCCGTCGACCCGGTAGCGGTCGACGTTGAGCAGGTTGGCGAAGCCGTAGTACTGCTTGTTCTGCTGGAACTGGGTGAAGCTCGGCGAGACCTGGTTGGGGTCCAGCAGGCGGATCGAAGTGGTCGACTCGGCGTCCTCCTTGAGCTGGCCCGCCGTCGCCTCCGTCACGGCCGCGTAGTTGGAGGTCTCGACCCCGTCCAGGCCGTAGGCCGCCAGGGTCGCCTTGATATTGCGGTCGATGTACTGCGACTCCTCCCGCTGGGCGTTGGGGTCGACGACGAACTTCTGAATGACCGCCGGGTAGGCCAGGCCGATGAGCAGCGCCGAGACCACCATGACCACCACGCCCGTCACGGGCAGCTTCCACGACCTGGCGCGCACCGAGGCGAGGAAGAGCACGGCGATGGCCACGGCGATGGCGGCCAGGATCGCATTGGCCGGGATGACGGCGTTGACGTCGGTGTAGCCGGCGCCGTCGAACTTGGAGTTCGAGGAGTAGTACAGGGCCGAATAGCGGCTCAGCCAGTAGCCGGCGCCCCGCAGCAGGCAGAACAGGGCGAGGAACACCGCCAGGTGCACGCGCGCGGCCCTGGTGAAGTGGGGCGAGCGCGCCACGGAGATGCCCCCGTAGAGGTAATGGACGATGACGCTGGCCACACCGGCGAAGATGACGACGCGCCCCAGGTAGGACACGACGACGCTCAGGACCGGCAGAATGAAGACGTAGAAGGACACGTCGAGGCCGAACTGGGGGTCGCTCACCCCGAAGGGCTGGGAGTGCAGGGCCAGGAGGACCTCGCGCCAGTGCGGGACCAGCTCCCACAGCGAGGCCAGCAGGCCCAGCACCGCGGGCACGCCCCACACCAGGGGCCGGCGCAGCGGCTCGACGGCCGTGCGGTAGGCCTCCAGGTTGCGGGTGGCCTCGTCATGCGGCAGGCCGATCTCACGGGACCGGTAGGCGGTGGTCATCGCGGCGAAGACGGCGCCGAACATCACCAGGAAGCCGACCACGAGCAGGATGCCGGAGGCGATCCACTGGGTCCAGATGACCCGGGCGAAGCCGAGCTGGTTGAACCACAGCACCTCGGTCCAGGTCTGCGACAGGAACACGACGACGGCGCCCAGGGCGAAGAGGATGATCAGGGTCCACGCCAGGGGGCCGGGGCGGCGCCTGGGCTCGCGCTCGCGGCGGTCCGGGCGGGCGGGGCGGGAGGATCCCCCC
>ERZ772807.2314-NODE-2314-length-9991-cov-13.229469_pt1 | contig 9991 bp, 9 predicted proteins | sample MGYA00511472_ERZ772807 | MGnify/ENA primary metagenome ERZ772807 (study PRJEB29015, sample SAMEA2737947) | human oral metagenome | biome: human oral; feature: human-associated habitat; material: dental | place: China | collected 2039 ...
CCCCCCAGTACCACGCCATGGAGTACGTCAACTTCATGGGTGGCCTGGGCCGCTCAGCCCAGATCCTGGGCCAGGAGGGCCTCGAGGACCGCCGCCAGCTCATCCTGCAGACGGTGCGCGACATCATGCGCCCCGACGAGCCCCTGGCCCGTTCCATCCTGGACAACACCTTCACCGAGGAGCTGTGGAGCCAGCAGGCCCACGCCGCCGACCAGCTCTCCTGCGAGGTGCCCCGCTAGCGTTCCCACCCGCCGTCCGCCCAGCCTGGCACTCGGGCGACCCGCAGACGGCTCGAGTCCGACGACGTGCCGCGACTCCTTCGCCATCCCGTCGGCTTGTCAGCTCTTCATCCCCCGTGCGGCCCGACGCCGTTCGGAACCGTTCCCGAAAGGACCACCATGGTCGGCTTCCGCAAGAAGTCCCAAGACAGCGCCTCCTTCTCCCGGTCATCCGGTGCCAGGGAGGACGGGAGAGTGGGGGCCGCCTCTACGGGTGCCCCCCAGCGCACCCGCCCCGGGCGCAACGAGCCCACCGCACGCGCCGGCAAAGGACGACGCAGCCCGGCCGCCGGCCGCCGCGGATACACGACCACCGAGCAGATGGACTCGCGCTGCCTGACCCTGGCCGAGTCGGCCTCCGGTGTCCTGGGCCGCTCCCTGGACCAGGCGCTGGCACGACTCCCCGACGGTCCCGGCGCCCTCGCCGCCTCCAGGGGCTCCGCCGGGCCGGCGGGCTCAGGGATCCCGGCAGCCGGGAGCCGACCCGACGCCGTCGGCGCCCCGCGCTCGACTAGGGGTCGGGGGGCCTCAACGGGTAGCGTGCGCAGCACACAGGTCGGCACCGGCCAGGTCGACACGGTCGCGGACATCGCCTCCGACATCGAGTTCTGACGGCCCATCCTGCATCACCACCGGCCCCAGGCCGGATCATCAGCTGCGCGCCGCACGCCCCGGCGGCGCCACCCGCACCGAATCCGCATCACGTCCCGCACCGGGAAGGAGGCGAGAGATCCCATGAGCGCCCAACCAGCTCTGACCCTTCAGCGGGTCGAGACCTGGCTGTCCCGGCACGGCATCACCGCCGGCCCCGAGGAGGACGGCGCCGTCTTCATGGGCTTCCCGGGCTGCGACATCGGCGTCTACCTGCACGACCAGGAGGCCGCCCTCGTCGTGGCCGGCATGTGGCGCGGGCGCCCGGCGGCCGAGCGCCTCGATGAGATGCGCGCCTTCATCGACGCCCAGCACCGTTCCACCTACGGTCCGGACCTGGCCGTCACCCCCGCCCACGACCCCGGCCGCCTCCTGCTGAGCACCCAGATGGTGGCCTACGTCGGCGCGGGTATGAGCCAGGCCCAGCTCGACGCCTTCATGGACATGGGCCTGGGCATGACCCTTGCCTTCTTCTCCACCGTCCAGGAGCGCTTCCCCGAGCTCGTCACCTGGGAGGAGGACTGATGGCCTGGTGGAATCAGCCGGAGGGGTCGGTGACCCCGACCGTGACCCTCAGGCGGCTCGCCGCCTGGCTGGCCGCGCGCGGCCACCGCTACGACCTCGATCTGTCCGAGGGGGTGGTGCGCTTCTCGGCGGCCGGGTTCGACTACGTGCTCATGGTGGTCGACCGCCGGATCCTCGCCGTGCGCGCCCACTACCAGCTCGCCGCCGACCTGCCGGGCTCCGCGGAGCTCTCGCGGGTGCGCGCCGTGGCCCAGGAGGTCTCCAGCGGCCGGCTCATCCCCGCCTTCTACACCGAGGTCGACGACGCCGGCCTGGGCCTGTGCGCCGAGGTCCTCACCAACATCGGGGTCGGGCTCGACGACGCCCAGCTGGCCGGCACCCTGGACTTCATCCTCGACGGCGTCGATACGGCCCTGCGCGAGGTCCTCGGTCTCCTGGCCGCCCAGGACGCCCCTGCCGACAGGCGGCCCGACGCCGGGCCGGAGGCTGAGAGCGCACCTGCGCCCCGGGCTGAGAGCGGGCCGGAGACCGAGGTCGAGACCCAGGTCGAGACCCATGGTGACGGCGAGGGCGGCGGGGCGACCGTGATCGTCCTGCCTGAGGCGCCCCGGCCTGCCCAGGCCGCCGGGACCGCCGGCGGCGCCGGCGCTGCTGAGGCCGTGGGAGGAGAGCCCACGCACCTGAGCGCGCAGGCTCCTGTCGCCGCGATGACGGCCGGTATGACCGTCGGCGTGGCTGCCGACATGGCCGATGCGACAGTGGAGATGGCCGCCGTCGTCGACGGGCCGGTCCCCGGCGCTCCGGGTGATGCTGAGGGCGGAACCGGGGCTGAGACAACCGACACCCCCAAGCCCCTGCTCGTGTCCTAGCTCGCGCAGGTCTGATGAACCCGGCGCGGCGGCATCCGTTGGAAACACTGGAGTGGCGGGAGTCGGCGTCGGGGAGCCCGGTCCTGGAGCCGGCCGGTCCGGTGGGGGCGCTCGTCCCCGACATGCCCTGAGGCGGAGTTGCCGCTGGCCGTTGCAGTAGCGGATTCTATAACTGTTCGGTAACACTGGACGTCGGACAACCGCCCTCTGGACGAAAGGAGCCCGACATGCCCATGCCGCCGTTCACCGGTGAGCGGTGCGGGACGACGCTCCACCCACGGCGTCCCTGGGGTACACGGACCGCATTCCGTGCGTTCTTGCAGCACACGGTGGAAGCCTTCGCCTCATGACGGTGCAACGTCAGGCTCCGCCCGGAAGGACAGACTCCATGACCACACGCGAAGACATCCTCGAGCGTCTGGCCTACGCCGATGCCCTCGGCCACGGCCCCCAGACCTCGGCCCTCATCGCGGAGGCCGTCAGCTGGGCGGACGCACTGGGCGACGAGGACCTGCGGATCGCCACCCGACTGGCCCTGACCGAGGCCTACCAGCAGGGCAACGAGGCGTGGAAGGCGCTGGCGCCCTTCTCGTGGAACCTCGGCCGCTACCAGCGCCGCCCCGAGGCCTTCGACGACGCCCAGGTGCGCACCCTGCACTGGCACTTCAAGTGGGCGGTGGCCGTGGCGGGCGCCAACCCCAGGGTCTCCAAGGACAAGGTGCGCCAGCTCGAGGCCAGCCTCGAGGAGTTCTACCGCTCCGGGGGCGCCTCCATGCACGTCGTCCACGGAGAGCGCGCCTCGGTCGCCGGCCTGCTGGGCCTCGAGGAGGAGGCCGCCGAGGAGCTGGCCGCCTGGCGGGCCACCCACCGCGACGAGAACGCCGACTGCGAGGGCTGCGACCCCATGCGCCAGGTCGCCTTCGCCTACCGCACCGAGGCCTGGGAGCTGGCCGTGGCCACCGCCGTGCCCGCGCTGACCGGCGCCGTCAGCTGCTCCGTGCAGCCCCAGACCACGCAGTCCCTCGTGCTACTGCCCCTGCTGGCCTCCGGCCGGCCCCGGGCGGCCTGGGAGGCGCACCTGCGCTCCTACCGGGAGATCCGCCGCAACCCCAAGGCCCTCATCTCCCTGTCCTACCACCTGGAGTACCTGGCCCTCGTGGGGCGGGTGGACCGGGGCCTGGAGATCCTGCGCCGTCACCTGTCCTGGCTGGCGCAGGCCGAGTCCGCCTACGTGCTGCTGTCGGCCCTGCGCGGCATGAGCCTGGTGCTGCGCGAGGCCGAGCGGGCGGGCCGCGGCGAGGAGTCCCTCGGCGTCGAGGTCCCGGCCGCCGACCTGTGGTACCCGCTGCCGGGGCTGGAGGCCTCCACCACCATCTCGCGCGCCTACGCCGAGATGACCGGCTGGGCCCGGCGCCTGGCCCAGCAGTTCGACACGCGCAACGGCAACTCCACCATCTCCGACCACCTGGAGCGATCCCTGGCCCGGGCCGCCTTCGACGCCGCCCCCGGCGCGGTCCACGGGCTGGGCGTGGAGGTCGACCTCCTGGAGCCCTCCGAGGAGCTGCCCGAGGCGGCCCAGACGAGCCTGACCGTGGACGAGGACGGCGCCGCCCCCGACGTCGCCTCCCTCCTGGGTCTCGTGGCCGACGACAACGGCCTGGTCCAGGAGCACGCGCCCCGCACGACGTCGTCGAGTCAGGAGACGGCCGGCCGACGCGCCCACGCCGCCACCAGCCACCAGAGCGGCGACGAGCCCTTCCCCCTGGTGGACCTCGTGCGGCCCCGGCCAGTGCGCAACGGCGAGGAGGCGGTGCGCCGCTACGTCGACCACCGCCGCACCATCGGCTCCTCGACGATGGACTACTGGTACGTCGTCGACCAGGTGGCCACGCGCGACCTGCTGCCCCCGATCGGTGAGGAGATCCCGGGCCTGGAGTACCACACCGGCCTGCTGCGGGCCGCCGCCCTGACGTGTCGTACCGAGATGGACGAGGCCATCGCCGAGCGCCTGCGGATCCGCCCCCTCATCGAGCTGGCCTTCGGGCCGCTGGGCGCCTACTACGTGGACCTGCTCAACCTCGACAACGAGATCACCGCCGACTCCATCGCCGAGCGCTCCCAGGACGCCGTGCGCGATGAGCGCCTGCAACGGGCTACCTCCCTCATCGGGCAGATCGAGGCCCAGGTCGAGGACCTGGTGTCCACCGAGCTGCTCGACCCCGGGGGCACCGACGCGCTCGTCTTGGCCGCCGACGCCCTGCTCGTGGGGGCCTCGGTCCTCACCGACCTGCACGCCAAGGACGAGGCGCTCGGGGCGATCCAGGTCGTCGCCCGCGCCGCCGACGCCGTCCCCGAGGACCGCCACGCCGAGCGGATGGACGACATCCTCGACATGGCGCGCGCCGAGGTCCTGGCCGAGTGCGGCGACGTCTACAACGGCTGCCTTCTGGCCGAGGAGGTCATGCGCCGCCACGAGAAGGTCTCCCCGGTCCTGGCCGCCCGCGGTCGGCGCCTGCTGGGCATCTCCTCCATGGAGGTGGGCCAGTTCGATGAGGCCATCGCCCAGTTCCGCGAGCAGGCCAACATCATGCTGGCCGCCGGCATCACCCTGTACGCCGTGGCCTCCCTGCTGTCCCTGGGCTCGGCGCTGGAGGCCTCCGAGCGCTACCTGGAGAGCGCCGAGGTCCTGGAGTCCGCGCTGGCTCTGGCCCAGCGCACCGGGGCCAGGAGCATCGCCCTGTACCTGCACCGCCTCCTGGCCCAGACCGGCATGGCCATGGGTGAGGAGGAGAGCGTCGCCGAGCACTCGCTGGAAGCTGCCCGGATCCTGCAGGACCAGGGGCGCCGGGCGCTGGCGGGGGAGTACCTCTCGCACGCGGCGATGGCCGCCTCCAACCTCAAGGACAATGTGCGCGCCGCCGCCCTGTTCCGCCAGGCCGCCGACCTGGAGGACACCCGCACCGACCAGGGCTGCCTGGACCGGGGGCGGGCGCTGCGCCGCTCGGCGCGGGCGCTGGTGGACGACCTCACCCTGCCCATGGCCCGGGCCCGGCTCGACGAGGCTCGCCAGATCATGGAGGAGGCCCGCCAGGCCTTCGCCGGCGTGGCCGACACCGAGGGCTACTCCTCGGCGTGGGAGATCGGCGACTGGCACGACGACATGGCCTGGATCCTGTGGCGCACCGGCCAGAACTGGCAGGCCGTCCAGCACTGCGAGGCCGCCTACGACGGATACATGGACACCGAGGACCGGGACTCGGCCTCGCGCGCCCTGTGCATGCTGGCCCGCCTGCACGCCGAGCGCGGCGAGCGCGACGACGCCCTGGCGGCCTGCGCTCGCGTGCGCGACCTGCTGGGCGAGCCGCAGTGGGACGGCCACGACGCCCTGGAGTTCGTGGCCTCCATCGAGGAGACGCTGCGCTGACCCGCGGTGCTGCGCCTCGCCCGTTGAGTCGAGAGTGTCCCCGTACGGGTTAAAGGTCCCTTGGGGTATGCGTGGGTGGTGTATCGCGAATGTGACGCGTGGGAGGTTCGCCCCGTGTGAATCGGCTGACGGCCGCGGTCGGGCGAGGAATGATAAGCCTTGGGCACCACGACCCCCTTGACGACCCTCCCGGGAGGCACCCCATGGCCATCGCAGTCTCACACCGATTCTCACCCAGTGGCGACCTACCCGTGGAGGCGGGGCGCTATCGACTCGTGGCGGCGGGCTCGTGCCCGTGGTGCCGCCGCGTCCTCATCGCCCGGCGCCTGCTCGGCCTGACCGAGGCGCTTCCCGTGTCCTGGACCTACGGCAAGGGGGCAGACGGCTACTGGGAGCTGACCGGTCCCGACGGCGAGCCAGGCATCGACCCGGCGCTCGGCGCCCGCTCCCTGGCCGAGGTCTACGAGAAGACCCCCGGCTACGAGCCGCCCCCCACCGTCCCTGCCCTGGTGGACATGACCACTGGCGAGGTCGTCAGCGACGACTCCGGCGACATGCTTTTCGACCTGTCCACCGCTTGGTGGGACCTCCAGCGCGAGGGCGCCCCGGACCTCTACCCACTCAACCGCCGCAACTCCACCGACGCCTGGGACGAGTGGATCGGCTCCCAGATCAACGTCGGTCACGCGGTGGCCACCCACTCCAAGGACCCGGAGAAGGCTGCGGCTGCGGCCAACGGCGTGCTCGTGGGCTTCGACGTCATCGACACCCTCCTGGCCCGGGCCACGCGGATGGAGGCCTCTCGCGAGGACGGCCTGACAATGCTCGACGGGCCGGCCCTGTCCGCCGTCGTCGCGATCGGCCAGTACCTGTGCGGCGACAAGCCCACCGGCAGCGACATCCGCCTGTTCACCACCGTCCAGTCCTACGAGTACGGCGGGCGTCAGCACTACCCCGGTGGGGAGGCGCCGTCGATCTCCTTCTGGCCGGCGCTGGCCCGCTGGTTCCGCGCCCTGGAGAGCCGCTCGGGCTGGGTGGGTCCCGAGGAGCGCAGCGCCCTGGGCTGCTGAGGCCGTCGAGGCCGTCGAGGCCCGCTCTCTCGCTGGCTGCTTCGCTGTACTCCACGAGCCTCGGAGACTACTGGGGGAGGTCGGGGCGTACTCCACGCGAGTCCCGAGCCCGCGTAGTACGGACAACCCCTGGTCAGTACACCCCGGGCCTCGTGCAGTACGGCCGGCCCAGTCCGGTGCCGCCGACGTCGGCCCACGTCCTCCCCCGGCTCTCGCGGCCGGTTCGGCTCAGGAGGACCTGAGCATCCGGCTCAGCCGCTTCATGGAGAGCAGCAGGTGCAGGTTGTTGGCAGGTGATGGAAGAAAGTCGCCGTTGGCGAGATAGAAGGAGCGCGCCTGCTCGTCTCGACAGTGCACGACAAGGGCGGCAGCACCCACTTCTCGGCTGAGCATGTAGCAACGCTCGATCGCGTCCTTGAGTAGTGCTGCGCCGATTCCGTGCCCCTGGGCTCGCTCATCAACTGCGAGCCGGGCCAGGGGGATGCATGGAATCTCCTCCGGTCGGCTACGGTGATTGAGTCCCTCCGGTGCGTCATTGCGGGAGTAGGCGGCCGTCGTGATGGCGTAGTAACCGAGAATGACGTCATCCTGGGTAGTGACATATGTTACAGCATTGTTGGCCTTCTGGTTCTGCCACGCGTATCGCTGGAACCAGTCGTCCAGCTCCTTCGCCCCGCTCTGGAACCCTGTCGTGACATCCTGTCGGCTGAGGCGCCGAGGGGCCTCGAGGTTTCCGCTGCTCACGATTCGTTGTTGAGGTCGATGCGGGTCCCGAAGGGCGAGGGGCGGTTCCATAGGTGGGCGAAGCGAGATGTTTCCTCCAGCGGAGCGTCCAGCACGGCCTCAATGGCGTCGAACTGCTCCGATGTCACGGAGAACCAGCGGCGATCGGCGAGAACGCGCTCAGCCTCAAGTGTCGCTGAGGACAGGATGAACTCGCTGACGGAGCGGTCCGTCTGGGAGGCGGCTTGCTGAATCAGAGTCTCCTGACGCGGTGTGGCGCGCAGGTCGATTCTTCGGGTTCTGCGGGCTGTTGCGGTTGACATGTTCCGACCTCCTTCATGGTGCGGATAATGTACGTACAGAGATGGGGGTATGCAAGGCCTGTGACTCCCGCGGTGCGGGCATCTTCCGGCCATCTTGTCCCGCCCCTCGTGCAGTATGGCCGGCTCAGTCCGGTGCCGCCGACGTCGGCCCGCGCCCACCGGCTCCTACGGCCGGGCGGTGAGGACCGGGTTGTACAGGAGCCGGTTGGGGGTCGTCGGGCACTCCTCACCCACGGCCATCGGTGCGATGAGCCGGTCCGCCTGCAGATCCTCCAGGCAAGCTACTACAAGATGAGCCAGGAGCATCAGCATGCAGTAGCCAGGTTCTCCAACCTACGCAGCCGTAAGATCGGTCGTGACTGGAGGTTAACGACACTAGACATCGGTTTGTTACTCCGCAAGATGGGTAGAATCTGAAAGATCCCTGTCCGCCCCGCGTGTGGAGTGTGAGCCCATGGAACTGCGCGAAGTCTCAGAGTCGATCATACGTATTGCTGCTCAATGTGAAAGAACAGATCATTCATTCTGTGGGGGAACAGAAGCATGCAATGATTTTCGTGAATTCGTTTCCGGGTCAGGCCAAGATTTCGATGCGGGGCGACTTCTGCTTAACTGTGGATATGATTGCCCTGATCAATCATGGCCAACTGCGGCGCTGCTGCGGCTTGTGAGTGAGGCTATCGACGGGCGGGAGTCGAAGCCGTCGCGTCGGCGGACAATACGTCTTACCTCTGCCTTGGCTCGCTTGGGTGAGCGTGGCCTTGGTGCAGATATGGTGTTGAGAACATGGTTAGGTGAAAGACTGATTCGACACGCCATGATGGAATTGGTGCTTCGATATTATGTGAGCGAGTCGTCTTTTTCTGGCGATGGGCCGTTTACTCCATGGGAAAAGACTCTAGGCGAGGAGCTTAATGAAGAAGAGGGTGCTCGGCCTGCTGGGTTGAGTCAATTAATGCTTATCGCTAATGAGGGTCCACTTAGGAAACTGGCGAATAGATGGCGTGAAACGGCAGCGGTTTCTCATTTGGTTGACTATAGAGTAAGTGGGTACACCGAGACTGATGTTGAGCAATCAGATCTAGTGCTTCCGGCAGGAGAAGATGCAACTATATGGGTTTTTGAGCGCTTAACGGTGACCTATTTGAATCAGTGGTCAGCAAGTTCACTTATGTGGGAACTGGCTTATCTAGATAGCTCACATCGGGTGGTTGAACGTCTGGGAATTCCGGCTTCAATTTTAAATGAGCGCCATATATCTATGGTGGATATTGTGAGTGAACTATCAAATCGTTTGCTTATTCGGGGTGTTGTGGGGGATGTCATTGAGGGGATGACAGACCAGCAACGACGGGAACAAGTTGTTAAACTTCTGCAAGTTTCCGACTATGGTGGAGCTCTTGATCTCGCCCGACGAGCTGTCCGCAGGGCGCCCGGGGATGCTCGCTGTTCGCTAATTTTGGCCTGCTGTCTCATGGCGACGACGCCGTTAGGTGCCAGGCTTATTCTTGAGCAAATCAAGTCGGAGACGCGTAATGACAGTGAAGGCCTCCATCAAGCTGACGAAACGGCCATTCTAGTTGATCTGGCAACGATCTATCTGCTGGAGCAGCGCTTGAGTGACTTCGATCTTTTATTTGAGGAAATCGAACAAAGAAATCTTCGGGGGTGGTTTTGGGATCCGTGTGAATATGTTAGAGGTAGTTTGGTGTTCCGAGAGTTTGGCCATTTAGAATGGCTCACTAAAGCAAGATTGGCGAAAGAGAAAATTATGAGTCGTTGAGTGTTCGGGTCACTTGCTTCATGGAGAGCAGCAGGTGCAATTTGTTAGCGGGCGATGGAAGAAAGTCGCCGTTGGTGAGATAGAAGGAGCGTGCCTTCTCATCTCGACAGTGCACGACGAGGGCAGCGGCGCCAACTTCTCGGCTGAGCGTGTAGCAACGCTTGATCGCGTCCTTGAGCAGTGCTGCGCCGATTCCGTGTCCCTGGGCCCGCTCGTCCACTGCGAGCCGGGCCAGGAGGATACACGGGATCTCCTCAGGGCGGCTGCGGTGATTGAGTCCCTGTGGTGCATCATTGCGGGAGTAGGCGGCCGTCGTGATGGCGTAGTAACCGAGAATGACGTCAT
>ERZ772807.2324-NODE-2324-length-9966-cov-5.564524_pt1 | contig 9966 bp, 8 predicted proteins | sample MGYA00511472_ERZ772807 | MGnify/ENA primary metagenome ERZ772807 (study PRJEB29015, sample SAMEA2737947) | human oral metagenome | biome: human oral; feature: human-associated habitat; material: dental | place: China | collected 2039 ...
CCGAGGTGAGCCTGGGCATCGCGACGCTGGGCAGCCTCTACCTCGGGCTGGCCGATCCGGTGGCGATGGCCGCCGCCGGTCTCATCGAGGGCGACCCGGAGCGGGTCGCGGCGCTGCGCGTCCTGTTCGCCACCGACCGGGCCCCGTACAACATCACCTACTTCTGAGCCGACGGCCCCTTCCCCGCCAGCCCCGCCGGCCCCTTCTCGAGCAGCGTGCGGAAGCCCGCCTCGTCGAGGACGGGCCGGCCCAGCTCGGCGGCCCTGGCGGCCTTCGACCCGGCGCCGGCGCCGACGACGACGAAGTCGGTCCTCCTGCTGACCGAGCCGGCGGCCCGGCCGCCGCGGGCGACGATCGCCTCCTTGGCCCCCTCGCGGGTGAAGCCCTCGAGCGTGCCGGTGACGACGACGGTGAGCCCGGAGAGCGTCCGGTCGTCGACGTGCCGGCCGGGCTCCTCGTCGGCCATGCGCACGCCGGCGGCTGCCCAGGCCTCGACGATCCGCCGGTGCCAGTCGACCTCGAACCAGGCGCGCAGTGAGGCGGCGATGACCGCGCCGACGCCCTCGGTGTCGGCCAGCTCCTCGGCGCTCGCGGCGCGGATGGCCGCCATCGAGCCGAAGCGGGCGGCCAGCGCGCGGGCGGCGGCGGGCCCGACGTGGCGGATGGACAGGGCCACGAGCACCCGCCACAGCGGCTGCCCCTTGGCGGCCTCGAGGTTGGCGAGGAGCTTGACGCCGACGGCCGACAGCACCCTCCCGTCGACGACGCCGGGGGCCGGGGCGGCCCTCTCGCCGGTCAGCTCCTTGCGCGTCGCAGCGCGGGTGAAGACCTCGACCCGCACCAGGTCGTCGGCGGTGAGGTCGAACAGGCGGGACTCGTCGTCGAGCACCCCGGCCGCGAGGAGGGCTGCGGCGCCCTCGTCGCCCAGCCCCTCGATGTCGAGGGCATTGCGAGAGGCGGCCGCGCTGAGGCGCTCGCGCAGCTGGGCCGGGCAGGACCGCTGATTGGGGCAGCGGATGTCCTTGTCGGACTCCTGCTCGGGGCGCAGCTCGACGCCGCACTCGGGGCAGTGCGTCGGCATGACGAACTCGGTCTCGGCGCCGGTGCGCAGCTCGACGACGGGCCCGACGATCTCGGGGATGACGTCGCCGGCCTTGCGCAGGACAACGAGGTCGCCGATGAGGACGCCCTTGCGGGCGACCTCCTGGGCGTTGTGCAAGGTGGCGCGCGAGACGTTAGATCCGGCGACCAGTACGGACTCCATGACGCCGTAGGGGGTGACTCGGCCGGTGCGCCCCACCTGGACGCGGATGTCGAGCAGGCGCGTGTGGACCTCCTCGGGCGGGAACTTGTAGGCGGCTGCCCAGCGGGGGGCGCGCGAGGTGGACCCCAGCGAGCGCTGGAGGGCCAGGTCGTTGATCTTGACGACGACGCCGTCGATCTCATGGTCGAGGCTGTGTCGCTGCGCTCCGATCTGCTCGATCCGCTCCTCGATGGCCTTGCGCCCGGTCAGCAGGCGCGTGTAGGGCGAGACGGGAAGCCCCCAGTCGCGCAGCTGCTCGTACCAGCCCTGCTGGGTGGTCGGTTCGGCGAACGCCTCCCCTGCCTCGACGAAGCCGATGCCGTGGGCGACCATCGCCAGGGGGCGCTTGGCGGTCTCGGCCGGGTCCTTCTGGCGCAGTGAACCAGCGGCCGCGTTGCGAGCGTTGACGAAGGCCTTCTCTCCGGCGGCCACTCGGGCCTCGTTGAAGGCTGCGAAGTCGGCGACCGGGAAGTAGACTTCGCCGCGCACCTCGATGCGCCTGGGTGCGGGTCCTGTCAGCGTCTGCGGGATGGAGGCGATTGTCCGCGCGTTCGCGGTGATGTCTTCGCCGACGTAGCCGTCGCCTCGGGTGGCGGCGCGCACGAGGCGCCCCTCCTCGTACAGGAGGTTGATCGAGAGCCCGTCGACCTTGACCTCGGTGGTCATGGGCGGGTCCGCGATGCCCGTCGCCTCGCTCATGCGGGCCTCCCACCCTGCGAGTTCCTCCAGGGAGAACACGTCGTCCAGGGACATCATCTGGGCGAGGTGGCGGACCTCGGTGAAGGAGGAGTCGACCCCTCCGCCCACGCTCATCGTGGGAGAATCCGCGCCGCGCAGCTGCGGGTAGCGTTCCTCGATCTCCTCCAGCTCGCGGTACATGCGGTCGTAGTCGGCGTCCGAGATGGTGGGCGAGTCGCGGTCGTAGTAGGCGCCGCGCGCCTCCTCGATGCTCCTGACGAGCTCGTCGTAGCGTTTCCGGGTGGTCTCGAACGTGGGGTCAGACATGGGGACCATTGTCGCATTTCGCGGCCCCGAGGGGCGGCGCGCTCTCCGATGGACGAACCCGAGGTGGCCATGCCCACAGGACGCGCGCCAGTTGTCCACCGAGGACTTTCCCCTTGCCGCCTCGTCCACAGGCGCGTCGGAGGCGTTTGAACGCGCACGAGGCCGGGTCCAGAGTTGAGGCATGAACGATCGTGGTTGCCTGGCGCGCGCATCCCTGCGCACGAGCCTGCACCTGGCGTGCGTTGGCGGCCCCGACATCGGGCTGGTCCTCGCCCCCGGCACGATCGGGCGAGCGGGCGACGTCCCCCTGTCGTGCCCGAGCGTGGCGCGCAAGCACGCCTCCTTCTCCACTCGCGCCTCTCGCGCACTGCTGCGCCCAGCTCCCGGCGCCCCCGCAATACGCGCCCGGCGCCTCCTCCCCGTACGGGCGCACTCCCTCGCACACACGGGCGCGGTCGCAGGAACGCGAATCCGCCTGGGAGAGGACACCTTCGAGGTGCGTCCCAGGCCGCATCACCTGACCTGGCCGGGCATCACCCGCCGGGGTGGCGGCTCGCCGCGCCCCGCCTCCCTCATGCGAGTCCTTCCCGTCGTCTCGGCGCTTCTCATGGTCGTCTTCATGGGCTGGAGGTTTCATTCTGTGCTTCCCAGGTCGCCCCTTGCCGCGCGCATGGCGCTGGGCGTGGCCGCGCTGGCGCTCGCGGTGGCGGCGGTGCTGGCATGGCGGGCGCACCGACGCCGACTCGGATGGGACGGGGCGACCCTCGCCCTCGTCCTCGCGTCGCTGCCGTCCCGAGGATCCGTCCCGCCGTCGCTGCGCGCGGCCGTGTGGCCGGGGAAGGCCACGCGCCTGACGCGTCGGGTCGTGCTCACGCCCAGCGGGCAGGGCGCCTCGTCGGCGGAGTGCGCGTCCGTGGGAATCGCGGGCGCCCACGGCGCCGAATGCGCGCTGTGGTGCGCCGGTCAGGTGGCGGCCCAGGCGGGAGGAGCGCGCGTGTGGTGGAACAGCTCCGCCCCCGTCGTGCTCGGGCACGCGGGCATCGACATCCACGTGAGCGCCAGCGAGGAGTGCCCGCACTGCGCGCGAAGCCCACGTGACACCGGTGTCCTCCACATCGGTTACGCCACGTGCGTGGAAGACCTGCCGTCGTGGTGCGCGCGGGTGTGCGTCACCGACGACGCTCCGGTGTGCCCGGCCTGGTGGTGGACGGTGACGCGCATGGACAGACAGGATGCTCTCCCGACTCGTTTTCGTTGGAGGGCCGAGGAGGCACGCGGGCGAACGGGAACCCTGGGCGTGTCGATCGGGCAGTCGCAGGAGGGGCCGGTGAGCCTGGACCTGGTGTCCGACGGCCCGCACGCCCTGGTTGCCGGGTGCACGGGTTCGGGGAAGTCCGAGGCCCTCCTCGTGTGGCTCGCGGCCATCGCGCACGCCTATTCGCCCCAGCGCGTCCGCTTCATCCTCATCGACTACAAGGGAGGCTCGACCTTCGCGCGCCTGCGGGAGCTGCCCCACACGCAGGACGTGCTCACCGACCTTGATGCGGGGGCGACGACTCGTGCCCTCGAGGGCATCGCCCACGTCCTGCGGGATCGCGAGAGGCGCCTGAGCGACCTCGGCTTCCCGGATCTGGCCGCCTGGGAGCGCGCCCACGAGGAGGATCCGCGCGCCGCTCCGCCTCCACCCGCCCGGCTCATCGTCGCGATCGACGAGTTCCGTGCCCTCGCTCAGGCCCACTCCTCCTCCATGGAAGTCCTCTTGCGGCTGGCTGCCCAGGGGCGCAGCCTCGGCCTGCACCTCATCGCCGCAACCCAGCGCCCCTCGGGCGCCGTCAGCGCCCAGATGCGGGCGAACATGGACATACGGCTGGCGCTGCGGTGCCTGAGCGCCGCCGACTCTACCGACATCCTGGAGGACGCCCGCGCGGCCTCGCTCCCGCGCATTCCGGGACGGGCCGTCCTCTCCGGGGTCGGAACGATCCAGCTGGCCTACATGCCCGACATCGTCTCCGTCGTCTCCGAGTGTCGTCGCGCCTGGCCGACCGCGGCGGCCGTGCCACTGTGGGCTCCTCCCCTGCCGGGCGCCCTCACGTGGGAGGACGTCGACTCTCAGCCCGCCGCAACCGCTCCCTCGGACTCGGCTCCTTCCCACTCGGCCGGTCGACCCGAGGGCTGCCGCACACCCGTGAGACTCGGTTTGGTTGAGGGGATCGAGGCGCACTCTCCCCTCCCGTGGGACGGGGGGAGCATCGAGATTCAGGCCAGCGCGCACGAGGCCGGCCTGGCCTCACGCTGGGCGCTCTGCCTCGCTTCCAGGATTGCCGAGCACGCACAGATTCCGCTGCACGTCATCGGCGAGGACGCTCCGCCGTCGTCGGTCTCCCACCTGCGCGAGGAGGACATCGGCACCATCGACCTGCTGGAGGGGGCGTGCGAGCACGGCCCCCTCGTCCTCGCCCTGACGGACGTTCCCGCCTTACGTGCGGCCCTTGCCCACGCCGTGTCCGCCCCGCAGGCGGAGGCCGTGTGGGCGTCTCTCCTGGGGCGCGCGAGGCGCGCCGGCGTCGTGGTCGTCGCGGCGCACGCCGGCCGCTTCACGCCCTCGGGGGCGGCGCTCGGCGCGTTTTCGACGAGGCTCGTGCGCGCCAGGGACGCCGACGAGGCCCTGCACGCCGGGATTGCCCCCGCGGACCTGCGAACGCTCGGAGACAACCAGGCGCTCCTGGCCCGCCCCGGGGAGCGCACTCGTCTCGTTGCGATACCCACCGGCCTGTCGGCCGCCAGCGAGTGCGCCGGAGGCGCGTCTGCCCCGTGGAGGATCCCCTCACCCGCCCTCAGCGCACGCTTGGTCAGCAATTCCTCCTCTGTCGCCCTGATCGGCCCCGAATATGCTCCCCTTGCGTGGACGGAAGACAGGCCGTGGATCATCGTTGGTCAGGAAGAAGACGCTCGGATCGCGGAACGGATACACGCCGCGCTGGGGTGGTCGGCCCCAAGGATTGCCGACGTCATCCTCGAGGCCGCGTGGACTCGTATCACCAGGTGGGACGGCCACCGCGTGCTCGCCCTCAATCCATCGACCAACGTCGTGCGCGCCCTGACGCATGTCAATTCCCGGCATCCGCTCTCGATCGGCGCCCGACGATGGGACAATTCCTCCGGTCTGATCTGCGATGACGGTATCCTCACAACCATCCAACTGACCACGAGTTCAGTCAATACCTAAGTCCCAGCACCATCGGCGTGCGTGACAAGACGCATAGTGACTTCTCCGTTTTCGCATTCGCACCGTCTTGCGCGACTAATATGACCTATCGGAGACTGACAAGTGATTCAGCGGAGCACGGCGAACGGCGATACAAGGAGCACGCATGATGGACTGGCGCAGTAAGGCTGCATGCCTGACGGTGGACCCCGAACTCTTCTTCCCCATCGGGAACACGGGCCCCGCCGTCACCCAGGCCGCCCAGGCGAAGGCCGTATGCCGCGAGTGCACCGTGAAGGGAATCTGCCTGCAGTGGGCTATCGAGAACAACCAGGACTCGGGGGTCTGGGGCGGGATGAGCGAAGAGGAGCGTCGTGCCCTCAAGCGCCGCGCGGCCCGCGCGCGCCGCGCCGGCTGCTAGGCGCGGGCGGCACGAAAAGCCGGGCGTACGCCACGAACGAACAGGGCCGAGGATCCCATGGGTCCCCGGCCTCGTTCATGCCCGACGCGCCGCTCCTACGCCGGATCCAAGTTCGTCACGAGGGTGACGAGAGTCCCTCCCCCTTCCCGGGGAGCCCACTCGATGGAGCCGCGCAGTTCCCCGCGCACCATCTGGTGAACGATTTGCGTGCCCAGGCCACTCATCGGGGTTCCCGGGACGAAGCCCACGCCGTCGTCGGCGACCGTCACGGTCATGACGAGTCCGTCGCGCTGGGCGCGCACCTCGATGCGCCCGTCGCGATCCGCCAGTCCGTGCTCGACCGAGTTGGCGACCAATTCGTTGAGGACCGTGGCCAGGGCCTGCGCCTGATCCGCCGAGATCGTACCGAAGCGACCCTTCGTGACGACGTCGACCCCGTGATCCGTCGATGCGATGGCGCCGGCCATGCGCACGATCGTGCGCGCGACCTCGTCGAAGTCGACGGATTCATCAACGTTTTGTGACAGGGCCGCGTGAACGGTGGCGATCGCCTGCACGCGACGTTCGGCCTCGGCCAGAGCGACCTTGACGGGTTCTTCGCTGGAGCGGCGCGACTGTAGGCGCAGCAGCGCCGAGACGGTCTGCAGGTTGTTCTTGACGCGGTGGTGAATCTCGCGGATTGTCGCGTCCTTGGTCATGAGCTCCTGCTCGTGACGGTGCACCTCGGACACGTCGCGCGTCAAAATGACGGCGCCCAGGCGCTTGCGTCCGTTGACGAGGGGAAGGGCCCTCATCGTGATGGTCGAGGCCCGCGCGGTGATCTCCACTCGCCAGGATGCCCGACCCATGACGACGACGGCCATCGATTCTTCGATGAGGGACTCGTCCCCGATGACCTCGGTGATCTCCTGGGCGAGTACCTTCCCGGTCACGTGGGAGCGGATGCCGAGTCGGCGCAGGCAGGACACGGCGTTGGGGGTGGCCTGCTGGACCCGCCCCTCGGCGTCGATCAGGAGGGCGCCGTCCAGGACTCGCGGCACTCCGTGGGAGGTCACCTGCGGCGTCGAGTCGTAGGGGTACTCGCCGCGCGCCATCATATGGCACAGGGTGTCGGCGGCCGCCACTGTCCATCCTTCGAAGCCGAGGGACAGGCGCGGGCTGGACAGGTTCGCTTCGCGCGTGACGACCGCGATGATGCGCCCCTCGTGGCACACGGGTACGCAGGTTTCCATCATCGAGTAGGTTCCCGCCCAGCGCGCGGAGGGGGATCGAACGACCTGCCCGGTCTGGATAGCGCGCCGCAATTCGATTTCGCGAGCCGCCGGCAGGTGCAGGCCGATGATGTCGTCGACGTGGACGGTTGTCGATGTGGCGGGGCGGCAGTGGGCGGCTGCGATGAAGCGACCGTCGTCGGCTGGCAGCCACAGGACGAGGTCGGCGGCCGCCAGGTCTGCCAGCACCTGCCAGTCGGCGAGAAGAAGGTGCAGCCAATCGATGTCCTTCTCCGACAACGGCGTCGAAGATGCTTCTTCAGCTAACTGCATGAGACTACGCATGGTTCTACTCTAAGGGGAGAGGAGCAACTCAGTTGGTCCTTACGTTGTAAATGAGCGCCGGGCCACGATTCGGCGTCGGTTATTCGATGGAGGACACCCGTGGAGTTTACGCAGTCGATTTCCTACCCCGCGTCGGCCGACGAGGTCGTCGCCATGTATCTGGCGCCCGCCTACCTGGAGCGGCGTTTCGGCGCGTTCCTGGTGGAGGGCAGCGCGCGGATACGCGTGGAGGGTCAGCGCATCACGCTTGACGGCGAGTGTCGGCCCGAGCTGATCCCGGCGGCGGCCGCCCGCTTCGTCGCCTCGCCTCTGCACCTGACCTTCACGGAGGAGTGGTTCGGTGACGAGGCCTCGGCGCGCTCGCGCGCGTCGGTGAAAGTACAGGGCGCGCCCGTGTCGGTCGAGGCCTCCTCGGCGCTGACGGCGTCGGAGGGGGGATGCACGCGCGAGGTCGTGGGACAGGTCTCGGTTCGGGTCCCGCTGCTGGGTGCGCGCATTGAGCGCGAGGCCGTGGCTCGCCTGGGCGCAGTGGCGAGACGGGAGGAGGAGCTGGCCGCCGCCTGGCTGAGCGGGCAGCGCTAGGCTCTTCGCTGTGCGAAAAAAGTGGCCCCTGCCGCCTCCCCTGCCGGGCACGGAACGCCCTTTGGCGCCACAATGGAGCCTATGAGTGATACCCCCAAGTCCCTGTACATGCAGCGAACGGGCGTGCGTCAGTACGTCGCCCGCAATCAGGACGGCGCCGAGGTCCGCGTCGGGCACGGCCCCGGCATGTTCTCCCCTGGCGATCTGCTGAAGCTCGCGATCGCGGGCTGCAACGCGATGAGTTCAGACGCGCGCCTGGCCGCCCGCCTCGGCGATGATTTCTCGCAGTTCGTCGGAGTTTCCGCCTCCTACGACGAGGACAACGATCGCTTCACGCACGTGGATGTGGAGCTGGTCCAGGACATGTCCGCGCTGAGCGAGGACGAGGTCGCTGACCTGCTGCGACGCGCAGAGGCCGCCATCACGCGCAACTGCACGATCGAGCACTCGGTCGTCGACCAGGCCCTGCCGGCCTCACACACCTGGACCAACGAACAGGTTGACTGACGTGGCAGGCGCGGACCGCCAGTACGAGGATCTCCTCGCCCGCATCATGAGCGAGGGAACCCCGAAGGGGGATCGCACGGGCACGGGCACGCGTTCCGTCTTCGGCGCGCAACTGCGCTACGACCTCTCGCGGGGGTTCCCGCTGATCACGACGAAGCACGTTCACGTGAAGTCCGTCGTCGGCGAGCTCCTGTGGTTCCTGTCCGGCTCCTCGAACGTGTCCTGGCTGCAGGAGCACGGGATCCGCATCTGGAACGAGTGGGCGGACGAGCTCGGCGACCTCGGGCCGGTGTACGGCGTGCAGTGGCGTTCGTGGAACGCCGGGGATGGCCGACGCATCGACCAGATCTCCTCCGTGCTGGAGACGCTTCGAACCGACCCCGACTCGCGGCGCATGGTGGTCTCTGCGTGGAACGTCGGCGACCTGAAGGAGATGGCGCTGGAGCCGTGCCACGCCTTCTTCCAGCTGTACGTGGCCGACGGTCGTCTCTCGCTGCAGCTCTACCAGCGCAGCGCGGATATGTTCCTGGGGGTCCCCTTCAACATCGCGTCCTATTCGTTGCTCACGCACATGTTCGCCCAGCAGGCCGGCTTGGAGGTCGGCGACTTCGTGTGGACGGGGGGCGACTGCCACATCTACTCCAACCACACGGAGCAGGTGCGCGAGCAGCTGAGCCGGGCACCCTACCCCTTCCCCCGGCTGGAGCTGACGAAGGCGCCGTCGATGTTCGACTACTCCTTCGAGGACGTGTCTTTCGCGAACTACCAGCACCACCCCCGAATTAAGGCCCCGGTCGCGGTATGACGAAGCTGGCGGCTATCTGGGCCCAGGACCGCGGCGGCGTCCTCGGGACCGGCACGGCCATGTCGTGGCGTGTCCCGGCGGATTTCCGTCATTTCAAGGAGTCCACGATGGGTTGCCCGATCGTGATGGGGCGGCGCTCGTGGGAGGCGCTGGGCGGGGCCCTGCCGGGCCGCACGAACATCGTGGTCACCCGCACGCTCGGCTACGAGGCGGCGGGCGCGCACGTCGCGCACTCGGTCGAGGACGCGCTGGACCACGCCCGCGCGGTCGCGCAGGAAACGGGCGCGCCCTACGTGTGGATCACGGGCGGGGCTCACCTGTACGCGCAGACCCTGCCACTCCTGGACGAGGCGGTCATCTCCGACCTGGACCTGGACGTGGCCGCGAGCGCCCCTCAGGGGACGACCTTCGTGTACGCCCCCGCCCTGGATCCCTCCCTGTGGCGACGCGACGAGGAGCGTAGCGACACCGACTGGCGCGAGATCTCCGGGGACGCTCGCTGGAAGGTGACCACCTGGGTTCAGCGGTAGCAGTTTCTTCGAGCTCGCCGCTTCGATTCTCCCGCCCCGGCTCGGCCCCGCG
>ERZ772807.2329-NODE-2329-length-9950-cov-2.863669_pt1 | contig 9950 bp, 9 predicted proteins | sample MGYA00511472_ERZ772807 | MGnify/ENA primary metagenome ERZ772807 (study PRJEB29015, sample SAMEA2737947) | human oral metagenome | biome: human oral; feature: human-associated habitat; material: dental | place: China | collected 2039 ...
GCCTCGCATGCTTAAAGAGGAGATCGCGCAGATAAAAAAGATGGTCGAAGCAATAGCAGGCGAAAGAAGATCGTAGGCTAAGAACAGAAACTCAGCCGAGAGTGCGTACAATAGTCCTAATACAGCAAAGATAGCTATTTCCCGCGGTGCAACGCGCAAAGGCTCACGCTTGTACAGCAAGTAGCCCGCTATAAAAACAGCCGTGATGATAAACCGGTAAAAGAGAGCAGCATCTACTGAAAATCCCTCCTGCTTGATAGGTATCATAAAGAGCGGAATCATTCCGTAGGTCACAGCCGATATAAGCGCTGCCAAATAACCTTTTACTGTATCTCTCATATTTTTAAAAGAAAAGAGTTAGCACGTAGGGGTAGTAGATGATGCAAAGTACTATGGTAGCAGGTATTACGGCAAAAGCCACGCTTCCTGCCGCTATATCTTTGATGATTCCTATGGTTTTATGGTGTTCAGGGTGTACAAAGTCGCATATTTTCTCTATTGCAGTGTTCAAACCCTCTACCGAGAGCACTATTCCTATGCATAATAGCTGAATAATCCATTCGTTAGTAGTGATTTGAAAATAAAACCCTAAAATCACCCAAGCCAAAGAGGTCAGTATGTGTACTATTACAGGAGGTTCGTTTTTCACTAAGTAGTATACGCCTTGAAATACATATTGTAGGCTTTTGAGTCGGTTTTTTATAAATTCCATCTTTTTATTGCTTTAGTCGCATTCCAATAACGCCAAATATGGCCTCACGGATAATGCTTTTATTCATTTTAGATTTTCCTCTTATTCGGTCTGTGAATATAATAGGTACTTCAGTTATCTTAAATTTCTTCAGATAGGCACGATATTTCATTTCTATCTGAAATGCATACCCTACAAATCGTACGCTGCTAAGGTTAATAGCCTCTAGTACTTGTCGTTTATAGCATACGAAACCCGCAGTAGGGTCTTTTATCTTCATTCCAGTAATAATCCGCACATAGATAGACGCCCCGTAAGAGAGCAGTATGCGTGGCAGAGGCCAATTCACTACATTCACGCCTTTCACATACCGCGACCCGATAGCCACATCGCTCCCATTGCAGCAAGTCTCGTATAGGCGCAGTAGGTCATCAGGATTGTGCGAGAAATCAGCATCCATTTCAAAAATATACTCATAGTCGTGTGCTAATGCCCATTCAAAGCCGTGTATATAAGCCGTTCCTAAGCCTTTTTTCTCGGTGCGAACCTCCAAAAACAGTCGCGTAGGAAACTCCGTTTGTAGGGCTTTCACCTTAGTAGCTGTCCCGTCAGGCGAGTTGTCATCTACAATAAGGATATGAAACCTCTCATCGCGACTAAACACCGCTCTAATGATGGCTTCTATATTCTCTATTTCATTATATGTAGGAATTATTATTAACAAAATTCAACTTAAAGTTTTTACCACTCCGCATACACAAAAACTTTGCCAAAAGTTTAAATAGCGTATTGTGCTATGACTTTTGGCAAAGTTTTCAGAATTCAGAATTCATAACTCATCATTCTAAATTCTTAATTACATATCACCCATTTCTTTGCTTAGTTCAGCATTCATAGCGCGATATACACCTGTTTCAAGTTTCTCACGTATAGCCGAGAAAGCATCTAAGGTGCGCTCTATGTCTTCTTTGCTGTGCGAAGCCGTAGGGATAATGCGAAGCAGTATCATTCCTTTAGGTATCACTGGGTACACTACTATTGATAAGAAAATACCATAATGCTCACGTAGGTCATTTACCATAGCCATCGCTTCTGGTATGCTACCATGTAAGAATACAGGTGTTACACAAGTGTTAGTATTACCAATGTTGAAGCCGCGTTCTTTTAGTCCGTTTTGCAGCATATTCACGTTGTCCCATAGTTTTTGCTGTAGTTCAGGCATAGTTTCCATCATCTCCAAGCGTTTTAGGGCGCCTTTTACGTAAATCATCGGTAGCGATTTAGCAAACATTTGCGAGCGTAAGTTGTATTTTAGGTAGTCTACCACTTTAGCATTTCCTGCTACGAAAGCACCTATTCCAGCCATCGATTTAGCAAAAGTAGAGAAATACACATCTATTTCGTCTTGCACGCCTTGATGTACTCCGGTACCTTCACCTCTTGGACCTAAAGTACCAAAACCGTGTGCATCATCTACCAATAAGCGGAACGGATATTTCTTCTTAAGGGCTACTATTTCTTTTAGCTTGCCTTGCTCGCCTCGCATACCGAAAACACCTTCTGAAATAACCAAGATACCGCCGCCAGTAGTTTCAGCCAATTTAGCCGCACGCTCAAGGTTCTTCTCAAAGCTCTCCATATCGTTGTGCTGATAGGTGTAGCGTTTCCCGAAGTGTAGGCGTACCCCGTCAATAATACAAGCGTGCGCATCTACGTCATACACTATCACATCGTTTTTAGTCACTAAAGCATCGATGATAGACACCATTCCTTGGTAACCGAAGTTTAGCAAATAAGCAGCTTCTTTGTGTACGAACTTAGCCAAGCGTTTTTCAAGTTCTTCGTGCATAGTGGTATGCCCGCTCATCATACGTGCCCCCATAGGGTAAGCAGCGCCGTATTCAGCAGCCGCTTCAGCATCTACTTTGCGCACTTCAGGGTGATTAGCAAGCCCTAAATAGTCGTTGATACTCCAGTTGAGTATCTCTTTTCCTTGAAATTTCATATGAGGGCCTAATTCTCCTTCCAATTTAGGAAATACGTAATACCCCTCTGCGTGCTCTGACCAGCGTCCTATACTACCTTTATTTGCATAAATATGCTCAAATAAGTCTTTCATTCTTCTTTATTTATATGTTAAATATTAAACGTTTTCTTCATCCACTCATCGCTGTATATCTTGTTCATATAGCGCGAACCGTGGTCGGCAAAAAGCACTACTACTATACTGTTTTCGTCGAATCGTCCCATTTCGGCATATTGCCTTACGGCTTGCATAGCAGCCCCGCTGGTGTACCCCATAAAGAGCCCTTCAGTGCGAGCCAATTCTCTGGCAGTCAGAGCAGCATCTTTGTCGGTTACTTTTATAAACTCGTCTATTACATCAAAGTCTGTAGCCGTAGGGATAAGATTTTTGCCCATACCCTCTATTTTATACGGATAAATCTCAGCAGGGTCAAACTCGCGAGTGTCGTGATATTTTTTGATAGCCGACCCGTAGGCATCAACCCCCAGCACTTGTACTTTAGGATTTTGTTCTTTCAGATAACGAGCAATACCCGAAATAGTACCGCCAGTACCGCTACATACCACCACGTGGGTAATTTCGCCTTGTGTTTGTTCCCATATCTCACGCCCAGTAGATTGGTAGTGTGCTTCAGGGTTCAACGGATTAAAATACTGATTGATATAAATCGAATTAGGAGTCTCTTGGTGTATGCGCTTAGCCACTTCGTAGTAAGAGCGTGGGTCATCAGGGGCTACATTCGCCGGACATAGATGTACTTCAGCACCTAAGGCTTGCAGCATTTCCACCTTATCGTGCGATGATTTATCGCTAATCGCTATAATGCACTTATAGCCGCGTAGGGCACTAATCATCGCGAGGCTATAGCCAGTATTGCCAGAGCTGGTTTCTACTATAGTGCTACCTGGTTTTAGCAAACCTTTGCGTTCAGCGTCTTCTATTACGTATTTAGCCACTCTATCCTTAGCCGAGTGACCTGCATTAAAGGCTTCCAACTTCCCGAAGAAACGCCCTTTCAGTCCTTTAGTAATCTTTTTTAGTTCCAGTAGCGGAGTGTTTCCAATCAAATCGAGCAAACTGTCATACACCCCTAATGAGTTATCTATTTTCATTACTTTTTTGTTTTAAGGTGATACTAAATTTAGTAAGAACCTATACTAACTTTGAAGTCGCAAAGATACGAATAATTTACCAATTAGCAAAATTAGTAAATCAGTAAATCAGAAAAAAAATCTTTTATACCTTCCCTTTACAAACGATATACACACCCTTTAGGAAGAGCGAAGAATGAGCGAACAATCACCGAAGTATAAACGTCTAATTACCCTCCCAAATCCAAAAAAATATTCTACCCACAGCCTATCCCTCCCAGCCCTTCCAGCCCTTCCCAGCTTTCACATTCTTCCCAGCCCTCTCAGCTTTCTCAGCTTTCCCAGCCTTCACAGCTATCTCAATCTTCCCAGCCCTCCAAGTCCGCCAGCCTTCTCAGCCCTCCCAGTCCTCCCAGTCCTCCCAGCCTTCTCAATCTTCTCAGCCCTCCCATTTTATTGCCCCAGCGGCTCAACCTATATTTGCTAATTAGCAAATTATTTGTATCTTTGCCTTTGTATAATATCCATAGGTTATGAATATCCCTGATTTTCAAAAACTAATGCATCCTTTCCTCGAGGTAATCAAGGACGGGCGCGTCTACTCCACCGAGCAAATCGTGGAGATGCTTCGTGTGCATTTTAGTCTTACTATGGATGATATGAAGGTGAAGGTACCTAATGGCAATCAGTCTCTTTTCCGCAACCGCATCGATTGGGCTTCTAACCACTTACATCAGGCGGGTTTGGTAGCCAGTTTTCTCAAGGGCTACTACCAAATCACCGAAGCAGGCGAACAAGCGCTTACCCAAGAGCGTGCCAAAACGATGGATACTGCCTATCTCCGCAAATTCGACCAATTTCAAGCGTGGGAAACTATGTTTGATGAGAGTAAGGCATTACCCGAAAATACTCGTACGGTAGAGGTTGAAATGCAAAATGAGACCCCCGAAATCATCATAGGCAAAGCCACTCTAATGCTTTACCAATCCTTGAAGTTTGAATTGCTAAGTGTTATAAAGAGTCGTCCTATTTCTTTTTTCGAGTATTTTATAGTAGAGTTACTCAAGAAAATAGGGTATAAAGGGGTAGATTCTTCTAATTTTGAAGTTATAGGGAAGCAAGAAAAAGAAGGGATAGAGGGGGTGATGTATCAAGATGAATTAGGGATAGAAAAGATATATATGCAAGCCAAGAAGTGGGAAATGCAAGTTACTTCTAAAGACATACGCAATTTTATAGGGGCGTTGAGCCTAAAGGGCACAAATAAAGGGGTCTTTATTACCACTTCTACTTTTTCTCCTGAAGCCAAAGCAGAAGCGGTACAAAACCCCTCTCATAAAATTGTCCTCGTTGATTACGACCGACTAATGCACCTTGCTATTAAGCACAATGTTGCTATACAAACCAAGCGTACTGTCGAAATAAAAGGAATAGATGAAAATTTCTAACTACTGATTAACTTTTTGCTTTCTCAATCCTCTTGCAATCATTATAGCTCCCCCTATAATCACTGCGCCCCAAATAGCTAATAGCAGGTATCCTACAAGAGCTATTTTGCTACCTATACTTACTACTTCAGGCTCAAAAGCAAAACGTATCTGATGAGTACCAGCAGGTACTGATAAGGCTCGTAGTGCATAATCTACCTGATAGATAGGTACTTCCTTGCCATCGATAGTAGCTTTCCAACCGTGTGGGTAGTACATTTCTGAGAAAACAGCCAATCCTGCATTAGAGTTTTTGCTTTCGTACTCCAAAGCATCAGGCTTATAACTCTTAAGACTTATAATAGCGGTACTATCTACTGTATATTGCTGTGGAAGGGGAGTTTTAAGGTCTTTAAGGGTAGCCAACGCTTCTTCCTGTGGATTAAAATCTTCTAAGCGCTGCATCACTTCATTATCGCTATTCTCAATGCTAAGTTTGCTTACGAACCACGCATTGCCTAATGCCTTATCATTGTGCATAGCTTGTTGTCCTCCCTGCTGATTTCGTAGTATAAAGTACTTTATGTTTAGCATATTTAGCACATTCATATTTCCTTTAGCTATTTGGTAGTCAAAAAGCTCTTGCATACGCCTAGGCTTAGCTGCGTGATATCCTCCTATTGAATGATGGAAATAAGAGGTTCGTGCTCCATTGATACCAACTTCAGGTTCATATACCCTATAATAACTGTTATCTTTTAGTATTTGCTGGTCAACAGGAGTCATTTCAAAAGGATTATTAACCATATAGCGGTCAGCAAAGCTATCTTTGTTCACATAACGACGTGCTACACCTCCTAAATCGAAGAAAATAAGCGCTAATATAGCTGTCTGCATACCCCATTGAGGTATTTTTTTGTATTGATATAGCACCAAAGCCAATGCAGTAAGCAGTACTAAGATAATACTTCTTAACACATCTGCACTATACATTGATTTCCTATCTTCTACAATCATCTGTACTACATCATCTCCGTAATACTGTGCATAAAGACTGTCTGAGGCACCAGCAAAGCTGAAGAAACCTTTGCCTAATAGTAGTAAAACAAGTATCCCTAAGGTGATATATAAAGTGCGAAGTACAGCTTTTTTGCGGACTTCTTCAGTGCTTTGGGTATAATGATAGAGTCCGAGCATTGCTAAAGCTGGGACACATAACTCTAATAATACTTGTATAGAAGATACTGCTCTAAATTTGTTATACATCGGCACGTAATCAATCATAAAATCAGTGACGAATGAAAGGTTTTTACCCCACGAAAGTACTAAAGCTATGATAGTTCCAGCCAATAACCAAACTTTTAAACGTCCTTTTACGGTGAAAAGAGCTAATACAAAGAAGAAAAAGATTACTATTCCTATATAAGCAGGAGCAGCTACTATGGGTTGGTCTCCCCAATAAGTAGGCAGACTATTAGAAAAACCAAGTGCTTGTTGCTGTGGAACTCCTTTTTGTACCAAATACTCATAAGTTTTTGAGTTTTCGCCTAATGCTTCGTGGTTCGACCCACCGAAAAGGCGTGGCACTATCAAGTTCATTGATTCTGCTATTCCATAGCTATATTCGGTGATATAATTTTTTGATAATCCCTCAGCAGCTTTTTTTACATTTCCTTCAGTATCTATTGTTAAGGTTGATTTGCTACGCGTACTCCAATCTGCGTACTCTTTGGTAGTAAGTAGCAAGGTAGTGTTACAGAGTACACTGATAACTAAAGCTAAAAAAAGTACCCCTATTGACCTGCAAAAATCCTTTATCTCCTTCTCTTTAATAGCTTTATAAAGATACAAAATTCCGAGCAACAATACTAAAATAAGTAGATAATAAGTCATCTGAAAGTGGTTGGCACCTATTTCTAATGAAAGAGCTATAGCGGTAAGCAGTCCTCCCCAAAGGTATTTTCGCTGAAAAACCAGTAGTATACCCGCTAGTACAGGGGCAAAATAAGCAATAGCATGAGCTTTTGCATTGTGCCCTACCCCCAATATAATAATAAGGTAGGTAGATAAGCCAAAAGCAATAGCCCCCAATACGGCGGTTCTTATATCTACTTTTAATACTAATAGTAGAATGTAAAATCCTATAAAATAGAGGAATAAATAATCGGCTGGGCGTGGTAGAAAACGTAAGGTTTGGTCTAATTTCTTTACCAAATCATATGGGTAGTGAGCCCCTAACTGATAGGTAGGCATACCTCCAAAGGCACTATTCGTCCAATAAGTTTCTTTGTTTTCCGTTTGGCGGTAGTCGTTACGTTCTTTTGCCATACCCGTGTACTGAGCAATATCACTTTGGAATATACCTTTCCCCTGCAATACGGGGTAGAAAAAAGCGAGCGCAATGACTGCAAATAGCGCAATTATAACAATGTGGGGGGTGATTTTCTTTGCCATTGTGAATTAAATTTCTTCGTAATCGATATATTCGCCTACTTGCTTGGTAGCTTGAGGGTTTTTAGAATGAGAATTATTATTGATAATTGTTTGTTCTCCAGCTTGTCGCTGAGAGCGATTTTGCTGGTAAGCATTTTGTTGGTATTGATTTTGAGCGCGTTCAAATTCCTTTTGCATTCTCTGGCTCATTCGGGTGAGGAAAAAGCGCATTATAGAAGGAGCAAAAGCGCGCAAGAGGATTCTTATCCCCAAGAATATCAATATAATAATCAGGATTGTTCGTATAAAACCTGTGAAAGAAGCTTCTGCCATCATTTCTATTTTTTTAGTTTCATTGGGGCAAAGGTAGAAAGAAATTAGCAAATTAGCAAATTTATAAATCTCAGTATATTTTTGTTCGTTATTCATTGTTAATTATCAATTATTTTCTACCTTTGCCACATCAAAATATAAAACAAAGAAATACAATGAATATCCAACAACTTACCGACCTTACTACGCAGGTGCGTAGAGATATCCTCAGAATGGTTCACAAAGTAAATTCAGGACACCCAGGAGGCTCTTTGGGCTGCGCCGAATTTCTCGTTTGCCTCTACAACGAAGTAATGGACATTAAAATGCCTTTCACAATGGACGGCAAAGACGAGGATTTATTTTTCCTCTCTAACGGACATATATCTCCCGTATTTTACAGCGTATTAGCCCGCCGTGGGTTCTTCCCTATAAGCGAACTGAATACTTTCCGCTTGCTCAACTCGCGCTTGCAAGGACACCCTACCCCTCACGAAGGTTTGGAAGGCGTACGCGTAGCTTCTGGCTCCTTAGGACAAGGACTTTCGGTAGCCATTGGGGCAGCTCTTGCTAAAAAACTCAACGGCGACAAGCACCTTGTATACACCCTTCACGGCGATGGCGAACTACAAGAAGGACAAATATGGGAAGCCGCAATGTACGCAGGCGGTAAAGGGGTAGATAACCTCATCGCTACAGTTGATTACAACCACAAACAGATTGACGGTCCTACTGATGCTGTAATGCCTTTAGGTAACCTTCGCGCTAAATGGGAAGCCTTTGGTTGGCAAGTAATCGATATTGAAAAAGGCAACGATATTGCTTCTATCTTAAAAGGATTGGCAGATGCCAAATCCTTAACCGGCAAAGGTAAACCCGTGTGTATCTTGCTCCACAGCGAAATGGGTAATGGCGTAGATTTTATGATGGGCACTCACGCTTGGCACGGCAAAGCTCCTAATGATGAGCAATTGGCTAAAGGTTTAGCACAGAACCCTGAAACTTTGGGCGATTACTAATTAGCAAATTAGAGAATTTGCAAATTAGAAAAAACATTAAACTTTGGCAAAGCCCTAGATGGTCTTTGACAAAGTTTTTTATCATTAAAGAAACTATGTACAAAATTGCTACTTGGAACGTTGAACGTCCTAAAAAAGGAACTCAAAAAACAGCTCTTGCCATAGTAAAAATTGAAGAACTCAACGCTGATGTTTTAGTACTCACAGAAAATGCTACTAGTATATCATTAACTGAATTATATCCGTTTTCTGTACATTCTTTAGCTTATGAAAAAACTCCTGAAGAACATTGGGTTTCTATCTTCTCTAAATGGCAAATCACTGAGCAAATACAAACTTTCGATAACTACCGAACAGCTTGTGCTGTAAGAAAAGCCCCTTTTGGAGATATTACTGTTTTTGGGACAATTATTCCTTACCATCAGGCGGGAGTATCAGGAATTAGATATGGGAATTTAGGGTATAAACAATGGGAATATCACGAAAAAGACTTGCACCAGCAGGCTAAGGATTGGGAACGTATTACTAAAAAAACACAAAACCCTTTATGGGTAATGGGAGATTTTAACCAAAGTCGATATAACCATCAAGGATATGGTACTGAAAAAGTAAGGCAACTCCTTTCTGATTATCTCAAGAAGCTAAATTTAACTTGCGTAACAGAAGGAGACCTCTCCCCTTTTCTACACCCTGATCCTATTAAAAACAAGATAAGGAACAACATAGACCATATTTGTATTTCCAATTCTTTTAAAAAGAAAATGAAAGCATATCAAGTTGGCGCTTGGGATCATTTCAATGAAAAGGGGAAATATATGTCCGACCACAATGGAGTTTTTATCAGTTTTGAGATTTAAAATTTGTCAGTAAAGATATTTTAATTATTTTTGCATAAGAAAAGAGCAAATCAGCTTATCGCTACGAAAGTAGAGGAAAGTCTGGACACCACAG